>Ga0209793_1001926_pt1 | contig 11157 bp, 6 predicted proteins | sample EBPBio122009_DNA_FD_185863 | JGI IMG/M metagenome (GOLD analysis project Ga0209793, IMG submission 185863) | Wastewater treatment Type I Accumulibacter community from EBPR Bioreactor in Madison, WI, USA - Reactor 1_2/2/2009_ DNA (SPAdes) (version 2) | ecosystem: Engineered > Bioreactor > EBPR >... | reverse complement strand
GGCCGAGATCTACACCGAGGCCGGCCTGCCCGACGGCCTGTTCAACGTGGTGCAGGGTTATGGCGACGTCGGCGCTGCGCTGGCCAGCCATCCGGGCGTCGCCAAGGTGTCGTTGACCGGCTCGGCGCCCACCGGCAAGAAGGTGCTGGCGCTCGCCGGCTCGCAGATGAAGCACGCGACCATGGAACTGGGCGGCAAGTCGCCGCTGATCGTGTTCGACGACGCCGATCTTGAAAACGCGGTCGGCGGAGCGATGCTTGGCAATTTCTATTCAACCGGCCAGGTCTGCTCCAACGGCACCCGCGTCTTCGTCCAGAACGGGCTGCACGACCGGTTCGTAGACCGGGTGATCGAGCGCACCAAGACGATCCGGCTCGGCGATCCGCTCGACCCCGACACCCAGATGGGGCCGCTGGTCAACAAGGCTCAGCTCGACAAGGTGCTCGGCTACGTCGCCATCGGCAAGAAGGAAGGTGCGAGGCTCGCCGTCGGCGGCGGTGCGCCGAAACTGCAGGGTTTTGAAAATGGCTATTTTGTCGAGCCGACGGTGTTCACCGGGGTCGGCGACGACATGCGCATCGCCCGCGAGGAGATTTTCGGGCCGGTGATGAGCATTCTGTCGTTTGACGATGAGGAGGAAGTGGTGGCGCGCGCCAACGACACCGAGTTCGGCCTGTCGGCGGGCGTGTTCACCCAGGACATCGCCCGCGCCCACCGGGTCGCGGGCGAATTGCAGGCCGGGACGCTGTGGATCAACCACTACAATCTGTCGCCGGTCGAAATCCCGTTCGGCGGCGCCAAGAATTCCGGCATCGGCCGCGAAAATTCGCTCGAGGCGCTGCGCCACTACAGCCAGGTCAAGAGCGTCTATGTCGAGACCGGAAAGGTCGAAAGCCCCTACTGAGCGGGGTTTTCGTAGCGCTTGAGATACATCGAGAGCGCGGTGACGATGTGGTAAAGGATGCTGGCCGGGACCTCGCGCGCGAGTTGCCTGCCCTTCTCGTCGATCTGGTCGATCCACAGCCCCTTCGGCGCGGCGTCGAGATGCCAGCGGAACAGCCGGCCGACGCGCGCCTCGATCTCCGGCTTCAAGTCGGGGCCGCCGGCCTCGTCCAGCGCCATCGCCGCCTTGATCACTTCCGTCTGCGGCCAGCTGCGCGAAACGCGGTCGAGCGGCAGGCCTTCGCGCGACACCGCCGCATAGGCGAGACCCGTCGAGCGGTTCAGCCCGTTGGCGATGGCCGACGCATAGAGCTTGCGGGCGAAACCGACGAGATCCTTCTGGCCGCTGCGCGCCGCAAAATCGACCAGCAGCGCCGCCCATTCGAAATGATGTCCCGGCTCGGTCCATTCGCCCTTGTCGCCTGGCGCGCGCCGCCAGTCGTCGTCGAAATACTCGCCGATGGTCCAGGTTTCGGGATCGAAGAAATGGCTGCGGAACAGTTCGACGATGCGGGCCGCCCGGCGCATGTACTGCATGTCCCCGGTTGCCTCGTGCCAGGCGAGAAACGCCTCGAGCAGATGCATGTGCGGGTTGGAGCGGCGAAGCCCCTCGCCTGCCGAAGTCTCCTGGAAACCGCGCATGGTGCGGTCTTCCATATGGTCGTCCAGGAAGCGGAACGTCTCCTGCCCAAGTCCCAGCGCATCCGGGTTGCCTGCGCGATGAGCGTGCGCCAGCGCCAGCAGCACGCAGGACTGGTCGTAGGCGTCCTCGACCGGATCGACGACCGACCCGTCGACATTGAGCACCCTGACCCAGCCGCCGTTTGCCGAGCGGCCCTTGCCGGCGATGAAGTCGATGCCATGGGCGATGAGCCGGTCGGCGGGACCCGTCCACCCATGCTGCTTCGCCACCGCAAAGGCAAAAATCTGGCGTCCCATGGTGCGCATGCGCTTCGGCCTGGCGATCGGCGACGCGTCCATCGACAGCGCCTCGAAGAAACCGCCATGGCGTTCGTCGACCGCCACGGTCGACCAGAGGGGCAGCGCCTCATCCAGCAGCCAGTGGCGCACCCGCGGCACATAGGCGCCCACCTGCACGACGCGATCCTGCGCCGGGGTGAACTTGGTTTCCAGCCGGCCGGTCTTTTCCAGCCGCTCGACGATCTTCTTGACGTTCTGGCTCTGGTCGACCGGCGCGATGAAGGTTGCGTCGGCGGTGGCGACGATCGCCACGTCCTTCATGCCGATCACCGACAACAGCCGGCCCTGGCTGCGAAGATACGAATTCGTCGTATCGATCGCCACCACGTCACCGATGACGACATTGCCGTCGGCGTCCGACGCACTGATGTCGAGCAGCGACTGCCACGACCCCAGATCGTTCCAGCGGAACTCCGCCGGGATCATGGCGATGCCGGCGGTCTTTTCCATGATGGCGTAGTCGACCGAAATCGACTGAATGTGCCCGTAGTCCAGCATCGGCAGATAGACGCCGGACAGGTCGCGCGTCGCATTGGCGCAGGCGATTTCGGCCTGGGCCCAGATCTCCGGCTGGAGCGCGGCAAAAGCGTCGCGCATGGCGCTGGCGCGAAACAGGAACATGCCGGAATTCCAGAAGAAATTGCCGGCGTCGAGATAGGATTGCGCCGTCTCCAGGTCCGGCTTCTCGACAAAGCGCATGACGTCCCGGCCGTCGGCCTCGATATAGCCGTAACCCGTCTCGGGATGCGTCGGGCGAATGCCGAACACGATGATGCGCCCTTCCATGGCGGGCGCCACGCCCGCCTCGATGGTTTGCCAGAACTGCTCGTCGGTCGTGATCTCGTGATCCGATGGCACCACGAGGATCAGTCCGTCACCGACGGTCCGAAGCGTCTCGATGGCCGCAACCGCGACAGCCGCCGCTGTGTTGCGCCCGGTCGGCTCGAAGATTGCTTCGCCGCCGATCTCGAGCCCGGCGAGATCGTCGCGCACCCGCTCCGAATGGCGCTCCGACGCAATCAGGCTGACCTTCGCCGCGCCGGCGGTGCGCGCCTGCAGCCGGCGCACGGTCTTCACCAGCATCGAGCCGTCGCCGGCCAGGTTGTGGAACTGTTTCGGGTTGTCCTCGCGCGACAGCGGCCACAGCCGCGAGCCGACGCCGCCGCTCATCACAAAACACGAAATCGGGTGCGTCATCTGCATCTCAAATCGTCTGGTTGTAGACGCCGACGCCGGGGTTTTGCCGCAGCACCGCGTCCACCGCCTCGAACATCGCCTTCTTGCGCGCCTCCGAGACCGGGCTTTCGACGACGACGACCAGTTCCGGCTTGTTCGACGAAGCGCGCACAAGACCCCAGGTGCCGTCGTCGGTGACGACGCGCACGCCGTTGACCGTCACCAGGTCGACAATGGCGTGGCCCGCCAGTTTGTCGCCGGCGTCGCGCATCGCGGTGAATCGGGCGACAACCTTGTCGACGACGCCGTATTTGGTTTCGTCGGAACAATGCGGCGACATCGTCGGCGAGCCAAAAGTCAGGGGCAGGGCGCGGGTTAGGTCGGCCATCGATCTTGCAGGATTGCGGTCGAGCATCCTGCACACCGAAATCGCGGTGACGAGACCGTCGTCATAACCGCGCCCGTAGGGCGGGTTGAAAAAGAAGTGCCCGGACTTTTCAAAGCCGGCGAGCGCGCCCAGTTCCTTGACGCGGCGCTTGATGTAGGAATGACCGGTCTTCCAGTAGTCCGTCGACGCGCCCCGCGCCTGCAGCACCGGATCGGTCATGAACAGGCCGGTCGACTTGACGTCGACGACAAAGCGCGCACCGGGATGCTCGGCCGACATGTCGCGCGCCAGCATGACGCCGACCTTGTCGGCGAAAATCTCATTGCCTTCATTGTCGACGACGCCGCAGCGGTCGCCGTCGCCGTCGAAGCCCAGCCCGACATCCGCCCCCGTCTCCAGCACCTTGTCGCGGATGGCGTGCAGCATCTGCATGTCTTCGGGATTGGGATTGTAACGGGGGAAGGTATGGTCGAGTTCGACGTCGAGCGGGATCACCTCGCAGCCGATCCGCTCCAGCGCCTGAGGCGCGAACGCGCCCGCCGTGCCGTTGCCGCACGCCGCCACCACCTTCAGCTTGCGGGATATGCGCACGCCTTGCGTCAGGTCGTCGAGATAGCGGGTCCGCATGCCGTCGACCCGTTGATAGGAGCCGCCGCCGACAAGATCGAAATCTCCGCCGAGCACCGCGTTCCTCAACGTCGCCATCTCGTTGGGGCCAAAGGTCAACGGCCGCTCCATGCCCATCTTGACGCCGGTCCAGCCGTTTTCATTGTGCGAGGCGGTGACCATCGCCACCGACGGGCAGTCGAGCGCGAACTGGCCGAAATAGGCCATCGGCGACAGCGCCAGGCCGATGTCCCTGACGCGCGCGCCGGCCGCCATCAGGCCGGAGACGAGCGCCAGCTTGATCGCCAGCGAATAGGAGCGGAAATCGTGGCCGACGACGATGTCGGGGCCGATGCCGGCGCGGCGGATGACCGTCGCCAGCCCCATGCCAAGGGCCTGGACGCCGAGCAGGTTGAGTTCCGGGGGTTTTTGCGACGCCGGATGGCCGAACCACCAGCGCGCGTCATATTCGCGGAAGCCGGTCGGCTTGACGAGCGCGCGGGTCTCGAATTCGAACGTGTTCGGCTGGATGTCTGCGACCGGTTTCAGCACGTAATCCCGCTCTCTTGCTGGTGTACCAACGTCCTGAATAACCGCATCGCCTTGCAATTGCGTATACGGGACGCGTTTTTGCGGTGCGGCAAGATTGTGCGTTCCCGGCGCGCCATTGTGCTTGCAGTCAAAGTCGGCGCTCGCTATAAGCCCGCGTCTGGTTACGGAGTGTAGCGCAGCCTGGTAGCGCACATCGTTCGGGACGATGGGGTCGCAGGTTCAAATCCTGCCACTCCGACCAGTCAAAACGGCGGCGACAATCGCCGTTTCTCCCGATCAACAGGCGCGGCGTCGCCGCCTGGACGGAGACGTCAATGACCAGAGTTTTCGCTTTGATCGCCGTGCTCGCTGTCGTCAGCGGTTGCGCCAGCGTGGATTATGGCGGCAGGCGCATCGACACCAAGCCGAGCGCCGCCGGCTGCGCCGTGCCGAATTCGCCCTGCGCGCATGGCGGCAAAGGTCTCTGAGCCGGCTGACCGGCCCGGATCTCACACTCGCAGATAGACGACGCTCAGCGGCTCCAGCGTCATGGCGCTGGCCGGCGCGGCGCGCCCGTCCGCCAGCATGGTTGCGCCCGCAAACCGCTTCGGGACGCGCCACTGCGTCGCCGCGCCGCCAAAATTGAAGACGCAGAGCAGTCTTTCGCTCTCCGTCTCGCGTTCAAACGCCAGCACCTCCGGCTCACTGCCGGGTAGAAACCGGATCGACCCGTCGACCAGCGCCGGATGGGCCTTTCGGAACGCAATCGCGGCCTTGTAGTGCGCCAGCACCGAATCGGCCCCCTGTTGCGCATCGGCGGCGCGCGCGAGATGTTCGCGCGGGATCGGCAGCCAGGGTTTGCCGGTCGAGAAGTCGGCATTGGGCTTTGCCTTCTCCCACACCATCGGCGTGCGGCAGCCGTCGCGGCCCTTGAACCCCGGCCACATGCGGATGCCGTAGGGATCGCGCAGGTCTTCAAACGCAATGTCCGCCTCGGTCAGCCCCAGTTCCTCGCCCTGATAGAGGCAGATCGAGCCGCGCAGCGCGCACAGAAGGTCGATGGCGAATTTCGCCACCTTGTCGACTTCGCCCTGGTTGCGGGAAAACCGCGTGGCGTGACGACGCACATCGTGGTTCGAGAACGCCCAGCACACCCAGCCGTCCTTCACCGCCTTCTCGAACGCCTCGACCGATCTGCGGATATGCGCCGGCGAAAAATCGTCGCCCAGCAGGTCGAAGGTGTAGCACATGTTGAGCTTGTCGCCGCCTGTGGTGTAGGCGGCCACGGTTTTGAGCGAACGTTCGCCGTCGCCGACCTCGCCGACCGTCGCCCTGTCGTCATAGCGGTCGAGCAAGGCGCGAAATTCTTTCAGGAAGCCGATATTCTCCGGCTGTGTCTTGTCGTGGATATGGTCCTGAAAACCGTAGGGATTGGTGTCGGGAATATCGTTGGTCTTGCCTTTGGGAAACGGCGGATTGTCACGCAGCCGGGCGTCGTGAAAATAGTAGTTCACCGTGTCGAGGCGGAACCCGTCGACGCCGCGGTCAAGCCAGAATTTCACTGCGTCCAGCACCGCTTCGCGCACCGCCGGATTGTGAAAGTTGAGGTCCGGCTGCGAGGCGAGGAAATTGTGCATGTAATATTGCCGCCGCCCGGTATCCCATTCCCAGGCCGGTCCGCCAAAGATCGCCAGCCAGTTGTTGGGGGCGGTTCCGTCGGGTTTTGCATCCGCCCAGACATACCAGTCGGCCTTGTCATTTGTGCGGTCGGCGCGGCTTTCGACGAACCATTGGTGTTTGTCGGATGTGTGCGAAATCACCTGGTCGATGATGACTTTCAGGCCGCGCCGATGCGCTTCGGCGACAAAGCGGTCGAAGTCGGCCAGCGCGCCGAACAGCGGATCGACGGCGCGATAGTCGGACACGTCGTAGCCCATGTCGGCCATCGGCGACTTGAAGAAGGGCGACAGCCACACCGCATCGACGCCAAGCGCCGCGATATGGTCAAGCCGTCCGGTCGCGCCGGCCAGATCGCCAACGCCGTCGCCGGTCGTGTCCTGAAACGAGCGCGGATAGATCTGGTAGATCACAGCGCCCCGCCACCAGTCATGACCGGTTCTTGTCATCTGACCTGTGCTCCCTCAGGCGTTTCGGTCAGCATCGCGACCGAGCGTCCGCCTAGCCTGAACGCGCCGTTCGCGCCAGATGCGCCGGGCCCGGCTGCAAGCCGCCAGACCATGCCGTCGCGCGCTTCCGCCGCGACAACGCCGGCGCGGCGGTCGCCGTTGATCAGCACCGCGATGCGCGCCGCGGCGGGTTCGGCGACAACCATGACAAGACGGCGGTTGGCCCGCTCGTTCCAGCGCTCTTCGGTCATCGGCCGCCAGTCAAAACCGAGCCATTCGACCACCGGTGCGCCGGCGCCGCCCGGAGGCTGAAAGAATTCCAGGCCCTCAAGCCCCGATCCGGCGCGGATGCGCGCCAGTTGCGCCGTCCAGTCCTCCAGCGCCCGGTCGCGGCCGGCCCAGTCGAGCCAGGTCACGGCATTGTCCTGGCAATAGGCGTTGTTGTTGCCGCCTTGGGTGCGGCCGAATTCGTCGCCCGCCGTCAGCATGATCGCGCCGCGCGCGGCAAACAATGACGCCAGCATGGCGGCCACGTCGCGCCGGCGCGCAGCGGAGATCTTTTCGTCCGCCGTCGAACCTTCGACGCCATTGTTCCAGGACAGGTTTTCGCCGTGGCCGTCACGATTTTTCTCGCCATTGGCCTGGTTGTGCTTGTGCTTGAAGGCGGCGATGTCGGCGAGCGTCAGCCCGTCATGGGCGGCGATGTAGTTGATCGAACGCGTCGCGGTCGCGCCGTCGCGGCCAAACACGTCCGACGACCCCGCCAGCCTGGTCGCCAGCACGCCGGTCATGCCGGCGTCGCCGCGCCAGAACCGCCGTGCATCGTCACGGAACCTGTCGTTCCATTCGAGCCAGCGGCCGGAAAACTCGCCGAGCCGGTAGCCGTCGCGGCCGATATCCCAGGGTTCTGCGATCAGGATGCGGTCGGCTAGCACCGGGTCGGTCTCGATCGCCCGCAGGGTTTCGGCGCGCGTCGAAAATCCGTCGGCGTCGCGCCCGAGCACCGGCGCCAGATCGAAGCGGAAGCCGTCGACGCCCGCCTGCAGAACGAAATGGCGCAGCGATGCGAGGATCAGTTCCCTCACCCTTGGATGGTCGCAGGCGAGCGTGTTGCCGGTGCCGGTGTCGTTGACCAGTTTGCCGTCCGCCTCGCGGCGGTAGTAGGCGTTGGCGTCGAGCCCGCGCAGCGACAGGGTCGGCCCGTGGATGTCGCTCTCGCCGGTGTGGTTGAAGACGACGTCGAGCAGAACGCCGATGCCCGCCTGACGCAGCGCCGCCACGGTTCGACGCAATTCGCCGACGCCGCCCGGCGCCAGGCGCGGGTCGAGCGCCATGAACGTCACCGGGTTGTATCCCCAGGCGTTGGTCAGTCCGAGAGACCCGAGGTGCCGCTCGTCGATCCAGGCCGTCAACGGCATCAGTTCGACCGCCGAAACGCCGATCTTTTTCAGGTGAGCGATCACCGCCGGATGAGCGAGCGCGGCGACCGTGCCGCGCAGGCCTTCGGGAATATCGGGATGCAGCATGGTGAAGGCGCGGACGTTCAGTTCGTAGATCAGGCCGCCAGGCCGAAACAGCGGCGGCGACTGCCTCACCGGTTCGGGCAACGCGGCGACGAGCGCCTTGGGCATCATCGGCGCGGTATCGGTCCGCTGCCAGCGCGGCGCCGCCATCGTCGCGCGATAGCGATAGGGCCAGTCGATCGCCACCGCATAAGGGTCGACCAGCAGCTTGGACGGATCGAACCAATAGCCATTTTTCGGATCGTAGCGGCCGTCGGCGCGATAGCCGTAGCGCGTACCGGGCCCCACGCCGTCGACGCTGAGACGAAAAATACCGTCGTCGCCGCGCTGCATCTGCTGGCGGTGGACCGCGTCGTCGGAAGCGGCAATCTTCGCCCGGTCGCCATCGAGAGGCCGGAACAGGCAAAGCTCGATCCGCTCTGCCGCGCCCGACCAGACCGCGAAATCGGTCCCGTTGTCGTCCGGCCGCGCCCCAAGCTCGTTCGATGTCATCTGCCTTCGCTGCCGAATCCATGTCGCCGGATCGAAGCGACGCATCACACTATCAAGCCCCCGGCGCAGCGAGAACTGCTGTTTGCGACCCCTGCGCGTCGGCGTCGCCGCCCCAATGCCGGGACCGGCAAGGCCGCATCTCTGAAAAAACAAGATCGGCGGTTGACAACCTACCGGCTGGTTGGTCAATTACATACCAACTGGTTGGTATTCAAATGAACGATGTAGTACACCCATCCCGGCAGAAATTCATCGACGCAGCGACAGCGCTGGTGCGCGAACAGGGTTATGCCGGCACATCGGTTGACGACATCTGCGCACGCGCCGGGTTACGCAAGGGCAGTTTCTTCCACCATTTCAAGAGCAAGGAAGAACTTCTTCTGGCGGCGATCGAGCATTGGAACGCATTCACGGGCGCGGTCTTCGCCAATGCGCCGTATCGTTGCCTGCCCGATCCGCGCGACCGTCTGCTCGGCTACGTCGCGTTTCGCGCTGACATTCTCGACCGGCCGATCCCCGAATTCTCCTGCCTGCTTGGCACGCTGACGCAGGAGGTCTACGCCAGCCACCCCGCCTTGCTCGCCGCCAGCGGCGACGGCATGGCTGGCCATATCGACGAGTTGGTCGCCGACATAACGCTCGCCAAGGCGCATTACGCCGCCGCCGCCGACTGGACGCCTCAAAGCCTCGGCTTCTTCATCCAGGCGGCGCTGCAAGGCTCGTTTGTCCAGGCCAAGGCGACCGGCGGCGCCGATGTGGCGCGCGCCAATCTCGACCACCTCAAGCGCTATATCGAAACCCTGCTTCCCAACGGCAAATAATGAGGAGACAGACCATGCCGTCCACCATCCGCCTCCACCGCGTGCTCAAGACCACGCCTGAAAAAGTCTATCGCGCCTTCACCGACGCCGACGCCTGGTGCCGCTTCCTGCCGCCGCACGGATTTCTCGGCGCCATCGACAGGTTCGAGCCGAAGGTAGGCGGCCGGTTCCATATGTCGTTCCGCAACTTCGCCACCAATCAGGCGCACTCGTTCGGCGGCGCATTCCTCGAAATGACGCCGAACAAAAAATTGTCCTACAGCGACGTGTTCGACGACGCCAACCTGCCCGGCGAGATGAAGACGACGATCGAGCTGGCCGAGGTTCCCGGCGGCACGGACGTCAGGATCACCCAGGAGGGCGTACCCGACATGATCCCCGAATCGATGTGCTATCTCGGCTGGCAGGACACGCTGACCCAGCTGCGCGACCTGGTCGAGCCGGATATCCGGCAGTAACGCGGGCGCGCCGAACCGGGCGGCCAAGGCTCACGTAATCACCGTCGGTTCGCTCATGCCCGTTGCCTTTTTCAGCCTGGCGATCTCGTCGGCCGCCTTGATCAGGTCGGCCAGCGCCTTCTGCGTGTCGAGCCCGTGCTTTTTCGGGTCGGCCTCGTAGCGTTCGATGTAGACGCGCACCGTCGCCCCTTCCGTGCCGGTGCCCGACAGGCGGAAGACGACGCGCGAGCCGCCCTCAAACAGCACCCGCACGCCCTGGTGGTCGCTCACCGATCCATCGACCGGGTCGTGATAGGAAAAATCGTCGGCTCCGGCGACCGCCAGCTTGCCGAACTTCTTGCCCGGCAGTTTTGGCAGGCTGGCGCGCAGATCGGCCATCATCTTGCAGGCGGCGTCGCTCGCCACCGCCTCATAATCGTGGCGCGAATAATAGTTGCGGCCGAACTCGGCCCAGTGCGCTTCGACGATCTGCTTCACCGGCTGTTTTCGCGCCGCCAGGATGTTCAGCCACAGCAGCACCGCCCACAGCCCGTCCTTCTCGCGCACATGGTCGGAGCCGGTGCCGGCGCTCTCCTCGCCGCAGATCGTCGCCATGCCGGCGTCGAGCAGGTTGCCGAAGAATTTCCAGCCGGTCGGCGTCTCGAACATGCCAACGCCGAGCTTTTGCGCCACCCGGTCTGCGGCGGCGCTGGTCGGCATCGAGCGGGCAATGCCTTTCAGCCCGGCCTTGTAGCCGGGCGCAAGCGCTGCGTTGGCGGCCAGCAGCGCCAGCGAATCCGACGGGGTGACAAAAATCCCCTTGCCGATGATCAGGTTGCGGTCGCCGTCGCCGTCCGACGCCGCGCCGAAATCGGGCGCGTGCCTGGACATCATCAGGTCGTAGAGGTCTTTCGCATAGACCAGGTTGGGATCGGGGTGATGGCCGCCAAAATCCTCGAGCGGCACGCCGTTGCGCACCGTCCCGGCTTTGGCGCCCAGCCGCTTCTCCAGGATTTCATGCGCGTAGGGCCCGGTGACGGCGTGCATGGCGTCGAAAGCCATGGTGAAGCCGCCCTTGAACATTTTCCTGATCGCCTTGAAGTCGAACAGTCTTTCCATCAGCGCCGCATAGTC
>Ga0209793_1001924_pt1 | contig 11166 bp, 14 predicted proteins | sample EBPBio122009_DNA_FD_185863 | JGI IMG/M metagenome (GOLD analysis project Ga0209793, IMG submission 185863) | Wastewater treatment Type I Accumulibacter community from EBPR Bioreactor in Madison, WI, USA - Reactor 1_2/2/2009_ DNA (SPAdes) (version 2) | ecosystem: Engineered > Bioreactor > EBPR >... | reverse complement strand
TCGAGGGAGGTGTCCTCGTCCAGGAGAATGAGCCGCTCGTAGGTGGCGTCGGCAAGCTTGGCCTTCACCTTGTACACCCCAGGCGAGACGCGGCAGTCCAGATCGCCGATCGAGCGGTCGACCAGGGCGAACTGGTCGTCGATCACGAAGATCTCGGCGAGCGGGCTGCGTGCGGTCACGCTCAACTGGAGTTCACTTGACGGTGACATGGGCACCTCCTGCAGCCTCGAACACGACAGCCAGGTTCAGGGCGTCCACCAGCACGGCATAGAACCCGGGTTCGAGCGAGACCTCCCAGGCGGTCTCCGTGACGACGGTATCAGCCACCGCCGCAGCCTTTCTGTCTCGCGCCACCCTCGCGTGCTGTCCGATGCAGGACGGGTCGAACGTGATCGTCACTGGCACGGTCTGGCGTGCGGGAGCGGCGAACGTCAGAGGATCTCGTCGCCCGAACGACGGTTCGTGTGCGACCACACCGCGCTGCTGGTCCTCGGGGCTCTGGAACTGCTTCATCGCGTTGCGCAGATAGTCGGTCAGACTGTCACTGGTGACGGGGGTGGGCGCCTCGCCCTCGAGCCCACGCAGCAGCGCGTACGTGAAGGCGCCGTGCCAGTTGCCGTCAGGCATCTGGTGTTCCACCGCGCGCAGGCCGATACCGGCGGCAAAGCTCTCGAACACTCGGACGAACGGCGCATTCGGGTGTCCCTTCGGCAACAGTCCGTTGGCGATCGGTGTCCCCTGCAGCAGGGTCGGTCGGGTACGAGTGGCGCAGGAGTCCGCCCACAACACGATCTGCTGGAACTGCGCGGCTTCGGTGAGCTGATCTGTCCAGCTCGTGATGTCGACATTGATGGGCCAGTCCTTGATCGCCTCCGCGGTGACCAGCACGGCCTGCCTGCTCCGTGTCGCCCAGCCATGGCCACTGACATAGACATAGAGCCGGCGCCCGGCGTACTGCCGCTTGTTCTCGTCCAGATACGTCTTGGGCAGCTCCGCGATCTCTTTGAACGCCGCGACGACCTGTTCCTGATCCGGCTCACCCCGCCCGTTCTGGAACGGGTTGGGTGCGTGGGCTGAGCACACCACCCGGACGTTTCCTGGCGGCAGTCCACCGCCATCGGCACGCCGTAGCCACGCCGCGATGGCCGCGGCGTCGTTGTCCGGGCCTCGCAGATCCGTCGGCCAACCGGAGGCGGTGCCGAAGTATCGAGCGATGCCGAACACCAAGGCATGATCGTCGGGATTGGCGGCGATGGGGCCGGTGGCGTCGCTCTCCGTCATGCGATCAGGGCGCCGCTGGATCAGACGCTGGCTGCCGCACCGCCATAGATGCTGGCGATGAAGGCGACGTCCTTTTCGGAAAGATCGTGATTCAGATCCGCGGAGAAGCCGTCGTTGGTCCAGGATGCCGGGATCGGATACATCATGATCGACAGCCCATCGACGTCTGTGGCGGTGACCTCGTCCGGTGGGTAGTGATCGAGCACATTGTGGCGGATCTGCTCGATGGTCCAGCTGTTCGGGGGCTTGCTCAGATCGGCGATGACGGCCGGCTCATTCCAGTCGATGCCGCCTTGGGGATTCTGATGCTCGTGAATCAGCCCCAGTGCATGCCCGAATTCGTGCAGGACAACCCGCTGAACCTCGTCGTCGGGTGAGTCGGCGTCGATCCAGCCGTAGTTCATGGTCGGCTGGCTGGTGGGGATCTCCCGGCACTGGATCCCGAGATACGACCACGAGCCGTCGCCCTCGACGAACGCGATCCGTACGTCGGCCTCCGCGCTGTCGTCGACCCACTCGAACGTCAGCTGGGCCATCCCGGGGCCGGTCCAGCGCTCGGCCATTGCTCGTACGCGGTCGCGCAGCGCTGGTGAGCCTTGCAGGAACTTGACCCGGATCACCTCGTCCTGCTCCCACTGAGACTCGTTCAGTAGGGCAGCCCGGTCGTTCGCGGTCTGCGGGCCTTGCGATATTGCCACGCAGTAGTGGGTCAGATTCGAGTCAGCCATGATGACGCCCCTGTTCTTCTCGCCCCAATAGCCTGATTTTATCCGCGAGCCATCGGATGCGGAAGGGATGTTGTCGTCCGGGTGAGCGTCAGTTCTGTGGTGGCTGGTCGTCTTTGGCCCGTGGGCGCCAGATGCGCCGCCGCTTCGCTGCAGCCGCGGTCCGCTACTGGCCGTCAGGAGAGGGGAACCAGGTACGAATCCACCTGAGCGATCAGTTCGCCGCGGAAGGTGAAGATGTCGTTGTAGGCGAAGCGGAATGGTCCGTTCTCCCGGTGATGTCCGGTGCCGACGCCGGTGACCACGACGACGTCGCCGGCCTCGATGGTGCGATCGACGCTGAGTTCGGGGCTGCCCTCGAACGCCGGATTCTCGATCTCGTCGTCGAACTCGGTCTTCCCGCGGGTGGTGCGTACGCCGTGGATCTGCCAGACGACGTCGTCGGTCAGGCAGCTGAGGATTGTCTCGTGGTCGCGGCTGCGGAAGCCGTCCAGGTAGCGATGGACGGTCTGTTCGTGCTCGCTGGTCATCTGCTTCGTCTCCGTTCATCGGTCAGCTCGTCCGCCACGGCACCGAGCCGGCGGAGGATGCCGGCCAGTCCGGCCCGAGCCTGTTCGGTTTGCAGTTCGGGGGGCAGTCGGCGCTGGTGGATAGTCACACTGGTTCCGCCGGCGCTCGGCCGGAGGCTGATCGCGGTCGTCAAGCCGGTGCGGGGTTCGGTCAGCACCAAGCGGTTCGGTGGATCGATCGCCTCGTACCGAAAGCTCAGCCGATGGGTGCTGCCGTCCGGTCCCCGGGTCTCGAGCTCGAAGGTGCCGCCCACCCGAAGGTCGACAACCACCGATTCTGGTGTGACGGTGGCATGGTCGCCGCCCCAGAATGCCGCCAGGTGTGCGGGTGTGGTGAACATCGTCCAGACCAGCTCCGGATCGGCGCCAAGCTGGCGGGAGGCAATCAACTGGTCGCCATCGAGCACGGCGTCGACGCTCATCGGGACTGTTCCTCTGCCTGTGCGTCCTCTGGTCGAGTGCCCTCGAGTTGCGTGTCCTCGGGCTGCGTGTCCTGGAGCAGCGTGGCCAGGTGGGTATCGAGCCGGCGGAGCCGCGACTCCCATTCGCGCCGCTGCTCGTTGATCCAACCGGTCAGCTCCTGCAGGCGCTCGACGTTCAGTTGGCAGGGGCGGCGCTGTCCGTCGACGCGTTGTCGGATCAGCCCGCACCGCCGCAGGATGCCGACGTGGCGGGAGACCGCCTGGTGGGTCAGGTCGAACGGTTCGGCCAGCTCGCCAACTGTCGCTTCGCCCCTGGCCAGCTGGCTGACGATCGCGCGGCGGGTCCGGTCGCCGAGAGCCGCGAAGGCGGCGTCCAGGTCCGTGTCCGTATCGGTCATGGTCACGTCCCGGACTCTATCTGCAACGAATACCTTGTGCAAGGAACTCGTTGAATAAAGTCGCTAACTTGCGGGCGTCGGTGACCCGCCGCTGAGCGGATTGTCGTCAGTCATGCGGACTGCCGGTGCTCCGTAGCGGGCGACCATGGTGCGAACCGCTTCGTCGACCACGTGCTGCGTCTCCGCTTCGCTGAGCGACCAGTTGCCATGCATCAGACGGGGCCAGAAGACGACGGTGGAGATCATGCCGAGAAACTGCGCTGCCGCCGTGTCGGGATCCTCGACGTGTGCGGTTCCGGCGGCGCTCTCTGTACGGAGATAGCGACCCAGTGCCGCGAGCACGGGCAGCGTGCCGAAGTCGAAGGTCCGCTCGCGTAGCTCCGGGAACCGCTGACGCTCGGCGATCAACGTCCGGATCAAATCCTCCATGCGAGGAAGGGTCAGCAACTCCACGTACGCGGTACCCAGAACAACCAGGCCCGCGTGGAGGTCCCCGGTCGGCGGCTCGACGAGCTTCCCGGCGGGCGCGGCGCCGGCTGCGAGAACTGTGGCTTCGAAGAGCTGCGCCTTGGTCGGAAACTGCTTGAACAGGGTCGCCTTGGAGACCCCGGCGTCCTCGGCGACGCGCGCCAGCGAGGTTCGGTCATAGCCGAGCTCCAGGAACAGCTCCGTCGCCGCGTCGAGGATCGCCGCGCGGTTGGTCGCCGCGATCTGTCGGTGGTAGGCGGAGACTTCGCGCGGCATGCGCCTTAGCATGCCAGAGAGGTGAGTCGCTTGACTCATGACCGGCCTGGTTGGTACGTTCCTCATGTGGTGAGTCGACCGACTCACCTTGGGCGAAGGAGTCGGACATGGCCAAGCTCATCTACTCGATGATCACCTCGCTCGACGGCTACGCGAAGGCGGCTGAGGGTGACCTCGGCAGGGGAGCCGAGGATCCGGAGATCCACACCTTCATCGGCGACGTCTTCCGTCACGTGGGGACGTTCCTCTATGGCCGGCGGATGTACGAGACGATGGTCTTCTGGGAGGCCGTGCACACTCAGCCCGACGTGCCGCCGCACATCCTGCAGTACGCCGACGACTGGAAGGCCGCAGAGAAGATCGTCTACTCCACGACTCTGGAATCGGTGTCGAGTGCGAAGACCCGGATCGAGCGGACCTTCGATCCGGAGGCCGTGCGCAAACTCAAGGCCGAGTCGGATCATGACCTCTCGGTCGACGGCCCGAACCTTGCCGCCCAGGCGATCGCGGCCGGACTGGTCGACGAGTACCACCTGTTCATCACCACGACTGTGGTGGGCGGCGGCACCCGGTTCTTCCCCGACGGCGTCCGCCTCGATCTCGACCTGGTCGAGGAGCGCTCCTTCGACAGCGGACTGATCTATGCGCGCTACCGGACCCGCTGAGTCTGCGTTGTGCCGCTCTTGGTCATGCCGGTTGCGCGAGGGCACTCGTCGCAGGAAAGTCCATCGGCACGGCGAGCGTCTTGGTTTCGAGGTACTCCTCGAATCCTTCGACGCCATTCTCCCTGCCGATCCCAGACTGCTTGTAGCCGCCGAATGGCGCATTGGCGGAGAAGAAGAAGGCCCCGTTGACGTTCATCGGTCCCATGATGTTGTTCGCATCGTTCGGGTCGCCGTATGGCACGTTGCGATAGACCGCCTCCAGGATCGCGACGGCCTCGTCATAGCGTGAGCGCGGGACGAGCAGGCGCGTGTTCAGCACGCAGCCCTGGCCGGCGTTGGCACAGACATTGGCGGCCCCGAGCAATGCCTGGGAGAAGTCCGCGTCGTCGAGCACGATCATGGCCGACTTGCCCCCCAGTTCCAGCAGCGTCCGCTTGATCGTCTTCGACGCGCTTTCCATGACGCGACGTCCGGTGGCGGTCGACCCCGTGAACGAGATGACGTCCACCCGCGGGTCGGCCGTCAGCATGGCGCCGAGTGATCCGGTGGCTGTTGACGTCAGCACGTTGAACGCTCCCGGCGGGAAGTCGGGGCACTGCGACGCGACGCGGCCCAGCATGGTGGCCGACCACGGCGTGTCGTGGGCTGCCTTGAGGACCACGGTGCAACCGGCAGCCAGGGCAGGGATGATCTTCTGCAGGTTCGTCTGCACGGGAGCGTTCCACGGCGTGATGGCCACCACCACGCCGGCGGCCTCCTTGCGCACCACGCGGCGCGCGGGGCCGCCCATCGGTGATCCCAGATCCTCGATCTCCCGCTCGAATTCATAGGTGGCCAAGAGCTCCAACGAGTAGTCGATGTCGGCCACCGAGCTATCGAGCAGCGGGCCATAGGTGAAGGCGACGGGACATCCGCTTTCGGCGACGATCTGGCGGCGCCAGTCGTCCGCCACCGCCTTGAGGCCATCCCGGAACTGGGTCAGAGCGCGCATGCGTCGCGCGCGATTGGTGGACCAATCCGACTCCTCGAAGCAGCGCCGAGCCGCCGCGAGTGCACGGTCTCCATCTGCGACGGACGCTGCGGCCACGACGCCCGCGATCTCCTCGGTCGTTGGATTGACTACGTCGTAGGTCTGCCCGTCCTGCGCATCAACCAATGCGCCATCGATGTAGAGACGGTGTTCTGCGTTGAGATGTGACATGGTGATCTTCTCCTCGTGGTTTGGCTGCGGCCGCTGGGTGTCCGCCGTCGTCAGATGATGTTCAGGGTCGGTCGGTGCCCTCAGGCAGGTCCGACCGAGGTAGTGGTCAAGCCGACTTCGCCAGTGCGATGGCATCGGCGCCTGCGGGGAAGTGGAGCTGACTCGAGGTGTCGCTCGCAGCCTTCAATACGGTTTCAGCGACGTCGGTCTCCTTCGTCACCGCCTCCGGATTCGTGAACCCGGCGAAGACGCTGTGGGCGAACGGCTCGTAGGCTTTCGGAATCAGGCCCTGCATCCGCTGCTGGCCGTTGGTGGCGAAGCCGGTCGTCGGGCCGTAGCCGGGCTCGACGAGCTTGACTCGCACATTGAAACCGTCGAGTTCGAGTGCCAAGGATGCTGTGAAGCCTTCGATAGCCGCCTTGCTGGCGGTGTAGGCGGCAACCAGAGGGAACGGGGCCAGGGCCACGTTCGAAGTGACGTTCACGATCGTGCCGGCCCGGCGCCCCCGGAACTGCGGGATGAATGCCTGGCACATCGCCAGCACCCCGAACGTGTTGGTCTCGAAGATGTCCCGCACGGTGGACATCGGCGTGGCCTCGAACGCCCCGAGCAGACCGACGCCGGCGTTGTTCACCAGCACGTCGATGGGTCCGGCGGCGTCCAGGGCGTTGGCGATGCTGTCGGGCCGGGTCACATCCAGCGCCAGAACGCGCAGGTGCTCGTTCGCCGGGAGGAGGTCCTCCCGTGGTGTGCGCATCGTTGCCACGACCTTCCAGCCCTGCGCAAGGAAGTGGCGAGCCGTCTCCAGGCCATAGCCGGAGGAACAGCCGGTGATGAGTACTGTCTTCATGTCTTTCTCTCCTCGGGAAGCGGATTGACTCTCTGGAGAAGACGATATGAGTTCAGATCAGGACTGTCGATAATACAAAGTCCACATTTGTTTAGTGAGAGTCCATTCCCTCCTGATGTGTCCGGCGCTCTGGTCGTGGGCTGTGCCGCCCCCAGGTGGGAGTCCGGCAGCCTCGTCAGCCTCACCTCGGGAGAGCCGAGCCGCTCAGATCGCGGTGAAGATCATCGGTAAGCTGCATGCGCAAACCGCACGTGCGGATTGACAACGGGCGGATTGAAAGGGGAGGGGAAACGGGCCAGCGATGGCGCCGGGCCCCTGACTGCCGATGATTGACCCACTCTCCGAGGTCGTTCGACTTCTGCAGCCCCAGGCGGCGTTCGCCAACGTGATCAGCGGCAAGGGCAACTGGGCCGTGTGCTACGCAGAATTTGGCCTGCCCAGTTTCTGCATCGTGCTGGACGGAAGCTGCCGGCTGACGGTCGATGGACGCGAACCCATCACCATCGGTGTCGGTGACTTCGTCCTGCTGCCCGCCACACCGGCCTTCACCCTCTCGAGCTTCGTGCCAGCGCCGCCGGTCCTCTTGGACCCCAGGACGGTGGCGAGTGAACGCCGCGAGCTTCGCTACGGCGACCCGATCGGCCCTCCTGACATGCGCTTGCTGGGAGGTTCCTTTCTGTTCGATGCCGCCGATCCGGGCCTGCTGGTGTCCTTGCTGCCTTCGTTGGTTCACGTACGGGACTCCGTCCGTCTATCGCAGCTCGTTCAGATGGTGGGCGAAGAGTCTGCTGATCAGAAGCCCGGCAGCGAGTTCGTGATGTCCCGACTGTTGGAGCTGCTGCTGGTGGAAGCCATGCGCTCGGCGTCGGGCGGGACCGCGCCTCCCGGGCTGCTGCGGGGCCTGGGAGATGAGCGGCTCGCACCTGCTCTGAACCAGATGCACGCGCGCGTTGATCACGCCTGGAGCGTCGATCAGCTGGCGAGGGTCGCCGCCCTGTCCCGTTCCGCGTTCTTTCAGCGCTTCACGCGCCTGGTGGGGGTGGCGCCAATGGAGTATCTGCTGGCGTGGCGGATGGAGATCGCAAAGAAGCTGCTTCGCGGTGGCGCACTGTCGGTCTCCGAGGTGGCTGAACGTGTGGGCTACGGCTCGACCAGCGCATTCAGCGTGGCGTTCAGCAGGCATGTCGGGCAACCGCCGAGCCAGTATGCGCGGAGACCTGAGCCGTGAGGCGCAGTCGGCCGTGGCGACGACCAGAGGCTCGGTCATCGGCACCGATCCGGTGCCTCGATCAGCTACGCCAATGCCGATGCGCTGGGCCGGAGGGCAGCCGCGTCAAGAACGTACAATCGCCGACTCGGTCCTGATCGCTAGCGTGACGACCGTGGACGTGGACGCCGCGACGCAGACGATGATCGACAACCTTCCTGCGAAGACTGGGAAGCCGCTCGATGAGTGGTTCGCGGTGCTCGACGCCGCCGGACTCGACAAGCACGGGCAAGCCGTCGTATTCCTCAAGACTGAGCATGGGATGTCGCACGGTTTCGCCAACCTGGTCGTCACGCTCCATCGTCGGCGCAGTGCCGGGACTTCATCGGATGCCGATCTCGTGGCGGCGCAATACACCGGCGCGAAGGCGGCGCTCCGGCCGATCTGCGACCGGCTTCTCGCCGAAGCCGAGGCGCTTGGTGCCGACGTCGAGGTCGCGCCGAAGAAGACGGGGGTGTCGCTACGGCGCTCCAAGCAGTTCGCCCTCGTCGAGGCGCCGAGCGCGAAGCGTATCCAGCTCGGACTGAACCTGCGAGGCGTCGCCGCCACCGAACGGTTGCGCGCGATGAACGGCATGTGCACGCACCGCGTCGACCTCACGTCGGTGAACGACGTAGATGACGAGGTGCAGGGCTGGCTGCGCGCGGCCTATGACCTTGCCTGAGCGGGGAGGTGCTCCAACGGCACGAAATGTGCCGCCTCCTGACCGTACTCAGACACCAGCCGGTGATACTCCGCGGGCGTCCAGCCGCTGAAGCGCTTGAACGCACGGATCACGTGGGGCTGGTCGTAGTAGCCGGATCCGGCCGCCAGGCCGGCCCAGTCGGGGGCAACTCCAGCCGTGGGCAGGACATCGACGAATCTGTGGAAGCGCAACACCTGGGCGTGGCGCTTCGGCGTCGTGCCGGTGGCCGTACGGAAGCGGGTGATGAGCGTCCGGTGTGAGACGCCGAGCTCGTCTGCGAGCAAGCTCATCGTCAGGTCCGGATCGGCGTCGATCGCCGCCAGCGCCGCAGCTACCAACGGATCGGCATCGCGGATGCGGGCCTTGATCGCCCAGCCGATCATCACGTCGATCGCCTCCGATGGGGTGCTGCACGCTCGGAGCCGATCCACCAGCAGGTCGCTCCCGTCGAGCAGGGCTCGGGCATCCTGCACTCTGCCCGCACTGCCCGCACTGCCCGCACTGCCCGCACTGCCCGCACTTGCCGACGCGGCGCTCGGTGTGAGCGCGTGGAGACCACCGGGAGTGAGCTCGAGCCCGACGTGGCGGATCAACTTCGGCGACTCGATCACCAGGTACTCCGACTGCAGACCTGACACGAACGCATCGGAGACGACTACCGATCCTCCGCTGGGGCTGAACAGGCGGTACGGGGTGGAGAGGTTGACGATGACATGGGCGAACGGCAGCGGGAGGATCTTCTCGAAGCGCTGGAGGCGTGGTGCCTCGATGAACCAGGCGCGCGACACGATGCCCGCCAGTCCGGCCGGTGCCCGCCGCTCTTCGTAGGTCAACTCTCGTCCTTCACTGGACAGGCTTGGCACGTCTTGTCTGAGGGTCTCACCAGCCCGCTCGGCGGTCTCGACCTCGCGCGGTCTGAACCGCGGCCAAGCCTCGTGGAGTCAGGTTGCCATCCCCAAGGCACTTCAGAACCACGTGACTCCGCCTCTGTCTGACGGAATTGACATGGTAGAACCAGCACAGACCCCGATCACCCCGGGGAGAGTGAGTTGAGGGATCCGACTGTCGGTTGCAGAGCGCTCGTGTTGCGCGGCGATCGTCAGGAGCCGTGTCGGTCTGCGACTGCTTTTCGTCGGCTCGTGGCTCTACCGCTCCAACCCAGGAGCCAGACCAAGAGGACTACCTCGCCGACGAAGGCGAACTCGCCGATCGCGAGAGGCGTAGCAGGCGCGATCGCGATACTCACCGAATCGGCCAAGTAGCCCAGTCCCGCGGCGAGCACGAGCACGCCGACCCATCTTGGTATCCCGTCGGCGCGTACCCCCGCGATCCCGACCAGAAGGAGGTGACCGGCGAAGACGAAGAGGCCCATTTCCCAGACGGCCTCGAATCGTTCAACGTCGGATGGGCCGGCAAGCGAGCCGGCGGCCGTCGCGAAAACAGCTGCGTAGGCAAGTCGAAGGCCGCTCGCGCAGGCTGCGAGGAGTGCACCCGCTGGGAGGAGCACGGGGTAGAGGCCCACAGCGACGAACACGTCGAGAACGGCGATCAGGAGGACAACGGTGGCGGCGACGCCGACAGCACCGGCCGGCAGGGCGATCATCAGACCCAGAGGTGCGAGCACTGCCATGAGCGCCAACGACACGCCTGCCAGGAGCGATGCGGTGCGGACAGAGACGGTGTTCACGAGTGGTGCTCCGTCGTGCCGAGGGTGAGTGTGCCGTGCCGGCGCTCCCGCGCCGCGGTCATCGTCCCAGGTGCCGAGTCCCCGCCGATTCCAACAGATGCATACATCGCTTCTCCATTCCTTGTCGTACACAGTACGATACAACGTACGATAAAATGTGCCATGGCCACTTCCAGGGCGCCGCGAAACACGTTGACGCGTGAGCGGGTATTGGCCGGCGCGCTCGATCTCGTCGATTCACAGGGCTTGGATGCCTTGACGATCCGAGCTCTCGCCGCGCATCTTGGCGTGCGGCCGATGTCGATCTACCACTACGTGGCGACGAAGGAAGAACTGCTCGATGCCCTCGTGGATGTCGTCTACCTGGAGTTGTACGTGCCTATGACGACGGGGGACTGGCGAGAGGAGCTAGCTCGGCGCGCTCGATCTGTGCGCTCCTCGCTCGCACATCATCCCTGGGCGCTCACTGTGATGGAGTCCCGTGCGAAGCCTGGTCCGGCAAACCTGGCCGGGCACGAGGCGGTCCTCGACCTGCTGGCAACCGTGGGATTCTCAGTTGACGCGGCAGGACATGCGTACGCAGTCCTGGACGCCTTCATCTACGGTTTCGCCCTGCAAGACGCCATGCTGCGTTCGGTTGGATTGAGCACCTCGGCGGCCGAGGTCAGGGAC
>Ga0209793_1001923_pt1 | contig 11170 bp, 9 predicted proteins | sample EBPBio122009_DNA_FD_185863 | JGI IMG/M metagenome (GOLD analysis project Ga0209793, IMG submission 185863) | Wastewater treatment Type I Accumulibacter community from EBPR Bioreactor in Madison, WI, USA - Reactor 1_2/2/2009_ DNA (SPAdes) (version 2) | ecosystem: Engineered > Bioreactor > EBPR >... | reverse complement strand
TCAACAAACCCAAGAGTCCTTATATCACATCAGACAATGGCGAAGTGGTACCGATTCGATACAATATTCATGGAGGTGCCCGCATTGTGGTGAATGAGCAGATCCAGGTAGTGCCAAACTTCTTTTACCAGCGGCAGAAAGATGCTTACGAAACCCTGGTAGGTATCTATGGCCAATTGAATGCCGGCTTAAAAACCGACCTGGTACTCGGTGCCAACTGGCGGGTAGACGAAGCCGTCGTACCCTTTGCCGGTGTGTACTACAATGGTTTCACTTTTGGTTTTAGTTATGATGTTCCGTTTACACCATCTACTTTGATGATGAGCCGGGGTAATAGCATCGAAATGAGCCTCTCCATGGTATTGCAACGAAAAGGCAATTCTGAAACAAAAGCATTTTATTGTCCGCGGTTTTAATACGCCCAAATACCTTGAAGACCATTAAGAACAAGATATCACTACCATGAAAAAACCGACTTCTTCTCTGCGATTATATGACTTCCGATTGTTGAATTCGCCGTTTTACGCAGCCCGTCGTTTGTGGCGCCGCTCAGCCCTGCTGGGCAGTTTGTTCCTATTGCTCGCGATGAGCGCGGGGCTATCTGTACAGGCTCAAAGCAGCACGGCGTATTTCAACCAGGCAACACGTTTGTTTAATGGTAAAAAGTTTTTTGAAGCCGCGCAGTGTTATGAGAAATACCTGGCTTTCGGTAATACGGTACGGCCCCATGCCATGCCATTTGCCGTACAGAAATCAGGTAAATCAACCATCGATCCGCGGCATGAAGCAACTTACAAGTTGGCAGAATGTTACCGGTTCACCAATGATTTTGTGCAGGCAGAAAAATGGTACAAGAAATCAATGGAACAGCATGGCCAGCCTTATCCTTTGGCAAGGCTTTGGTATGCAATGTCGCTTCGAGCCAATGAAAAATATGATACCGCCATTACCGTGTTGGGCGATTTCCAAATGAATTATGGCAAACTTGATGCATATTCTTACCTCGCATCGCGCGAGTTAGACAACCTGCGTTTTATCCAGGATCAATTGACCCCGGGAAAAAGGGCCGCCTTTTTTGTCAACCGGCAACAAGTAAATGATAGTATTTCCGGCTTTGGTTTGCGGCCGATAGGCGCAGACAGTTTGCTGTTCACCTCTACAGAAGTAAGTACGTTTACAACCGGCAAAGCGCGCAAGCCCAAAACCACGGAGCAGTTTCACAACCAGTTGTTTTTATCGACCGGTTCAGACACATCGTTGGCGCAGATTAACAAATTTAGCTTCCCGCCTGCCGAAGCGGGCATTAACCAGGGCCAGCTAAGTTTGAGCAAAGACAAAATGACGGCATATTTCACTCGTTGGTCGTCTGATCCGGCGGCGCCACAGGCAATGATTTATAAGAGTCGTTGGAGCGATACGGGCTGGAGCAAGCCCAAAGCCCTGGGTAATTCTATCAACCAGCCAGGTTCGAACAACAAGCAACCTTTTATTACAGACGATGGCCACTTTATTGTATTTGCCTCTGACCGAAAGGGCGGATCAGGTGGATATGATTTGTGGGTTGCTTCGATTGATAGTGCTGGTGCAGTGGGAAAGGCCCGCAACCTGGGAGGGGCGATCAATACAATAGGCGATGAAGTGTCGCCTTATTACCATAGCGTGGCCGGTACACTCGTTTTTGCGAGCAACGGATTGGTAGGCATGGGCGGCTTTGACATCTATGGTGCCAAGGGTAGCTTGTTGTTGAACGATTGGACTCGACCCGTTAACCCGGGCAGTGAGTTGAATTCGAGTAAAGACGATATGTACTATGTGAGCCGCGATCCTGAAAATCTATGGAATGAAGGTTGGATAAGTTCTGATCGTTCTTCTGAATGTTGTCTTGCTTTGTATAGCACCAGGCAGAACAACCGGCAGCATATCAGCGGACAAGTTGTAGACTGCGGCAACCAGGCGCCGCTGGCCAATACCTCGGTAACGGTGAGCGATAAGCGCCATCCTGGCAATAACAAAACAGTTACCACCGATGAGAATGGCCGGTATGTGTTTGAAGCCAGCAACCTGTCGTATTATGAATTGCTGACCACCCGCGAAAAATACGAACCCAAAACAGGAAGTTACCAGGTGCGTATTGACACTGGCGACGACAGTGTTGAAAATGCGATCATTTGTTTGGTGATGAAACGCGACAGCGTGACCTCGCTGGATCAATTGCATGAAGAATTGCGTCGCCTCAGTAAGTCGAGCGAGTTAAGCCGCTTCGCCTTTGGAAAATCTGATTTGAAGCGTGGTGCTTATGGCAATTTTGATTCACTGGTACACATCATGAATAAATACCCGACTGCACGCATACAGGTATTGGGCTTCACCGATGGCAAGGGTTCAGAAGAGTTTAACCTGCGACTGGCACAGGCAAGGGTTGATATCTGTATCGCCTACCTCGTTAAGCAGGGTATCGGCCGCGATCGCCTGGTGGGCAAGGCCATGGGCGAATGTTGTCCGATAGAGCCGGAAACCATCAATGGAAAAGACAATCCAAAAGGAAGAGCTCGCAACAGGAGAGTAGAATACAAACTGTTGGAAGAAGATGGTTTGTTTGAAATAAAACAATAGCGCAAGAAATAAATAAACTATGGTTGCCGCGGTGAATCTTTTTGCCGCGGCTTCCACATGCTAAACAACAAGCCACCCATCACCGAAAAATAAACCATGCTATTGAGCGGCTTGGACGTGATCATGCACTGCCCCGATTGGCAACCCACCAGCTTCCAGTAAAAAAAGCCGGCGATAGCTCCTGCTGCAATACCCGTTAGGGTGAGCCAGTGTCGATTAAGAAATTTCTTCATGGCTTTTGATTGGATTCGGTTGCAAATTCGTGTTTCTGGTTGTTCGACAGGTGCCGGTGCTGCAACCATATGCGCCACAACAGCCCACATTGAAAATGCCGGTTAACAGAATGAGGCCTGATAGCAGCCCAAATACAAGGTCGGCCTGTGTGATGGCCGACACAATGCCAGCGGTACCCAGCAAAACGCGCAAGATGCGCATCAACCCCCAGTTTTTCCAATCAATCATCTGCCTCATTATATCAGAATTTTTGTGACTATGAATCGCTTTTTGTAAAAATAAGCAAGGCGGGGGCCGTTCAAGGTGATTAAAGTTACTTGTAAATTTGCGGTATGAGTTATTTCGACCTTTTTGGCATTCCCAGCCAGTTTAAAATTGAGCCAAATCTGTTGAAGAAGCGGCTGCAAGAACTGAACAAAGAATACCAGCCTGATTTTTATAGGGAAGCTTATGAAACCCTGCAGAACGAAGATGCTACCATCGAATACATCCTGTCACAAAAAGGATTGCTGCCGGCTGGTGAAAAATACCTGCTGGACGCTGCATTCCTGACGAAGCTGCTGGATCTGGACGAATCGCTTTGGGCCTTGTTGGGCGCCGAACCCGATGCCGAAAAACTAACTGCTCTTGAAAACGAAACCAGGGAAATCATCAAAAATAGCCGCCATGACGTGGAAATCATTTTGGACAGCGATCAGGAAGGTATTTCTTCCGAAAAAGAGCTGCTGCAGGTGAAAGACTACTATTACCGTAAAAAATACCTTGAACGAATTTTGGACAAGATCGCGGCGCTGCGTAATATTGCAGCCCGTCGGTAGTGAACGACAGGCCCAGATGGCGGAATTGGTAGACGCGCTAGACTCAAAATCTGGTTCTCGCAAGGGAGTGCAGGTTCGATTCCTGTTCTGGGCACTTTTAAAACCCTGTAAATAATTGATTTACAGGGTTTTTCTTTAGGTGTGCTTTTTCTGTCTTTTTTCCCGCCTTTACTGCAGCAGCATAACAATACAATCGACGAAGTTATTCATCCGACTTTATAATGAACAAATTTGTTTTAACAATTTTGTTTATTTTTCTATTATGCAAATAACTCTTGCCAAAGCAAAAGGAATACACCCGGGTTTGATTCTGGAAAGAGAGCTTCGAAAAAGAAGACTCTCAAATGGACGTTTTGCACTTTCTATTAAGGAGTATCCACAGACCTTAAGTGCTATCATAAGCGGTAAAAGAAGTATGAATACTTCCTTAGCTATCCGCATTGAGGAAGCGCTGGGAATAGAAGAAGGTTTTTTCATGACACTCCAGGTATTCTATGATATTAAGGAAGAAAAGAAGAAACAGTCGAAAAAAAATCGACCAACATTATCAAGATTCAGACCGGCATTATTTTGGGATACTAGTTTAGAGCAAATTGACTGGAATAGGCAAAAAAGATCCATTATCAAAAGGGTTTTTGAGCGTGGCAACTTTACCGAGAAAAAGGAAATACTGAATTATTACGGTCATGATACTATTAGAAAAGCCCTCACTACTGGACACATTAAATAATGCCAGAAAGACTTCATTGGAATACCGTAGATATGTTTTTGCAATCGGGCTTGCAAAAACTAATGAATGAACCTTTATTGGTCATCGTAAGTCTATTGACATTGATCTTTTTACCGACGCTCATTATGGTTCTTTAGATGTCAAAAAAATTGACCGCTACCTATGAGATACCTTTGCCTACGTCAGCCCGATGAAGCTTCCGGAGATAGTTGGAATAGGAATTTCTTACATAGTGGGAAGCTCACCAGAAGCCTCCTTCAAGCTGGATTTGTTCTACATGGGTGATCCGTTGAAGGCCGGTATCTTATATTTCATTACACGTGTTCCTTGGTTCCTGCTATTGTATGCAGTCCTGCCGACTCACCAGCGTAGTTTCGCCAGCCGACCATTGCCGCCAGCCAGGTACACAGCCCGGCCGCGTTTGGCCACTTGCACTACATGGTATCCTGTTTTACCAATGTTCCGCCAGGTTTTGCCGCCATCGTTGGAGATGTCAACGCCCGAGGTACCACAGGCAATCCATTTTCGTTTATTGATGGCCGTTATACAGGAGCGGTAACCGGAAGTTGGTTGTATTGGTGCTTGCCAGGTTTGTCCGCGGTCGTTGCTAACCAGGATATGTTCTTGCGTTACCGTATCTCGACTAAAATCACCACCCACCACAATCCAGCGACGACCGCAGACGGCCAGGGAGTTGGCGCCTGTACTGGTACCGCCCTGCATGAGTGCAAGTGGTAATAAAGTTTCTCCGTTCCAAAGTCGACTGCTGCGCCCACCGGTAGCAAACGCAAATTTTCCTTTTTTCAACTGCACGATATTGGTGCCGCTGCTGGCGAAACAGGCTTCACCGCTATCGGGTGCAGGCATCGTTGGTTGTAAACGCTGCCAGCTTTGGCCGCCATCTTGCGATTGAACGAGATAAAATTTTCCATCCATCGGATCGCCAATACCAATGCCCGCCTTGTTTTTATAGAAAGCAATGGCGTCGATGAAAACGCCGCTGCTGTTATCACGGTATACTTCCTGCCAACTGGCACCACCATCGTGTGTGCGTAGTATCAGGCCGGGAGAATCAATGGCCATCACTACGGCCGTTACTGCATCAAATGCTTCGATGTCGCGAAAGTCGCGGGTTTCATATCCCTTCACCTGCATCCATTGAATGGTCTTGCCACCGTCAGTGCTTCTACCCACCGTGCCCTTGTTGCCACTCACCCAAAACTGTCGGTTGTTCACCACGCTTAGGCCACGAAAACTATGTCCGGGTTTGCCTGGTAAGCTGTCTAACTGTTGCGCACAAACGCTTGTAGCTGTCACAGACAACAGGGAGACAACCAAACCCGAGACGATCAATTTTTTCATCCGTCTGATAAATTATCAAGTGCTTTTACGATGCGCTGATAGGTGTCGGTATCGCTCAGTTTCTCCGGTAAAAAAGCAGTGCCGGTTACCTGCTCATACAATTCGATGTACCGTTTGCTGATGGTATCAATCCATTCGGGTGTCATCACCGGAACGGTTTGTCCTTCTTTGCCCATGAAATTATTGGCGATCAGCCATTCCCGCACAAACTCTTTACTGAGTTGTTTTTGTTTTTCACCACGGGCTTGCCTGTCTGCAAAACCATCCGCATAAAAATACCGCGATGAGTCAGGCGTATGTATTTCATCCATTAAGTAGATCGTATCACCGATTTTGCCAAACTCATATTTGGTGTCGACCAGGATGAGTCCGCGTTTTGCGGCGATCTCTTTTCCGCGGGCGAATAGTTTCAAAGCGAACTGTTCCAGTTGCAACCATTCGTCGGCGCTGGCAAGTCCCTGGGCGAGTATGCCTTCCTTTGAAATATCTTCATCGTGTCCTTCCGATGCTTTGGTAGTTGGCGTAATGATGGGGGTGGGGAAGTAGTCGTTTTCTTTCAATCCCTCGGGTAAGCCAACGCCGCAAAGTGTTCTTTGTCCGCTGCTATACGTACGCCAGGCATGGCCGGTCAGGTTGCCACGAACCACCATTTCTATTTTGAAAGGGATACAACGTTTTCCAATCGATACATTGGGGGCGGGTACAAGTAATAACCAATTGGGGCAAATGTCGGCCGTCGCGTTTAGCATATAGGCGGCGATCTGGTTTAAAACCTGTCCTTTGAAAGGAATTGGTTCCGGAAGAATTACATCGAAGGCAGAAATGCGGTCGGACGCAACCATGACCAACAGGTCGTTTTGAATGGAGTAAACGTCGCGCACTTTGCCTTTGTAAAAAGCTGTTTGTTCTGGAAACTGAAAATTCGCCATGTCGCGAAGTTATGAGAAAAAGAAATCCTTATTTTGCTGTTGAAACTAAAACCCACGGGTATGAGAAAAACCTGCAGCTACCTTACCGGTCTGTTGTTGGCCTGTTTCGTTACAATGGCTGCCTATTCTCAAACCGTTACCGTAACCGGCAACGTGAAGAACAGCATTACCAACGATGCATTGCCTGCCGTAAGTGTAATCGTTAAAGGAACCGGATCTGGCACCTTTACCGATGAAAAAGGAAACTTCCGTCTTACAACCAACAGCAAACCGCCTTTTGTTCTTGTCTTTACGTCTATTGGCTTCACGAGCCAGGAAATCAATGTTACTGATCCTTCGTCAGCACTGTCTGTCGCTTTTGTTCCGAATGCCGAATTGGGCACGGAAGTAGTAGTGTCGGCCAGCCGCGTGCCGGAGCGTATTTTGGAATCGCCCGTTTCCATCGAACGGGTGAATGCTAACGCAATAAAGATATCACCCGCCGCTACCTATTATGATATGGTAGGCAATTTAAAAGGCGTTGATATGGTTACTTCTTCACTGACTTTTAAAACGCCTACCACGCGTGGTTTTGCCGGCAGTGGTAATACGCGTTTTAACCAATTGGTTGATGGGATGGACAACCAGGCACCCGGCCTGAACTTTTCGGTGGGTACCATCATTGGATTGAGTGAACTGGATGTAGATAATATGGAATTGCTTCCTGGCGCTTCTTCGGCCCTGTATGGTCCTGGTGGTATGAATGGTACCCTGCTGGTGAACAGCAAGAATCCATTTAAGTACACCGGTTTGTCATTTCAGGTAAAGGAAGGCATCATGAATACGGATAGCCGTTACCGTGATGCAAGCGCTTACCACAACTGGGCCGTTCGTTGGGCGCAAAATGTGAATGATCGTTTTGCTTACAAGATCACGGCCGAATTGGTGCAAGCCAAAGATTGGCTCGCGGCCGATAAACGCAATTATGCCGCGCGTGCAACGGGCAAAGGCTATATCACACCGGGCACCCGCAGTTCAGACCCCAACTATGATGGGGTGAATGTATATGGTGATGAAACAACCGTCAACCTGACCTCGGCTGTTTTCCCGTCGGTAGCCTCCGCTGCGCCTTTCCTCGCACCGTATATTGCCAGCTTTGGCAATCGTCCAATCAATGTTTCACGCACGGGCTATGATGAAAAAGATATCATCGATCCCAATACACTGAATTTTAAAATTGGCGGTGCATTTCACTACCGCATCACCGACCGGCTCGAAGCCGTGCTGGCAGGTAACTGGGGTACCGGTAATTCGGTGTACACCGGTAGCGACCGCTATTCGTTGAAGGATTTTAAAATGGGTCAGTACAAATTGGAACTGAACAGTCGTAACTGGTTTTTGCGTGCGTATACCACCCAGGAAAATGCTGGTCAGTCGTTCAACGCAACGGTTACCACCCAGTACACCAACGAAGCCTGGAAAGCATCCACCGTTTGGTATCCCGAATACGCCCAAACTTTCCTGGCTGCTATGTTAGCCGGCTCTGATGAAGCCACCGCACATGCGCAGGCTCGTGCCTATGCAGATCGCGATCGCCCGGCAGCCAATTCGGCGGAGTTCAAAAACAATTTCAACCAGGTGCGTAGTGTGCCGATTTCTAAGGGCGGCGGACTCTTCATTGAAAAGTCAGACCTCTATCAATTGGAAGGGCAATACAATTTGTCGTCGGTAACCAGTAAAGTAGCCGATGTATTGATTGGCGCCAATTACAAAACCTATGTACTGAATTCAGAAGGTACTTTGTTTGCTGATTCTGCCGGCCGCATAAAAATTCATGAAGTAGGTGCGTATGTCCAAGCCACCCGTCGTTTGTTTGACGACAAATTGAAATTGACTGTTTCTGGTCGTTACGATAAGAACAACAATTTTGAAGGTCGCTTTACGCCGCGCGCCACGGCCGTTTGGACGGTTGCCAAAAACAACAATATTCGTTTGTCTTATCAAACAGCGTATCGTTTTCCGTCAACACAACAACAATATATCGACCTTACCATTGGTGGCGGTATCCAGTTGATTGGTGGCAACAAAAGTTTTCAGCAGTACTATGGATTTGATAAGAACACGCCCTATGAGATTACCAGTCCGGGTACACCGTATCGGTTCAAAACCTTCAAGCCTGAATCCGTTTCTTCGTATGAACTCGGGTACAAAGGTTTGTTGGCCAATGGCCGGTTGTTGATAGATGCCTATGGTTATTATGGCAACTATACCAATTTTATTGCGCGTACCATTATTGCTCAACCGGCTAGTTCAGGTGCAGCACCGGCTGGCACTGATCGTCGATTCTCCATACCTATTAATGTAAGTGATCACGTTACGACTTATGGCTTTGGCTTTGGGTTCGATTACCGCATCATCCAGGCACTTACTTTCAGTGCCAACCTGACTTCCGATCGATTGGATAAAGTTCCCGATACCTATATCGCTGCATTCAATGCACCCAAGTACCGGGCAAATATTTCATTGACCAATAGTGGTTTCGGTAAAGACAAGCGGGTTGGTTTTGGTATTACCTACCGATGGCAGGATGCATTCTACTACCAGGGCGACTTTGGCAATGGCGATGTAAATGCTATTCAAACCGTCGATGCGCAGGTGAGTTATAAAGTAGGCGCCGCCCATCGTTCAGTCATCAAACTGGGCGGTAACAATATTCTCAACCAGTATTATTTCAATGCGTTGGGAAATAGTTTTGTGGGTGGCCTGTACTATGTGTCATTTGGTTATAACATCTTCTAAAAGGAATTGTATGTATAGTGCAATAAAAACAACTACCAGGCGCTTCTTGCTACCGGCCATGCTGCTGGGTTTGCTGGCGGCCTGTAATAAAATTCCGGAAGTGGAAGAATTGCCTTCTACCACGCCGGCCGGCGAATCGATTGCCGATATCATCAGCGCAGATGCGAATTATTCGGTCTTAAAAGCCGGACTTACCCGTGCAGGCTTAATGACGGCGCTGGGCAATAAAAACAACAAACTCACGCTGCTGGCGCCCGACAATGCTGCCTTTGCATTGGGTGGCATCAATGAAACGGTGATCAATGCATTGCCGCTTACCCAATTGGTGCCGCTGTTGCAATACCATGTAATACCACAGGCATTGCCAACCGCTACTATTTCGGCTTTTGGCCTTGCCAATGTGCAGATGCCCACTTTGTTACAGCCTTCTACCAGTCCGCTGTTCAAAATGAGCAGCTTCCCGGCAGTGAATGCACTGGGCGCTTTTGTAAACAATATTCCCATTAAATCGGCCGATCGCACGGCAGCGAATGGTGTTATCCAAACAGTGTATGCACCGGTAATGCCGCCTTCGCAAATGATGCGTTCCCTGATTTACAATGATACAACGCTGAACTTTTTTGAAGCGGCGGTGAAGCGGGCTTCAGAAGGGCAAACGGGTTTAACCCTCGATTCGCTCCTGAACTACCCATATCCCAATCTTACGGTGTTTGCACCCACTGATTCGGCCATGGCCGTGCTGCTGACGAATATGGGATTACCTGCTAGTCCAGCGGTATTTGCAATGATGCCCATTCAAACCGTGAAGGGCATTGTGGCCTACCACATCCTTGCCACCAATGGAACACCGGTACAGCGGCTGTTTACCGTGAATTTCACTTCAGCCAGCTACGAAACCCTGATTGGGCCGGCGCCTTATCCGGGTGTGCAAATCAGTATGGCCAACCCGTTGGCGCCAACGGTGAAAGGTGCGGCTAACGCGACGGCTTCTCATATTAAAGCTGCCAATCTACACGCAGTGAATGGCGTGCTGCATAAGATTGACCAGGTAATGCTACCGCAATAGTTCTTATAACCCCGTTTTGTTGAAAAGAGCCTCCGGTTTCGGGGGCTCTTTTTTCGGCGCCGAATGTTTAGCTTTGTAGTGGAAATATTTTCTGAACACTAAGAATAAGACATGAAAACAGTTGAAGATATTCTGATTCGCAAGTCTTTTCAGAACAATATAATTGATGCTGATCAGAAGATAATAGATGCACTGTCGGCGCTCAAAGCCGTTAACCTTAGTTATATGGTGGTGCGCGACAAAGGCGAGATCAAAGGTGTATTCAGCGAGCGTGATTATGCGCGAAAAGTAGTGCTGGAAGGTCGCTCGAGCAACGAATCAACCATACGTGAAGTGATGTCTGAAGACCTGCCGGTAGTGTCGCCGCGCGATACCATTGAACATTGCATGAACCTCCTGGCCAATGCAGGCCGGCGCTATATTTTGGTCAAAGACAATGGCAACTATCGCGGTGTAATCACCATTCACGATCTTTTACGCGAAATATTATTAAACCGCGAAAGCGTTTTTGATGATGTGGTAACCGGCGCGCTCATCGATATCAACGAGCATTCATCGAAAGTATATTGATTACACGTTGAAGCGGAAATGCATTACATCTCCGTCTTTCACGAGGTATTCTTTTCCTTCAATTCTGAGC
>Ga0209793_1001921_pt1 | contig 11183 bp, 8 predicted proteins | sample EBPBio122009_DNA_FD_185863 | JGI IMG/M metagenome (GOLD analysis project Ga0209793, IMG submission 185863) | Wastewater treatment Type I Accumulibacter community from EBPR Bioreactor in Madison, WI, USA - Reactor 1_2/2/2009_ DNA (SPAdes) (version 2) | ecosystem: Engineered > Bioreactor > EBPR >... | reverse complement strand
TTTTTTCAAGACCTGCAACTGGCCATCGATCATCTCGATCATGCGCCGGCTGGTTTTTTCGCCGCCGACGCCGAGGGTAAGCTGACCTATCTCAACGCGACGCTGGCGGAATGGCTGGGGCTCGACCTGGCCGGTTTCCAGCCCGGGTCGATCAGCCTGCCGGAGATCGTCGCCGGCGACGGCATGGCGCTTGTGCGGGCAGTCAAGGCGGAGCCGGGCGCGACTCGCAATGCGGTGATCGACCTCGACCTGGCGACTACCAAGGGACGGGTCTTGCCGGTGCGCTTCATGCACCGGGTCAGCGCTACGCGTGACGGGTTGCAGGGCGCAACCAGAACCATCGTGCTGAACCGCACCCAGGGCGAGGATTCGTCGGCTGAACTGCGCGCCTCGGAGATCCGGTTCACGCGTTTCTTCAATTCGACGCCGATGGCGATCGCCGGCGTCGATGGCGCAGGACGCATCCTGCGCACCAACGCGCCGTTCCTGATGCTGTTCTCGTCGGTCGTCGACCAGGTCGGCGTCGACAAGCGATCGCCATTCGACGTCGTGATCCATCCACGCGACAGGGCGAGTTTTGCCGCGGCGCTGGAAAAGGCCAAGCAGCGCCAGGCCGACATCGCGCCGATCGACACCGTTCTGCCGGACAATGAAGAGCGCCATGTGCGCTATTACGTCAATGCGGTCGCCGACAGCGGGGCCGGCGACGCCGAAGAGGCGGCCATCGTCTACGCCGTCGAGACGACCGAGCAGAAGGCGCTCGAGGCGCAGATGGCGCAAGGTCAGAAGATGCAGGCCGTCGGCCAGCTGGCGGGCGGCATCGCGCACGACTTCAACAATGTGCTGACCGCCATCATCATGGCGTCCGACCTGCTGCTGACCAACCACAGGCCGTCGGACCCGTCCTTCCCCGACATCATGAACATCAAGCAGAACGCCAACCGGGCCGCGTCGCTGGTCAGGCAATTGCTGGCGTTTTCGCGGCGCCAGACCTTGCGCCCCGAGGTGCTGAACCTGACCGACGTACTGGCGGATGTGCGCATGCTGCTGACCCGGCTGGTCGGCACCAATGTGCGGCTGCACCTCGATCACGGGCGCGACCTGTGGCCGGTCAGGGCGGATCTGGGGCAATTCGAACAGGTGGTGGTCAACCTCGCCGTCAATGCGCGCGACGCCATGCCCGACGGCGGCGACCTGTCGATCCGCACCAAAAACGTGACGGCCGAGGAAAGCCGGCAATATCCCTATCGTGAACTGGCGTCGGCCGACTACGTCGTGGTCGAGGTGTCGGACACCGGGACAGGCATCGCGCCCGATGTGCTGAAGAAGATTTTCGAACCCTTCTTCACCACCAAGGAAGTCGGCAAGGGCACCGGTCTGGGCCTGTCGATGGTCTACGGCATCATCAAGCAGACCGGCGGGTTCATCTATTGCGATTCCGAGGTCGGCAAGGGCACGACGTTCCAGATCTTTCTGCCGCGCCATGTTCCGGGCATTGCCCCTGTCGAGCAGTCGGCCGGCGACACTGGCGCCTCGGACGTGCGGCAGCCGCAGGCGGCGAAATCGGACGCGGCGCGCGATCTTTCGGGCTCCGCCACCGTGCTGCTGGTCGAGGACGAGGATTCGGTGCGCATGGGCGGGGTCAGGGCGTTGACCTCGCGCGGCTATACCGTGCACGAGGCCTCGTCGGGCGTCGAAGCGCTGGAAATCTACGACGAGCTCAAGGGGCAGGTCGATGTCGTGGTCTCCGACGTCGTCATGCCGGAGATGGACGGGCCGACGCTGCTTGGCGAACTGCACAAGCGCAATCCCGACATAAAGTTCATATTTGTGTCCGGCTATGCCGAGGACGCATTCGCCAAGAACCTGCCGGACGACGCCAAGTTCGGCTTCCTTCCCAAGCCGTTCTCGCTCAAGCAATTGGCGACGGTGGTGAAGGAAATGGTCGACAAGCAATGAAGTATCGTCGCGATATCGACGGACTGCGAGCAATTGCGGTCCTGCCCGTGATGCTGTTTCACGCGCACGCCCCGTTCTTCTCGGGCGGCTATGTCGGCGTCGATATCTTTTTCGTCATCTCCGGCTATCTGATCACCACGATCATCGCGACCGAGCTGGAGCAGGGGACATTCTCATCGCTGCGCTTTTACGAGCGCCGCGCCCGGCGCATCCTGCCGGCGCTGCTCTTGATGGTCGTGTTTGCGCTGGCGATATCGGCCGTGGTGCTCAACCCCAACCAGTTGCAGGTGCTGGGCGAGCGGGCGCTGGCGGTGATGTTTTTCGTCTCGAACATGCATCTGGCGATGAATGACGACTATTTCGACGACGCCGCCGAGACCAATCCGTTCCTGCACACATGGTCGCTGGCGATCGAGGAACAGTACTACATCCTGTTCCCGATCCTGATGATGGTGATCTGGCGCACGCGAAAGCAGTGGGCGCTGCCGGTCGTGCTGTTGATCTCGGTCGCTTCGATCCTGCTGGCGGAATGGATGTCGAGAACGACGCCGAGCGTCAGCTTCTACCTGTTGCCGACCCGTACCTGGGAACTTGGCGCCGGCGCAGTCGTTGCACTTGCGGAACTGCGCTACGGCAAGGCGCCGAGGGACAAGCTCGCCGCCCGCGTGCTGCCAGCGCTCGGGCTGCTGATGATCGCCGTGTCGATCGTCATGTTCGACAACGAAACGGTGCATCCCGGCTTCGCGACGCTGTTGCCGGTCACAGGCGCGGTGCTGGTGATCGCGTTCGGCGGCGCGCAGGATCTAGGAACCCGCTTGCTGTCGCTGCGCCTCTTGGTCGGCGTCGGGCTGATTTCCTACTCGCTCTATCTGTGGCACCAGCCGCTGATCGCGTTGATCGCCTATGTGCGGGACGGGCGGATGCAGCCGGAATATTACGCCGGCGCCATCGTGGTCAGTTTCTTCGTCGCCTGGCTGACCTGGAAATATGTCGAGACGCCGTTCCGCAGCCGCACCGCCATTCCCGCGCGCCGGGGGCTGCGGATCGGGGTCGCCGTCACCGCCGGCATCCTGGCGTTTTCGGTCGCCTGCATCGCGACGCGCGGGTTCGCCTTCCGCAAGCCGGAAGAAGTTTGGCGGGCGCTCGCCTATGAACGGCAGAACCCGGCGGTGCAGCACAAGGTCGGCGGTTATGTCTGCATGAGCAGGGACCCGGCGGACGCCTGCGCCATCGGCGACCCCTCCGGCGTCAAGGGCGTGGCGGTGGTCGGCGACAGCCATGCGGCGGTTCTCGGCAGTTCGTTCAGCGAGGCGCTCGCCAGGGACGGCCGCGCCGGCGTTGAGTTCACCCAGGCGGGATGCCCCTACGCGCCGGGGTTCACCCGACGCGACCACCGGACGCCCAAATGCCCGACCTTTGTCGACGCGACGCGCGAGCGGCTGCTGACGCCGAACTTCGACACGATCTTCCTGGCCGGACGCTACACGCTGCAGCTTGACGGCAATGTGTTCGACAATAGGGAGGGCGGGGTCGAGCGCGGCGAGACGGCCGGCTATGTCGCGGTCGGCGTCGACAAGAGCACGATCAGCGAAGCCGACAGGCAGGCGTCGGTCAGCACAGGCTATCGGAAGGCCGTCGAGGAACTGATCAATGCCGGCAAACGCGTCGTGCTGATCTATCCGATCCCGGAAGCCGGCTGGCGGGTTCCGGGCGAACTGGCGGCGCGGCGATCGAGGGGCGACTTCTCGCCGTTGACGACGTCCTACCACCGCTACCGGGAGCGCAATGCCGGCGTATTCGCGGCCTTTGACGCCATCCCCAACAGCCCGAACCTGGTTCGGGTCTATCCTGATCGCGTGCTTTGCAACACACGCCACCCGGGCCGATGCGAAACCCATGACGGCGACATTCTCTATTATGTCGACGACGATCACATGAGCCGCGACGGCGCGCGACTCGTCGTCGCCGAGGCGATGCGCGCGGCGGAAGCCGCATGGCCGGACTTCAAGGGCAACAGCGCCGTATCGGCCAACGCGGCGCAGTGACGCGACGGGGGAACGCCAGCATCGTTCGACATCCGGCGTAACCCAACCTTAAACATGTTCGGCCAATGCTGCGGACGCCTTCGAGAGTAGACGCATGCTGACCCGACAATACAAGAAGCGCCGAACCGGCGCCGTGATCCTGCCGCTGACGGCGGTCGTCTTCCTCACCTATTTCGGCTTTCACGCCTGGCACGGCGAGTTCGGGATCTATTCCAGCTACGAACTGGCCGACCGCAAGGCGATGCTCGAAACCAGGCTGGCCGACGTCAAGGCCGAACGCCGGCAACTTGAAAGCCGGGTGATGCTGATGCAGGATGGCACGATCGAAAAGGACATGCTGGACGAGCAGGCACGGCGCGCGCTGAACCTGACCAAGCCGGATGAAATAACCATCATCCGATAGGGCATTTGCCGATTAACTGAATTTCAGTTTATCTCGATTATCTGTTTATTTTCAATTAATTGACCTTTTCAATGCTGCATTGCGGCAGCGCGAATTGCCGTAGCGCATTCAACCGGCCCATGCTAGTTTCCGGTGAAGGGGTCGCTTGGCCCATTATGTCCGTGAAGAGACTGACCAGGGAGTGAGTTGATGGCGAGCGCTGCACGCAAGTCGTCCGCGAAGGCGAAATCCGAAGCCACGGCGGGGACGCCCAAGACGCCCAAACCGGCCGAATTCAGCAAGGAGCAGGAACTTCGCGCCTATCGCGACATGCTGCTGATCAGGCGGTTCGAGGAAAAGGCCGGCCAGCTCTACGGCATGGGGTTCATCGGCGGTTTCTGCCATCTCTATATCGGGCAGGAAGCGGTCGTCACCGGCCTGAAAATGTCGTTGATCGAAGGCGACCAGATGATCACCGCATACCGGGATCACGGCCACATGCTGGCGATGGACATGTCGCCGCGCGGCGTCATGGCCGAACTGACCGGGCGTCGCGGCGGCCTGTCGAAAGGCAAGGGCGGCTCGATGCACATGTTCTCGAAAGAGAAGAATTTTTATGGCGGCCACGGCATAGTCGGCGCCCAGGTGTCGCTGGGCACCGGGCTGGCGTTCGCCAACAAATATCGCGGCAACCAGAATGTCTCGCTGACCTTTTTCGGCGACGGCGCGGCCAATCAGGGTCAGGTCTATGAGAGCTTCAACATGGCGTCGCTGTGGAAGCTGCCGGTGATCTATGTGATCGAGAACAACCGCTACGCCATGGGCACGTCGGTGCAGCGCTCGTCGGCCGAGACCGACTTTTCGCAGCGCGGCGTATCGTTCCGCATTCCCGGCATCCAGGTCGACGGCATGGATGTGCGCGCGGTCAAGGCGGCGGGCGATCTCGCGACAGATTGGTGCCGCTCCGGCAAGGGACCGATCATCCTCGAAATGCAGACCTACCGCTATCGCGGCCATTCGATGTCGGACCCGGCCAAATACCGCTCCAAGGACGAAGTGCAGAAGATGCGCTCCGAGCATGACCCGATCGAGCAGGTGAAGGCGCGGCTGGCCGAGAAGAAGTGGGCCAGCGAGGACGAACTGAAGGCGATCGACAAGGATGTGCGCGACATCGTCGCCGATTCCGCCGAGTTCGCGCAGTCCGATCCTGAGCCGGATGCTTCCGAGCTTTACACCGACATCTATGTCGAGAGCTGACCGCGCGGCCTGACGCCGGCGCGCCTTTCGACCCTTTTTCGGAGTTTTTGCCTATGCCGATCGAAATCCTGATGCCAGCCCTGTCGCCGACCATGGAAGAGGGCAATTTGTCGAAATGGTTGAAGAAGGAAGGCGACAAGGTTTCGCCCGGCGACGTGATCGCCGAAATCGAGACCGACAAGGCGACGATGGAGGTCGAGGCGGTCGACGAGGGCACACTTGGAAAGATCCTGATCGCCGCCGGTTCGGAAGGCGTCAAGGTCAACACGCCGATCGCGGTGTTGCTGCAAGAGGGCGAGAGCGCCGGTGCGGTCGTCGCCCCCAAGGCTGCACCAGCGCCCGTCACGGAAATCGCGCTGCCTGCGCCAGCGCCGGCTGCCGCGCCTGTTCCCGCCGCGCCGAGAACTGAGGCGGCCGCCGATCCTTCGGTTCCGGCCGGCACGGAGATGGTGTCGACGACGGTGCGCGAGGCGCTGCGCGATGCGATGGCGGAAGAGATGCGTCGCGACAAGGACGTGTTTGTCATGGGCGAGGAGGTCGCCGAATATCAGGGCGCCTACAAGATCACCCAGGGCCTGTTGCAGGAATTCGGGCCGCAGCGCGTCGTCGACACGCCGATCACCGAGCACGGTTTTGCAGGCGTGGGCGTCGGCGCGGCGATGAGCGGGCTGAAGCCGATCGTCGAATTCATGACCTTCAATTTCGCCATGCAGGCGATCGACCACATCATCAATTCGGCGGCGAAGACGCTCTATATGTCCGGCGGCCAGATGGGCGCGCCGATCGTGTTCCGCGGGCCCAACGGCGCGGCGGCGCGCGTGGCGGCGCAGCATAGCCAGGATTATGCCGCCTGGTACAGCCACGTCCCCGGCCTCAAGGTGATCCAGCCCTATACCGCTGGCGACGCCAAGGGCCTGTTGAAAGCGGCGATCCGCGACCCCAATCCGGTGATCTTCCTCGAGAACGAGATTCTGTACGGCCAGTCGTTCGATGTGCCGAAGCTGGACGATTTCGTGCTGCCGATCGGCAAGGCGCGCATCCACAAGAAGGGCTCCGACGTGACGCTGGTGTCGTTCGGCATCGGCATGACCTACCTGGTCAAGGCGGAGCCGGAACTGCGGGCGCTGGGCATCGACGCAGAGATCATCGACCTGCGCACCATCCGGCCGATGGACCTCGATACGGTGATCGAGTCGGTGAAGAAGACCAACCGCCTGGTGGTGATCGAGGAAGGGTTCCCGCAATCCTCGGTCGGCGACTACATCGCCAACCAGGTGTCGCAGCGCGCCTTCGACTATCTCGACGCGCCGGTCATCACCATCGCCGGCAAGGACGTGCCGATGCCTTACGCCGCGAACCTCGAAAAGCTGGCCTTGCCAAATGTCGGCGAAGTGATCGCGGCCGTGAAGGCCGTGACCTACAAGGGCTAGGCCATCAATGGCTAGCCTGAGGAAAAGGCCAGCGACCTATGCCGACGTCGAGGCGGCGGCGCCGGATCTCGTCGCCGAGATCATCGATGGCGAATTGATGACGCATCCGCGTCCGTCGCCACGGCATGGCGCGACCGCCAACAGCCTGAGCGATGAATTGACCGGCCCCTTCCAGAAAGGCCGCAACGGGCCGGGCGGCTGGGTGTTCGTTGTCGAGCCTGAGGTGAAATTCGGCGACGATATTCTGGTTCCCGATCTCGCCGCCTGGCGGCGCGAGCGGCTTTCCGGCGCGCCCGAGCACAATTATTTCGAGATTGCGCCCGACTGGGTGTGCGAAGTGCTTTCGGGCTCGACCGAAAAGCGCGACCGCACGCTGAAAATGCGCATCTATGGCCGCGCCGGCATTCCCCACATGTGGCTTGTCGATCCGCGGCTGCAGATTCTCGAAGCGTTTGAAAACGCCAGCGGGCGCTGGACCAAGATCGGCGACTGGAATTCGGACGATTCCGTCAGGGTCGCCCCGTTCGACGCCATTTCGTTCGCCCTTGCCGACCTGTGGCCTTTGGACAAGCCGCTCGGCTTCAACGAAGACCCCACGCCCTATTACGCCGGAGACCGTTAGATGCCGATCAACATCACCATGCCGGCCCTCTCGCCCACGATGGAAGAGGGCAATCTCGCCAAATGGCTGGTCAAGGAAGGCGACAAGGTCGCCCCGGGCGACGTCATTGCCGAGATCGAGACAGACAAGGCGACGATGGAAGTCGAGGCCGTCGATGAGGGCGTTGTCGCAAGAATCCTGGTTCCGGCCGGCAGCGAAGGCGTCAAGGTCAATACGGTGATCGCCGTGCTGGCGGCCGAGGGCGAGGACGCGTCAGTTGCGGCAAGCGCCGGCGCCGCGCCTCAGGCGGCTGCGCCGGCGCCCGCGCCGAAAGTCGCGCCGGCGAGCACATCCGCCGCGACGCCAGTTGCTGCGCCTGCCGCGGCGACACAGGCCAAAGGTGCAGATTCTTCTGGCGGAACCCGCACATTCGCCTCGCCACTGGCGCGGCGGATCGCAAAAGATTCCGGCGTCGATATCGCCTCAGTCAGGGGCTCCGGTCCGCATGGCCGGATTGTCAAGGCCGACGTCGAGGCCGCCGCCAAGGGTGGAACCGCTGCGGCAAAGCCTGCTTCCGCCGCTGCCGCTGCCGCGCCGGCCGCAAAAGCCATGTCCGACGACGCGGTGCTGAAACTGTTCGCGGACGGCTCCTACGAACTCGTGCCGCACGACAATATGCGTAAGACGATCGCCCGCCGCCTGGTCGAGGCCAAGAGCACGATCCCGCATTTCTACCTGACGATCGACTGCGAACTCGACGCATTGCTGGCGCTGCGCAAGCAGCTGAACGATGCAGCGCCGGTCAAGAAGACCGACAAGGGCGAGGTTCCCGCCTTCAAACTGTCGGTCAACGACATGGTGATCAAGGCGATGGCGCTGGCGCTGCGCGACGTGCCGGCCGCCAACGCATCGTGGACCGACAGCGCCATGGTGATGCACAAGCACGCCGATGTCGGCGTCGCGGTCTCGATCCCTGGCGGACTGATCACGCCGATCGTGCGCCGGGCCGAGGAAAAGTCGCTGTCGGCGATTTCTAGCGAAATGAAGGACCTCGCCGCCCGCGCCAAGAACCGCAAGCTGAAGCCTGAGGAATATCAGGGCGGCACGACAGCGGTTTCCAATCTCGGCATGTTCGGCATCAAGGATTTTGCCGCGGTGATCAACCCGCCACACGCGACGATCCTGGCGGTCGGCGCGGGCGAGGAGCGCGCCGTGGTCAAGAATGGCGAGATCAAAATCGCCAATGTCATGTCGGTGACGCTGTCGACCGACCACCGCGCGGTCGACGGTGCTCTTGGCGCCGAACTGCTCGGCGCCTTCAGACATTATATCGAGAATCCGATGTCGATGCTGGTCTGATCGGGGCCGCGATGCGCATCATCGGCACGACGCTGCTAATGCTGATCGGCGGATTTTTCGCCAGCGGCACGGTTGCGCAGGCGATTGTGCTCGATGCGCGGGCTGATGCCGAGTTCATCCTCGTTTACATGGCAGTGGGTGGTTTCTTTATCCTGTCGTCCGTCGCGTTCCTGATCGCACAGTTCGGTGGCGATGTGCGCCGGGCGGCGGCGCTCGCGGCGGGTCTGCTGCTGGTGCTTATTTTTGCGGCTGCCGGCATCCTGATCGTCATCGACCTGATCGACACGCCCGAACACGGCGCAATCGCCAACAACTGGCCAATCATCGCCGGTTTGACGCTGCCTCAAGCGGTGAATGTCCTCGTGCAATGGCTGGTCGTGCGCTGGCGCAACCCCGCCAAACCTGTCGCGCCGATTTTTGGCCGCGGACCAAGGCCGGCATGATGCGCACCGTTCTCTGCTACGGCGATTCATTGACCTGGGGCTATGACGCCGCCGGACCGGGGCGTCATCAACCGGCCGACCGCTGGCCGGGTGTGCTGCAGGCGGCGCTGGGCAAGGACGTCGCAGTGATCGCCGAGGGTCTGAACGGCCGCACGACCGCGTTCGATGACCATCTGGGCCCGGCCGACCGAAACGGCGCGCGAGCACTGCCGGTGCTGCTGTCGTCGCATTCGCCGATCGACCTGGCGATCATCATGCTCGGCTCCAACGACATGAAGCCCTGGGTCGTGGGGCGAGCGCATGCGGCGCGCGACGGCATGCGCCGGCTGACGGAGATCGTTCGCGGCCACGTCTATCCGCTGAACGAGGACGCACCCGACATCCTGATCGTCGCGCCGCCGCCGCTGGTTGAAACCGGCGATCCGGATTTTGCGGCGATGTTTGACGGCGGGGTCGTGCAGTCGCGTATGCTCGCAAGCCTCTATTCAGACCTTGCCGACCTTACGAGCTGCGGTTTCTTCGACGCCGGGTCGGTTGCGCAGACAACGCCGATCGACGGCGTGCATCTCGACGCCGCCAACACGCGCGCAATCGGCCGCGGACTGGAGCCGATCGTGCGCGTCATGCTTGGAATTTGAGGAGATCATCATGGCCGACAGCTACGACATCATCATCATCGGCTCCGGACCCGGCGGCTACATCGCCGCCATCCGTGCGGCGCAACTCGGCCTCAAGACCGCAATCGTCGAACGCGAGCATCTGGCTGGCATCTGCTCCAACTGGGGCTGCATTCCAACCAAGGCGCTGCTGCGCTCGGCCGAGGTACTGCATCTGGGCGAACATGCCAATGATTACGGCCTGAAGCTGGAAGGGAAGATTTCCCCGGACCTGAAAGCGGTCGTCGACCGGGCGCGCGGCATCGCCCACCGGATGAACAACGGCGTCGGCTTCCTGATGAAGAAGAACAAGGTCGACGTGATCTGGGGCGAGGCGAAGCTGACCAAGGCGAATGAGATCGTCGTCGGCAAGCCGACCAAGAAGCCGATGGAGCCGGTCGGTCCGGCGCCGAAAAACACCAAGGGCGAGGGAGCCTACACCGCCAAGCACATCATCGTCGCCACCGGGGCGCGGCCGCGGGCATTGCCCGGCATCGAGCCCGACGGAAATCTGATCTGGACCTATTTCGAGGCGATGGTGCCGAAGGAGATGCCGAAATCGCTGCTTGTGATGGGATCGGGCGCGATCGGCATCGAGTTCGCCTCGTTCTATCGCTCGATGGGCGTCGAGGTGACGGTTGTCGAGATCATGCCGCAGATCATGCCGGTCGAGGACGTCGAAATCTCGAAATGGGCGCAGAAACAGCTCGAGAAGCAGGGCATGAAAATCATGTTGGAAACCAAGGTGACCAAGGTCGAGAAGGGCGCCAATTCGGTGACCGCTACGGTCGAGGGCAAGGACGGCAAGACGCAGCAGATCATCGCCGACCGGATGATCTCGGCGGTCGGCGTCCAGTGCAACATCGAGAATATCGGCCTCGAAACCGTCGGTGTGAAGACCGAGCGAGGCGCGATCGCCATCGACGAATACGGCCGGACCAATGTGCCGGGCGTCTACGCCATCGGCGATGTCGCCGGCCCGCCGATGCTGGCGCACAAGGCCGAGCATGAGGCGGTCATCTGCGTCGAAAAGATCGCCGGCCTGCATCCG
>Ga0209793_1001920_pt1 | contig 11193 bp, 7 predicted proteins | sample EBPBio122009_DNA_FD_185863 | JGI IMG/M metagenome (GOLD analysis project Ga0209793, IMG submission 185863) | Wastewater treatment Type I Accumulibacter community from EBPR Bioreactor in Madison, WI, USA - Reactor 1_2/2/2009_ DNA (SPAdes) (version 2) | ecosystem: Engineered > Bioreactor > EBPR >... | reverse complement strand
TGTTATTAAAAGCATTCCGTGAAATGGGGCCAACTATTGAGGCTGAATTCGCGAATACAACGCAGACAATGTCTCAGTCTCTTCAGATCGCCAGCAACAATATTACTAAATTCTTTGGCGAAAACACCACTGCCCAGGCGGGAATATCGGCATTTAGTGGAGCTGTTGTAACAATTAGTCAGCACCTTGATGAAATGAGCGCAGTGCTGACACTGGTTGCCGCTGTCGTTGGTTCAAGGTATGTGGGCGCACTGGCAATGGCTACTAAAGAAAAAATCACAGTCGCCATGGCTTCTAGACAGGAAGCAGTAGCTAACCTTGAGGCAGCAAAAGCCGCCGAATATGCCGCGACGGCGACAGCAAGAAAAACACAAATGGATTTGCTAGCAGCGAGAGCTGCTGTCGAAAAGGCTGGGACTGAACTCGCCGCTGCAAGGGGTTCAAATGCTGAAGCAACAGCGCAGGCTCAGCTCACTGCAATGAGAACTGCGGCTACAAATGCAGCTATTGCTCACACAGAAGCTACCAATATCCAAACAGCAGCCATGGCAAATACAGCAACAGCAGCAAGGGCTGCTTCAGTATCGCTTGGTTTTGTAAATAAAGCCCTGAGTTTTGTAGGCGGCCCGGTGGGATTCGCCATGTTGGCAGGGGCAGCGATTTATTATTTCTATCAGCAGGCCAAAGAAGCAAAGGAAGCGGCAGTTCGTCTTGCTGACGGGGTTAATGAATTAACTTCCAAAATGAAGGACATGACCCGTGTTCAAAAAGAAGCCGAAATGGCGGAATTGAGGAAGGCATTACCAAAACTTAGCAGTGTACTTATGGATGCAACAATAGCCCACTCAAAGGCTATAAGCAAAGTCAAAGAGTTGGAGTCGGAATTAGCCAATGTGGAGGTCGGAACAAGCAAATATCAGTCGGTAACCAAACAGTTAGTGGCCGCACAGGATGATTTGGCTATAGCCACCAACAACGCGCAAAAAGCATCTAATGATTTTAGTAGAACTAAAAATGTCATAAAAATCATGCAGGCAGATCTGAATGGAACTCTCGCGAAGGGAATCGACTTATTAAGTAGAGAAGCCGATACGGCTTTGCCTAACGCAGCCGCTGCTCTTCGCGCTTATGGCCTTGATCTTGATGGAGCCACTAAGGCAAAACAGAAATTCAACGCTGAGAGTTTAAAAGTCCAGTGGTCAGATGCTGGCGCTGACATGAAAAAGACGCTTGAACGTGAAATTGAAATGGCCGGCGCGAAGGATGACGTAGTAAAGCGTCAATTACAGGTCAAATATTACGTTGAAGATAAAGGGATATCAGGGCAGGAAGCTGAAAAACTTGCTGAATTAGCGGCTAAAGCTGGAGAGGCTAGCGAAGCAAAAAAAACCGGCATTAAAACATCAAGGGAAGCTGTGTCCGAGGCAAAAAAAGAGGCCACAGAAGCCGAAAAACTCAAACAGAAGATAACTGACCTGGCTAATGCGACGAAGGTTGCAGAGTTGGAAACTAAAGGGCTTTCCCGTGAGGCAGCAATCCTTGAGGCAGTACAGAAGCTTGGTTCAAAAGCTAATTCCGCTCAGATCGCCGAAGTTACAGCACTGGCCGGTAAAGAGTACGACCTTACGCAGAAAATCAAAGACCGCAAAGAGGCATTTGAGCAGAACCCGCAGGCAAAAGCTGATCAGGATATGAAACTGGCTCAGGAGCAACTTGAGCGACAACTGAAAGGTAAGTTGGTTACCGAAGAGCAATATCAGCAACGTAGGGCGGCGATACACGCGGAGTATTCGCGCAAAATATCAGAAGAAACATCAAATGGTCAGGTGAATGTTGTCGCTGAGAATCGGGCGAAAATTGACCCAATTCAGGCACTGGCTAACGAAAATGCTCAGAAGCTGGCTCTGATGGAGTCGTACTATCAGGCAGAGCAGGCGTTGCTGAAGCAGTCGCAGCAGGACGGGCAAATCAGCCATGACCAGTATATCGCAGCCAAACAAGCCACTGACGCACAGTATCTGGCGCTGAAAACTGCACAGGATAAACAGTATCAGGAGCAGCAGCTTGCCGCGCAGTGGGAGTTACTAAGTCAGCAAAGCCTGGGCTATGACATGCTCACATCGGCGGTTGATTCTCTCTCAGGGAATGCGTCCAACGCTATCACCGGCCTGATCACACAAACCATGAGCTGGAGTGACGCTGCGCGGTCGCTGGGTAATACCATGCTTAACAGCGTGGTCAACTCTATCGTTCAGGTTGGCGTGGAGATGGCTAAAAACTTCATCCTCGGTCAGACATTAGGAGTTGCTACTCAGGCTGCAAACGCAACAGCAGCCGTTGCCGGTGGCGCTGCGGCTTTGGCTGCGTGGACTCCGGCGGCTATTGCGGCATCTATCGCAACGATGGGGGCGGCATCCGCCAGTGGTCTTGGTGCGTATACTGCGGCACAGGCGACCGGCGCGGCAACCAGTATCGGAATGAAAGCACTGACGATTGCCGGTGCGCGTAAAGATGGTGGCCCGGTGTCTGCTGGTGAAATGTACCGGGTTGGTGAGGGCGGGAAGCCGGAGATATTCAAAGCATCAAACGGCAACCAGTACATGATCCCCGGCGATAACGGCAAGGTCATCAGTAACCGTGATATTGGCGGTGGACAGGTGCCGGTGACGGTGAATATCAATGACTATTCATCCGGCGGCAGCAGGATTGATGCTCAGGCCAGACAGGACAGTAACGGCATGACCATAGATGTGTTTATCGCTGACATGGACAACAAAGGGCCGATGCATAGCGCCATCACACGAAACACAACAGCATCTGCGAGGGTGAGAGGGTAATATCATGAAAATTAAAAACGCAGTGTTCCACCAAAACGGCTTTTTCATGGACGTGGAGACTGAGCAGGATTTTTGGGTATATCTCGGTCACCACATCGGGTGGGGGCGGTTCAGTAAAGCGGCACAAGCTAAAGATTCTGCAAATACTTTTGAATTAGTTGAAGTGCGCCCGGAAGGGCAAGCGCAGCCTTCACCGTTAATTCATTCGTCAAATGTGTTATGGCACTTGCAGGAAGCTCTCGGAGTTTTGATAAAATACCATGCTTCTCTTCTGCAGGAATATCTGAAGAAGAAATAATATCAATAAGTTGAGTCATTGTATCAGAGTGAATTTTAATTGTTCTGATATCCAGCACCGATTTTAACCCTTCATCACCCATCATAAAATCTATGCCGTCAGCAGTAGCCCTAATATTTTCAAGAAGAGAATATGGGTCATCTGTGCGCTGCGGAGAGACGGAAATTAAACCGTGCTCACTAAGGTAATAAATATTGGCAGCAAGCATATGCTCATCCATTAATCCGGGAAATGATTCCGGGTCATACTGATTCCATGATGTGTGATGTGGGTATGACGCAATGCAGACGGTAAGAATGTGATTCTGTAATTCACGATTAAACTTTTGCATAAATTATCCTCGGCAGGGTGCTGGATAACCAGAATATACGAACGTTAAAAAGTTCATACCTGACAAATGATCAGCTATAAGGCAAAAATTGATGATTATCGACTATCCTGACTGGCTTCCTCTGGCACAGAAGCCGGACAAAAACATGACCATCGACACCGGTTACATGACAGATCAGCCACAGGTCGGCGCACCGATATTCCAGAAACTGACCGATGACCTGAAAACGGTCTGGAATGTCACCTGGATATTCACACTGGCACAGGAACGGGCGTTTGCTCAGTGGCTGCGCCATCCTGATTATCTGGATAACTGCAACCGGTGGTTCCGGATGAAAATAGACATCGGAGGTAGTGGATTACAGGAGCAGGAATTGCACTTCGTGTCCTACCCGGTGCAGACCAGCGTTAACGGCGCGTCGGTCACATGGACCGGTCAGGTTATCTGTAAAAATCTGCATAACGATGATGATGAGTTCGGTGATGTGATTATCGAATTCCCGCCGCCGTTCGGCAGCTGGCTGGATGTTATTGTCACTGAAACACTGCCACGGTGTAAGGAGGGATAATGCCGACATTGCGTGAGTTCCGCGCACAACGACCAAACCGCATCCTGTACGAAACACTCCAACTATCACATCCGTCATTCGGCGACATTTACCTGATCACTCATCAGATTTTCCCGAAGATACTCGGCGGGATTGAATACCTGCCGTGTAACTTTGAGATGTCAGAGAGTCAGCAGAGTAAAACGCCGATCATCGATGCGAGTGTAAAATTCAGCCGTGTAGCGCATGAGTTTAAGCAGAAGCTGAAAGCGTGGCGGTCATATTCACGGATGGTGCCGGTTGAGGTGACGTACCGGCTGTTTGATGAGGCAGACAAAGACACGGCAATCGTACGCTGGAAGCTGTTTGCAAAGGATGTCTCACTGGATGCGGAAGCGGTATCAATGACACTTTCGATGACAAATCCGCTGAACAAGAATGTCGGACGCATTTATGAGCCGCAGGAGTGGCCGGGGCTGGAGGCAGTATGACAACTGACGAATTTACAGACAGAATGGTCGGGGTTCCGTGGGTTAACCGGGCATGTTCGTTTACTGCGTGTGATTGCTGGGGGCTGGTGACGCTCTATTACCGGCATGTTATCGGTGCTGAAATTCATCACGACAGCGGTTATGAATCTGACAGTGATTTTATGACCTGTTATCAAAACGAGGTGGATTTCTGGAAGCCGGAAGAGCATCCGGTAAGTGGCGGGATATTTGTGGCCTATGACGGTTCGGTGCCGGTTCATGTCGGCGTTGTGCTCGGCGGGATGGTTCTGCACAGCCGTGGTGATAACGGACATGTCCGTCTGGACAGATTACTGACCATTCAGCGGATATACAGCAAAGTGGAGTTTATGACTTATGCCGGTAATTGAAATTCAGCGCCTGCCGGGAACGACAAAAGAGAGAGTCGAAGTAAAATCCGGCTCTCTTTTTTTTGACTGGCTGAAAGAACAGAGCATCAGCAGCGACGTTGTGTTCATGGTTAATGGTGTGCAGCTGACTGAGGATGACAGCCTTGATTTTGTTGTCACTGAACTGCATCACATTCAGGTATTTGACCAGCCGAGAGGCGGCGCAATCGGAGACCTGTTAAGCCCGATATTCAAACTGGTATCGAAGGTGTTCTCTTTTCTGGCCCCGAAAACGCCGTCATTCACATCTGCAGACGCGAACGTTAAAGATAGTCCGAATAACCGGCTCACAGGACAGACTAACGTCGCCAGAACATACCAGGCGCGTCCGGAAATTCACGGTCAGGTGAGGGCATACCCGGATCTGATTCAGCAGTCACTGTTTGAGTACATCGATAACAAGAAAAAAGTCACGGAGTGGATGAACTTCGGTATCGGTAAGTTTGATATCGAAAACGTGAAATACTCGGAATCAGAATTAACCGCACTGGATGGTGCCAGTTATCAGATATTTCAGCCAGGTGAAAATATCCCGGAAATATTTGAGGGGTTTGAGTTTCACGATGTTGACGGTCAGGAAGTGCCGGGCCCGAATGAAAGCGATGAAATCCAGCAGTATCAGGCAACGGCGAATGAGGTCATTTCCGGTGAGATAAAGGGCGGCGAGGCGATGATTAAAATCAGCCGTCAGAGTGAGTTCGATTACTTCTATGACATTATCAAACCGCGCTCAGTATCAATGACCGTAAATGTATCGTACGACACGCCAAACGGTAACGTGACAAAAGACATCAAGGTGGATGCTTATCTGTCTGAGGCGAAAAAAACAGATGACGGGTCAATCGTGCTGCCTAAAAAGTATTACGAGTTCTTTTTCACCAGCCTTTCCGGTGGTGACCTGGCGACGCTGCCGCCAAATGCTGTCGTCAATACCACTAAATTTATTCTGTATGACAATCAGTTTTTGACAGTCGGGCCGTTCTTCTCACCAATGGAAGGCGGGCAACTGTGGATCCATATAAACGCCCAGCTTGGCGAGGGTGATTATGCTAATGCCAGAATGGAATTCTGGAAGGTAAACGACGACAACGAGGAAATTCCCGGCACCAGGGAATCATATAACCGAGGTTTTCCGGCAGCACCAAAGACAAAAAACTATTACAAAACGGAAAAATTCACACCACAAGGTGGGTACGGTCGATATGCATTCCAGTTAACCAGACTGGAAAACAGTAATGACCATAGCATCCTGAAACTGGAGAAGGCCCACATCATCCGCCGCAGGCTCAATGAGAAGCATCAGGACGATACTCTTGTTCGGGTAACAGTAAGAGCAACTGAGAACCCGACAAGCTCGCGTGAGCGCAAATATAATGCTCTGGTGACACGACATGTGATCAGTTATGACATGGTCAGCCGTAAAGTGGATTACACAGAGCGGCCATCACGCTCATTTGCGGATGCTGTGGCTCATACGTGGCTGGTTACCGGCAAACAGCCGGAGAACACTATCGACCTGCACGGATTGTATGAGATTTACGCCGGACTGCCTGATAAACGCCTCGGGTACTTTGATTACACATTTGATGATGAGGATGTATCACTCGGTCAGCGTGTCGAGACAATCTGCAACGTGGCGAGGGTGACGGTATTCTTTGACAACGGTGTGCTGACATTCTCCCGTGAGGAAGAGCGGAGATATCCGGCGGCGGTGTTTAACCGGTCAAACATTACCGGTAATAACTTCCGCATCTCATACGACATGTCACTGCCGGGCGGGAATGACGGCGTTGAGGTTGAGTATGTTAACCCGCGAACCAACAAAAAAACCTACCTGAAATACCGTATCGAAAACGGCGCGGTGGTGAAGGGGGTAGCGAAAAGCCCGAACAAAATCACCCTGCACGGATGCCGGAACGAGTATCAGGCCACTGACCGCGCATTACTGGAAATGGACAGGCTGATCAGCCAGCGGACAAGCATCAGCCTGCAAACACTGGCAGACGGTGACTATGTTTATCCAGGAGATATGGTGTTGGTGGCAGACAGTTACGACAGCAATCAGCAGAGCGGACACATCACCGGCAGAACCGGCAATGTATTCAGCACCAGTGAGCGTATTGAGTTTTCCGGTGACATGGTGGTGAACATCACTGATCACCTCGGAAATTCATCCGGAGAATATCCGGCACAGGCGCGGACTGATACGGATAAAGGTTTTACTGCTGATATCCCTGACATTCAGCTCAATATCTATGACGGCCACAATGTTCAGTCACCGTCACGTTACATCATATCAACCGTCACTGAGATGGATGCTATGCGTTGGGTAGTCTCTGACAAGAAACCAGACGCAGACGGTACGTTTTCTATCACCGCAAGTGAGTACTTCGCACCGAAAGCAGACTATAACGTCTGACATAACACTCAAACCAACAAGCCAGCCTCAGTGCTGGCTTTTTTATTGGAAGAAAAGGCACATGGCTACTATCCCTACTCAAAATGCAGTACCGAGTGAAGCACCACGCGACCTGAAATTTAACTCAGGCAAAATTGACGAGTTCGTGACATCACTGGAGCACGAATATAAAGACCGGTTTGGTCGATGCCATCTAACTATAGAAGGCATGAAGTGGATGTTTGATCAGTTGGTTGAGCGGTTTAAAGTCGATATGAACCAGGCAATTATTGCCGCCGGTTATATCCCTATGGACAGCTTCCAGCAGGGTGCAGAGATAACAAAACGCAATGAAATCCTGCGTGACGAAACTACCGGTGAATATTACCGCTGGGACGGTGAGTTGCCAAAATCAGTTCCTGCTGGTTCTACGCCTGAGTCTACAGGCGGGGTTGGGATGGGAGCTTGGGTTGGTGTTGGTGATGCAAGTTTGCGAAGCGAGCTGTACAAATATGATGGCGCTAACAACATCGCCGACGGCTCGTTGACCCAATACAAAAAGATAAACACATTTAAAGCGGGTGGCACAGCAACAAGTAAGCGCGATTGCTTTTTGCACACGGACGGATTTTGGTATTTTTACAGCGGCGACATGCAATTTTCGGTAAATGTACCACCCAATACGTTGCCAGATAGCGGGTGGCAATGTGTGGGGCTGCTAAACGGATATGATGTGGATGATTTGCGAAACTGGGGTGATATTTACACTAATGATATCCTCAGTGTGTTGCAAACAGCTTACGATAAATGTGAGTCATTCATTACAATTCCAGCGGGATTTCACAGAATATCACTAACACAAGGACTTGATGATTACAAAAATAGAACTACGTTAGTCGGATTACAGATGAGAAGGGAGAATATTTCTGTGTATTTTGCTGATAATGCTGAAATACACATGAATCCGATTACTGACCCTGACAACGACGGTCGTTACTATATCTTTTATGCTGCCTATGCTCACAATAATAAGATTGTTAAACCAACAATTTATGGTGATAGAGATAAACATGCCGGGACTGTTGGAGAGCAGGGCTTTGGAATTAGAAACTATAATAGCTCTAATTTTCAGATAGTTCAGCCTTCCATTCACAAGTGCTGGGGTGACGGTATTTTATGGTTTGTCAATGACTTGCAGTTCTCTGGCGGTGAGATAACAGGAAAAGGAACTTACAGGAATAATCGTCGACAAGGGATTAGCATTATTAGTTGTAATGGCTTATATATTGAATGGGCTATTGCTTATGACACTATCGGTGCGCCTAATGGGCCTTTTGCAACAATTGATGTCGAGCCAGATCATAATTATCAGTTTATTATCGGTCTAAAAATAGGCAGGGTTGAGGGTTATACCAGCGCAGGTTCAGCTTTTTTACTTGCTCTACATCAGCTTGATGAGACTAGCTACCCCGTGGATATTGAAGTGGGGTCTGTTTATTCACAAAGCTGCTTGCGTGCGTTAGAAGGTCGAAGTGATAAAAAAGTTAAAGGTATCGTGACCATTGGTAGCGTGATTGGGCGCGATTCACGAGCGCAAGACTTTCAAACTGTAATGTGGTCTTCTACTTTACAGATGAACGTTAAAGAGTTTACATCTATAGATTGCAATCGCTTAAACAGCAGCAGTAGTCAAAATGGAGTGGGGTTGCTGTTTTCGAGGACGAGGCTAAGCGACGCCGCATTCGGTAATATCAACTTTGGTAAAGTAACATTAATAAATAAAGACACAACTCTTACGCACCCAGTTGGCATGGTTAACCACTCAGGCGGCGATATAACGTTTGTCAACATTGAGGAGTTAATATATGACCCCGCTAAAATGATATATGATGGGTCACTGCATCTACCTGCGGGTAATTATGTTAGAGTTGGTAGTAAAGTACATAAAGCGCTTACAGGGAGTGAAACTCTTTCTATATCGAAATGGATAAACACTCTTAGTAATAGAGGTGCAACAAGCGATGTCACCATTACAGTTCCGTCTGGATATGGATATGACGGAATGTTGCTACAAATAGACTGCGAGACAGATAATCAAATACGCGTGAATTTTATCGACGGTATTGATGGATACCCGTCAGGGTCTAACGTTAGATCTAGATTGTCAGGCGCTAAGATAATCTTACGGAAAACAGGTAGCACCTGGTCTGTGTCTGAAGCCAGCTCTGGGGACTGGTCAATCAATGGGATTGGACGGTTGTCTTATGGGGGGAGCATCGGTGGAAACACAAGTAATAGACCTGCAAATCCAAAGCCGTGGCAGACTTATTTTGACACTACCGAGGGCAGGTTAATGACATTTAGAGATGACACAAGAAAATGGGTTTGACGGTCTGTGCGTTTTGCCAGAACAACGTCAGCTCCTTCCTGCCATTTCTCAATGAGGGCAGGAATAACAGCGTCGCCTGTGCTGCACTGGCTAAGTAGACCTGTGCAGCACAGCACAGACAACCCAATTAAGCAGGGTGTTGATAACGCCGACTGAAAAGTATCTGGCAAACAGTTGAGCCATCACATTTGTTCTATAACGAAAATTGATGCGTGAGTTTGCCATTCCTGTAAAGATAGGTAAGCATGAACGTGACATGATCACTCCTTCTCATGCTCGAACCCACGCGGTAACCTTTTCCCGATCTCCCTGTAGTGCTCCAGCCTCTCTCTGAAGTACGGGCGTAAATGCTCGGGCTGCTGGTTTTCTGTTTCGTACAGATCATACGGTAGTCCGAGCCTTTCTTTGTACGCGATACCGGATGCGGCTAAATCGGCATTAATTTTGTCTTTTTCGTCTTGCGGCAGATTGGCGATGTTGTGCATGTTGGTTTCTGAGTGTTGGGTGATGATGGGAGTATAGCAGGTAGGATTGTGGGATGGGGCGTAAATGGGGCGGATAAACTAAAATGACTTGAAATGACATAGAACGACTTTGAACAACTTCATTATGAAAATGGTGCGTGAACACTGGTTACTTCCATATTTAATTGATTACAAAGGATTAATTCTACGCTCTTCTAAGCCGTAGGTCACAGGTTCGAATCCTGTAGGGCGTACCATTCCGAAGTCAATGGACATCAACCGATGTCTTTTTTTATGTCTGAAATTCAGTTAATTAGCTGATTTTAACTTTTCTTCGTTCAACTGACATCCACCTATATCAACCTAAATCAAGTAATATTTGTTGGCATATGCGTTGGTACATACAGGTTCAATGAATTCTTATACCAACACAAACTCATGGGAGTTCCTATATGGCACTAACAGATGTGAGGGTAAGAACGGCAGCCTGCCGATAAAGGATACAAACTAACTGACGGTGAAGGAATGCACCTTTATGTGCATGCTAATGGTTCTAAATGCTGGCGGTTACAATAATAGTTCATGGGAAACATATTCGATTTGACGCATGTGTTTTTTAGAGGTAATTTTAAAAAAAGATTAAAGAGGTACACATGGAACCATTACAACTGTTTAAAATTTTAGGTGACCAAACCAGACTGGATATCGTGCTATTGCTAAAAGCATCCGGGGAGTTATGTGTCTGTGATATCTATACGGCCTTGAATTTATCGCAACCAAAGACATCCCGGCATCTGGCAATGCTAAGAGAATCAGGTCTTTTGCTCGATTCAAAACATGGCAAATGGGTTCATTATCGTTTATCTCCTGCATTACTACCGTGGGTGAAAAGTATCATTGATGTCACTTACGCCACAGAGAAAAATAGAGTTGCAGATTTGCTTAAGAGTCTGGAGACAAAAGAACCTGTGAGTCGCTGTTCTGTATAAAAATTTTTAAGCTAACATATT
>Ga0209793_1001919_pt1 | contig 11194 bp, 11 predicted proteins | sample EBPBio122009_DNA_FD_185863 | JGI IMG/M metagenome (GOLD analysis project Ga0209793, IMG submission 185863) | Wastewater treatment Type I Accumulibacter community from EBPR Bioreactor in Madison, WI, USA - Reactor 1_2/2/2009_ DNA (SPAdes) (version 2) | ecosystem: Engineered > Bioreactor > EBPR >... | reverse complement strand
GACCAACTCGCCCCGGCCGAGCGCGAGCGGGCCTTGCAAACCATCGCCGCCCGCATCGCCATGTTCTTCCGCGCCTTCAATCCGGTGCGCCCGTGCGCACTTCCCGGCTTCAGCACGCCGTTCCCCGACACGTCCTGACTGTCCGCTTCGCCCGTCCTCTTCACGGCCCGCCGGCAACCGGCGCAGGCCGCGCCGGCGCGCGTCTTCTGCGGCGCCTCCCGGCTTGTCCCGCCTGCCAAAAAACCAAGCTCGCCGCAGTCTCGGCGACTTACGGTTTCGCCACTTCCAGCGCGCGCGTCACCTTGCCGTCGCCATCGGTCGTCGTCGACACCACGACCTTGTCGCCCTGTTCGAACTGTTGGGGCAGTTCCTGCGGCTCGAGCACGATCTGCGAACCGTCCTCCAGCGTCACCGTCACCCGCTCGCCGGGACCCGGCAGGTCCTCGATCGCCAGCACCCGCCCGGGAACTTTCACCGTCTGGATCGGCGAATCCTGCTGCCGCACCGCCCAGATCAGCAGCGGCGCGCCGAACAGCAGCACGATGATGCCGAGTGGCGCAAAGCTGAACATCCGCCGCACGAAGCGAGGCGTATCCATCAGAGCCTCGCCTCGACTTCGGCCGCCATCGGGATCGCCGGCTGCGCCCCCGGTTTCAGGCAGGCGAGCGATCCGGCGGCGGCGGCGCGGCGCAATGTCTGCTCGAGCGACAGGCCGCGCGCCAGGCCGTCGGCGAAATAGCCGCAGAACGTGTCGCCGGCTCCTACGGTGTCCACCGGCCTGATCGCCAGCGCCTCGACCGCGATGTGCCCGTGCGGGCCGTAGGCGACCACGCCGTCGGCGCCCAGCGTGACGATCACCGTACGTCTGGTGCTGGCGGCATAGGCCGACATGCGTTCGTCGCGGCTTCGGCCGCTCAGGCCGAGTTCGGCGGCGTAGAGGTCGAACTCGGTCTCGTTGGCGACCAGATAGTCGGCCTGGGCGACAAAATGCGCCGCCTCGGCGCGGAACGGCGCGGTGTTGAGGATCGAGGCGCAGCCGAGCGACCGCGCCCGCACCAGCCCGGCGGCGACGGTCGGCAGCGGGATTTCGTGCTGGAACAGCGCCACCCGCGCGCCGGCCAGCGCCTCGTCCAGCAGGTCGGGGCCGACCAGCCCGTTGGCGCCGGGAACCACCGCGATCATGTTCTCGGCGTCGCCGCCGACCAGGATCAGCGCCACCCCGGTCGCGGCGCCCGCTTCGCGGACCTGGGTCAGGTCGACCCCGCCGGCCTTCAGCAGCGTCAGCGCCTCTTTGGCGAACGCGTCATGGCCGACCGCGCCGACCATGCGCACCGCCGCCCCCGCGCGCCGCGCCGCCAGCGCCTGGTTGGCGCCCTTGCCGCCAGGCGCGGTGCGGAACGCGCCGCCGGGCACCGTCTCGCCCGGCGACGGCAAGCGGTCGACCTCGGCGGTCAGGTCGAGATTGATTGACCCGATAACGGTGATCATGAAGTCTTGTCCCCAGGCGTTTGCAGACAAACTAGAGTGTTTCGGGTTGAGTTGGAAAGGCCGCGACCCCATTTCGGGCTGGCGCGCTGTCGCGCAGCCGTCGATCCAGCAGACGGACCACCGCCGGCGCAGTCCGGCAAGCGGAAGGCGACCCGATGGCGCGGCGCAGATCATCGTTCGGATTTCTCGGCCGTTTCGGGCGGTCGCAGGATTTGCGCCGCCTCGACGAGGCGCTGCGCGCCGTCGACCTTCACCCGGCGCTGGTTCCCGAAGGCGTCAAGCTGGCGCTGGTCAACCTGCTCAAGGACCGGCTCGGCGACGATCCGCCGCTTGAAGCCTATGCGCCCGCGGCGGCGCTGTTCGCCTATTGCGCGCTCGGCGCCGGCGCCTTTGCCCAGGCCAATGGCGACGCCGCCATGGAGGATGCGTCGGACCGGCTCGACCGCGCCATCGCCGGCGACGGCCTCGACGCCGACATCGTCCTGCTCGCCCATCATGCGAAAATGATCCAGCGCGACATCGTCGCCCATCACGGCGTCGAGGTCGGCTGACATGGCCTGCGACACGGCGCAATCGCCTGCCCCCTTTCGCGATTGCGAAAAACACTGTATGAGCGCGCCAAATCGTCCGGCCCGCTGATCCTGCGCGCCCCCGAACCTTCAAAGTGAACCAATGGACATCCGAAACATCGCGATCATCGCGCACGTCGACCATGGCAAGACCACGCTGGTCGACCAACTCCTCAAACAGTCCGGCTCGTTCCGCGACAACCAGCGCGTCGCCGAACGCGCGATGGACTCCAACGATCTGGAGAAGGAGCGCGGCATCACCATTCTCGCCAAGGCGACGTCGGTCGACTGGAAGGGAACCCGCATCAACATCGTCGACACTCCCGGCCACGCCGATTTCGGCGGCGAGGTCGAGCGCATCCTGTCGATGGTGGATTCGGCCATCGTGCTGGTCGACGCCGCCGAAGGCCCGATGCCGCAGACCAAGTTCGTCGTCGGCAAGGCGCTCAAGGTCGGCCTGAAGCCGATCGTCGTCATCAACAAGATCGACCGCCCCGACGCGCGCGAGGTCGAGGTCATCAACGAGGTGTTCGACCTGTTCGCCGCCCTCGACGCCACCGACGAGCAGCTCGACTTCCCGATCCTCTACGGCTCGGGCCGCGACGGCTGGGTCGCCGAAAAGCCCGAAGGCCCCAAGGACCAGGGCCTCGCGCCGCTGTTCGACCTGGTGCTGAAACACGTGCCGCCGCCGGTCGTCGAGCCCGGCCCGTTCCGCATGATCGGCACCATTCTCGAAGCCAACCCGTTCCTGGGTCGCATCATAACCGGCCGCATCGCGTCGGGTTCGCTCAAGCCCAACCAGGCGGTCAAGGTGCTGCACCATGACGGCACGCTGCTGGAAAACGGCCGCGTCTCGAAGATCCTCGCCTTCCGCGGGCTCGAGCGCCAGCCGATCGACGAGGCCCAGGCGGGCGACATCGTCGCCATCGCCGGCCTGTCCAAGGGCACCGTCGCCGACACATTCTGCGACCCGTCGGTGACCGAGGCGATGACCGCGCAGCCGATCGACCCGCCGACGGTGACGATGAGCTTCCTGGTCAACGATTCGCCGCTGGCCGGCACCGAGGGCGACAAGGTCACCAGCCGCGTCATCCGCGACCGCCTGTTGAAAGAAGCCGAGGGCAATGTCGCGCTTCGCATCGAGGAATCGGCAGACAAGGATTCGTTCTACGTCTCGGGCCGCGGCGAATTGCAGCTGGCGGTGCTGATCGAAACCATGCGCCGCGAGGGTTTTGAACTGGCCGTGTCGCGTCCGCGCGTGGTGATGCAGAAGGGCGAGAACGGCGAAGTGCTCGAGCCGATCGAGGAAGTCGTCATCGACGTCGACGAGGAACACGCCGGCGTGGTGGTGCAGAAGATGAGCGAGCGCAAGGCCGAGATGGTCGAGTTGCGCCCGTCCGGCGGCAACCGCCAGCGCCTGGTGTTCTACGCCCCGACGCGCGGCCTGATCGGCTACCAGTCGGAACTGCTGACCGACACCCGCGGCACCGCGGTGATGAACCGCCTGTTCCACGCCTACGAACCCTACAAGGGCGAGATGGCCGGCCGCACCAACGGCGTGCTGATCTCCAACGAACAGGGCGAGTCGGTTGCCTACGCGCTGTGGAACCTCGAAGAGCGCGGCCCGATGGTCATCGACCCGGGCGTCAAGGTGTATGCCGGTATGATCATCGGCATCCACAGCCGCGACAACGACCTCGAGGTCAATGTGCTCAAGGGCAAGAAGCTCACCAACATCCGCGCCGCCGGCAAGGACGAGGCGGTGAAGCTGACCCCGCCGATCCGCATGACGCTGGAACGCGCGCTGGCCTGGATCCAGGACGACGAACTGGTCGAGGTGACGCCCAAGACCATCCGGCTGCGCAAGCTCTATCTCGACACCCATGAGCGCAAGCGCTTCGAGAAGGCCAAGGTCGCCGGCGCGGCTTGATAGTCTGAGCTGATTGCTGTCATCTCAGCGGTTGCGCAAGGGCGCGGGCGTCAGCCCGGCCGGTCGAAACCGAAGGGGGATTTCATGCTGGCGTTGGCGTTCCGCCCGTGAACCGCGGTTTTCGCGCATTCCTCGCATTTGCCGGCGGCGGCGTCGCCGGTTGGCTGATGACGCTCGGCCTCTACATCGTTCTGACCTCGACCGGCCTGTTGTTCGACCGCGAGGGCGCGATGGCGATGGCCTTCGCCTTTTTCATCGGTCCGGTCGTCGGGTTGATCTGCGGCGTCGCCGCCGCTGCCTGGGCGGCGCGCCGTTCCGCCGCTCAGTAGTCCACTCTGACCTTGTTCTCGTCGATCGTATAATAGACGCACAGCGTCGGCTTGAGGTTCATGACCTCATGCCATTGCTCGGGCGGATCAAACACTGATGTCATGGACTCGGTGGCGTCGCTGTTGGCTTTCGCGGAAGACCCGAACGACCCCTCGGTGACGCGTTTTCCGTTCGCGTCGTTGACGAAGTAGAATACCCCCATCAACTCGAACGACTGGTCGACATTGTTATGATAATTGATCGTGACGTCGACCGATTTGTATTTGTCCTGGTTGTCCTTGAACTCCCAGCTGAGGAAGCCCAGCATCTCGGGCTTGCCGTGATCGCAAATGCCTTCGGCGACAGCGGGCATCGACGATGTTGCGAGGAATAGGAACGCGATAAAATTTCTCATACCACAACTCCCGTTGAATGATGTCGGCGCGGCTGCCGCGCGGCAGGGCGTGGGAGCCTGAGCGGCTGCGCCTGACGAGGCTACGCCTTGCCCTGACGATCGTCCAGCGGCGCCCTTCCTTCACAGCGCGGCGTCTCCGCGGCGTTTACAGTCTGTCGCGTGGCGCATCGGGGAACGAAGCCCTAGATAACAGCCAACGCACTCATTGGTGACTCCCATGAAAAAAATCGGCTTTCTCTCCTTCGGCCACTGGAACCCCTCGCCACAGTCGGGCACGCGCTCGGCGTCGGACGCTTTGCTGCAATCGATCGACCTCGCGGTCGCCGCTGAAGAGCTCGGCGCCGACGGCGCCTATTTCCGCGTCCACCATTTCGCCCGCCAGTTGGGGTCGCCCTTCCCGCTGCTGGCCGCCGCGGGCGCGCGCACCAGGAAGATCGAACTCGGCACCGCCGTCATCGACATGCGCTACGAAAACCCGCTCTACATGGCCGAAGACGCAGGCTCGGCCGACCTGATCGCCGGCGGCCGGCTGCAGCTTGGCATCTCGCGCGGCTCGCCCGAACAGGTGATCGAGGGCTATCGCTATTTCGGCTACAACCCGCCGGAGGGCCAGACCGACGCCGACATGGCGCGCCAGCACGCCGAAGTGTTTCTTGAGGTTCTCAAGGGCAAGGGGTTCGCCGAACCCAATCCGCGCCCGATGTTCCCCAATCCGCCCGGCCTGCTGCGGCTCGAACCGCATTCGGAAGGCCTGCGCGACCGCATCTGGTGGGGCGCGGCGACGACGCCGACCGCCGAATGGGCGGGCAAGCTCGGCATGAACCTGCAATCCTCGACGCTGGTCTTCGACGAGAGCGGCAAGCCTTTCCACGAGCAGCAGGCCGAGCAGATCCGCGCCTACCGCGCCGCCTGGAAAGAGGCCGGCCACGCCCGCGAACCGCGCGTCTCGGTCAGCCGCTCGATCTTCGCCATCGTCAACGACATGGACCGCGCCTACTTCGGCCGTGACGACAGCCAGGACCATTTCGGCTATATCGAACCGCAAAAGCGCGCCGTGTTCGGCCGCTCCTACCAGGCCGAGCCGGACGTTCTGATCGAACAGCTGAAAGGCGACACCGCGATCGCGGAAGCCGATACGCTGCTGCTTACCGTGCCCAACCAGCTCGGCGTCGACTACAACGCGCATGTGATCGAGACGATCCTCAATCAAGTCGCTCCGGGGCTCGGCTGGCGCTAACCGGCTCAAATCAATCGCCTCACCCGGCGGCGCTGGCCTTGCCATCGCCGCCGCCTGCCACTGGCGGGTCCGGCATCGCCGGTCTAGTTCGGCCCTCCGATCAATCCTCCCTTTGCAATGATGCCCCAAGACGCTTCGCCGCCGCTCGTGCCGATCCTGGTCTGCGCCTTCGCCGTCCTGCTGTTCTCGGCCATGGACGCGATGATGAAGAGCCTCGTGCTGGCGATCGGCGTCTACAACACCGCGCTGTGGCGCAGCGGCCTGGCGACGCTGATCGCCGGCTCCGCCTGGTCGGTCAAGGGCCGCGCGATGCCGCGCGGGCGGGCGCTCAGGCTGCATGCCGTGCGCGCCGTCGTCGTCGCCTGCATGATGATCTTTTTCTTCTGGGGGCTGGCGCGGCTGCCGCTGGCCGAAGCCATTGCGCTCAGCTTCATCGCGCCGCTGATCGCGCTGTTTCTGGCGGCGCTGCTGCTCGGGGAACGCATCGGTCGCACCGCCATCCTCGCCTCGGTCGCAGGCGTCGCCGGGGTGCTGGTCATCATCGCCGGCCAGCTCGGCCATGCGAGCTACGGCCCCGAAGCGCTGATGGGCGCCCTGTCGGTGCTTCTGTCGGCGGTGTTCTTCGCCTATAATCTGATCCTGGTGCGACAATTGTCGCTGCTCACCAATCCGCTCGAATTCGCCTTCATCCAGAATCTCGGCCTGTTCCTGCTGCTGGCGCTTGCCGCCCCGTGGCTCGCGCGCATGGCGCCCGACGGGCAATGGCCGCTGCTGGTCGCAACCACCGTCGTCGGCCTGACGGCGCAGTTCCTGATGAGCTGGGCCTACGGCCGCGCCGAGGCGCAATATCTGATCCCCACCGAATATACCGCCTTCGTCTGGGCGATCCTGATCGGCTTCCTGTTCTTCCACGAACAGACGACCTGGACGACGCTGGCCGGCGGCATGCTGATCATCGCCGGCTGTCTCTACGCCGCGCGCGCCAGACCGAAGCTTGCACGGCCGATCGAGGCGGCGGGCCTGTGATCCCCCTTCCCTCCGGCCTGCCCCGGATGTAGACATCGTGTCATGACGCTCTCCGCAATTCTCATCTTCGCCGCCGCCCTGCTGGTGGCGTCCGGTTCGCCCGGTCCGTCGATCGCCGCGCTGGTGGCCAGGGTCATCAGCCGAGGCCTGGCGGGCGTGCTCCCCTTCCTCGCGGCGATGTGGATCGGCGAGGCGATCTGGCTGTCGGCGGCGGTGTTCGGCCTCGCTTATGTGGCGCAGACCTTTCACTACGCCTTCGTGGCGCTGAAATGGGCCGGCGTCGCCTATCTGCTCTACCTCGCCTGGAAGATGTGGCGCGCGCCGGCCAAGGTTTCCGAGAGCGAGTTGCCGTCCGACGAGCATCCCGCAAGACTGTTCATGGCCGGCATGGCGGTGACGCTCGGCAATCCGAAGATCATGATGTTCTATCTGGCGCTGCTGCCGACCATCATCGACCTCGCCTCGGTCACCGTGGTCGGCTGGGCGGAGCTGACCGTCACAATGTTCCTGATCCTGATGGCGGTCGATCTCGGCTGGGCTTTCGCCGCCGCGCAGGCGCGACGGCTGCTGAAAAGCGAGCGGGCGGTGAAGATCGCCAACCGCATCAGCGCCGGGACGATGGCTGGCGCGGCGGCGGCCATCGCCGCGCGGGGGTAGGCCCGGCCTAATCCAGCCGGTGCCCCGCGGCCGTCAGGAGTTCTCGGGCCAGCTCTGCGTTCTCGCTCTTGATCAGCAGATAGTCGGTGTCGAAGGTCGAGACCAGGAAGATGCCGACGCCCGCTTCCGACAGCGGCCGGATGACGGCGAGCGCGATGCCGGTCTCGTCGAAGGCGAACGGGCCGACCAGCTTGAAGCAGATCCAGCCCGCCTGATGGCGCACCGATGCCGGAACCCGCCCGGCCCGGCAGACCACCGACAATTCGTCGTCGGTGCGGCTGATCGAGACGAAGCCGTCGCCATCGGCCCAGGCGGGAAGCGGCTCACCGCGGTCAAGCCGCGCGACGGCGTAGTCGCCGTAGAGCTCAGTCAGCGTGACAGACGGCATTTTCCCTACCGCGCCATCGCATGGTATTCGTCGTTGGGCCGCATGTCGGTAGCCGCCGCCACCCTGTTCGACATGTTGAAGAAGGCGATGGTCGAGGCGATGTCCCAGATGTCGCGGTCGTCGAAGCCGGCCTTGCGCAGCGCCGCCCGGTCCGAATCGTCGACCTTGGCCGGCGTCTCGGTCAGCTTGACGGCGAAGTCGAGCATGGCGCGCTGCTTTGGCGTCAGGTCGGCGGCGCGGTAGTTCATCACCATCATCTCGCCAAGCTTCGGATCGCCTGACAACTGGCGCACCGCTGCGCCATGGGCGGTGAGGCAATAGTAGCAATGGTTGATCGAGGAGACGACGACCGCGATCATCTCCCGTTCGAGCTTGCTGATCTTCGACTCGCCGAGCATCAGGTCGTTGTACATCTCGGTGAATGCGCGCAGCTTCTTCTCGTCGAATGCGTAGGCCAGCAAGACATTGGGGACCATGCCGAGCTTCTCCTTCGCCTTGGCGAAATAGGCTTTCGTCGGCTCGCTCAGTTCGGCTTGCGGCAGATCGAGCGCAATGGCGCCGAGCTTGGCTGATTTGGCCATCGATCTATCCTCCTTGATCGCAAAAATTATGGATGGGCGCGCAAGGCCGTCGCATGCGCGTCGTGTTCTGCTACGATGGCGCAAATCGTAATGCGCTGTCTTGGGAGAACGCAATATGCCGACAGGCAAAAGAACCGCTTCCGGCGGGGACCTTCAAAAGGCGCCTTCGGCGCAGGCCCTGCTGGAGCACCTGATTGCCCGCGCGCCCGGCGAAGACCTCGCAGCCTATGACGACCCGGCGATCAGGAAGACGGCGGAGATCGCCTATTCGGCGCTGAAGCGCCACCGCAAGGGCGACAGCCTCGTGGTCATCGACCGCGAGAGCGGCGTCGTGCGCCAGGGCCGCAAGGCGACGGCGATCACCGTGATCAACGACAACATGCCGTTCCTGTTCGACTCGGTCATGGGCGAGATCGGCGAACTGGGCGTCGAACCCTTCCTGGTCATTCACCCGGTGCTTCAGGTCACGCATGGCAAGTCGGGCGTCACCGCCATCCTCGACGACGGCCCCTCGGCCAAGAGCGACGCCGACAGGGTCAGCATGATCCATGTCCAGGTCCCGCAGATGACCGAGGCGCGGGCCGAGGCGCTGCAGGCGGCGCTCGCCAAGGTGCTGTCGGACGTCCGTGTCGCCGTCGCCGACTGGAAGCCGATGCGGGCGCGGCTCGACCAGGCCATCGCCACCTACCGCTACACCGACCTGCCGATGAAGAAGGACGCTGTCGACGAGGCGGTGGCGTTCCTCGAATGGCTGCGCAACGACAATTTCACCTTCCTCGGCATGCGCGACTACCACTATTCCGGCAATGAGAAGACCGGCACGCTTGAGCGCAGCGACGCGCCCGGCCTCGGCATTCTGGCCGACCCCAACACGCTGGTGCTGCGCTCCGGAACCGAAGCGGTCATCACCACGCCGGAAATTCGCGCCTTTCTCAATGGGCCCGATCCGCTGATCGTCACCAAGGCCAACACCAAGTCGAAGGTGCACCGGCGCATCTATCTCGACTATGTCGGCGTCAAGACATTTGACGCCAAGGGCAAGCTCGACGGCGAACTGCGCATCGTCGGCATGTTCACCTCCACGGCCTATACCCGCTCGGTCTCCTCGATCCCCTATCTGCGCTCCAAGGCCCAGGCGGTGATCGACAAGTCGGGCTTCGACCCCGCCGACCATTCCGGCAAGGCGCTGATCAACGTTATCGAATCCTATCCCCGCGACGAGCTGTTCCAGATCGACGTGCCGACGCTGCGCAGGTTCTCCTCCGCCATCCTGGCGCTGGGCGAACGGCCGCGCGTGCGCGTATTGCCGCGCGTCGACCGTTTCGACCGCTTCGTGTCGGTGATCGTCTATGTGCCGCGTGACCGTTACGACTCCGAGGCCCGCGAGAGGATCGCCGCCTATCTGAAGCAGGTCTATGAAGGCCGCGTGTCGGCCTATTACCCGTCCTTCCCTGAAGGCGGGCTGGCCCGCGTCCACTTCATCATCGGCCGCTCGGTCGGCAAGACCCCGAAGGTCGACCCTGTCGTGCTGGAAGCGGCGGTGCGCGACATCGTGCGCAACTGGCACGACGCGATCGCGGAAGTCGCCGAGGAAACCGGCGCGGACCGCCAGTTGGCCGAGATCGCCGAACGGTTCCCGCAAAGCTATCGCGGCTCGTTCACCGCGGCCGAGGCCCTGCACGACGCCGGCGTCGCCTCGCAGGTAACGGCCGACAATCCGATCGCGATCGACTATTATCGCCACGCCGACCAGTCGGCCGGGCAGGCGGCGTTGAAGATTTACCATTTCGGCCAGCCGGTGGCGCTGTCGCGGCGCGTGCCGCTGCTCGAAAACATGGGCTTCCGGGTGATTTCGGAACGCACCTTCGAACTGTCGGACGGCGACGGCGACCGGATCTTCGTCCATGACATGGAACTGGAGAACGCCTTCGGCCAGCCGATCGAGTTGACCCGCGGCGGCGAACTCCTGGAAGACGTGTTCCTGTCGGCCTGGCGCGGCCGCTCCGACAATGACGGCTACAACGCCCTGGTGCAGACCGCCGGCCTCGCGGCGCGCGAAATCCTGGTACTGCGCGCCTATGGCCGTTATCTGCAGCAGGCCGGCATTCCGCAGAACCAGGAATTCGTCGCCGGCGTGCTCAACCGCTATCCGCAGATTGCGCGCGCGCTGCACGCACTGTTCGTCGCGCGCTTCGACCCGTCCGCCCAAAAGGATTCCGAGGTCCAGACCAAGCACCTGAAATCCGCGATCCGCGACGCGCTGCAGGACGTGCCCTCGCTCGACGACGACACCATCATCCGCCGCTACCTCAACCTGATCGACGCCTCGGTGCGCACCAATCATTTCGCCGGGACGGCGGACAATGTCTCGCTGGCGATCAAGCTGGAATCGCGGCGCGTCGACGGGCTGCCCGAGCCGCGTCCGTGGCGCGAGATCTTTGTCTACGGCACCGAGGTAGAGGGCGTTCACCTGCGCTTCGGCCCGGTGGCGCGCGGCGGCCTGCGCTGGTCGGACCGGGCCCAGGACTATCGCACCGAGGTGCTCGGCCTGGTGAAGGCGCAGCAGGTCAAGAACGCGGTCATCGTGCCGGTCG
>Ga0209793_1001917_pt1 | contig 11204 bp, 10 predicted proteins | sample EBPBio122009_DNA_FD_185863 | JGI IMG/M metagenome (GOLD analysis project Ga0209793, IMG submission 185863) | Wastewater treatment Type I Accumulibacter community from EBPR Bioreactor in Madison, WI, USA - Reactor 1_2/2/2009_ DNA (SPAdes) (version 2) | ecosystem: Engineered > Bioreactor > EBPR >... | reverse complement strand
AGGCCATAGAGCGCAATCGCGGCCTTGCCGTGCAGGCGCGCATCGGCGCGAACGAAAGCGGCTTCGGCCCCGCGCCCTCCGTGCTGGAGGCCATGCGCGCGGCGGCGGAAACGACGTGGATGTACAGCGATCCGGAGAATTTCGAGCTGCGCGAGGCGCTTGCGCTGGCCCATGGCATCTCGCGCGACAATATCGCCATCGGCGGCGGCATCGACGGGCTGCTCGGCGAGATCGCGCGGCTCATCATCGAGCCGGGCACGCCGGTCGTCACCTCGCTCGGCGGGTATCCGACCTTCAACTATCATGTGAACGGGTTTGGCGGGCGGCTCGTCACCGTGCCCTATATCGGCGACAGGGAAGACCTGGGCGGTCTTCTGGACGCCGTGCGCCGCGAGAATGCGCCGCTCGTCTACTTCGCCAATCCGGACAATCCGATGGGAAGCTGGTGGGACGCCGACAGCGTCGTCTCCTTCGCGCGGGCGCTACCGGAAACGACGCTGCTCATTCTCGACGAAGCCTATGGCGAGACCGCGCCGGCCGGCACCATTCCGGCGATAAGCGCGCTTATCGGCCAACCGAACGTGCTGCGCATGCGCACATTCTCGAAGGCCTACGGCCTGGCCGGCGCGCGGGTCGGCTATGCGATCGGCACGCTCGGCAATGCCGAGGCTTTCGACAAGATCCGAAATCATTTCGGCATGGCCCGGGTTTCGGTTCAGGCGGCGCTCGCCGCGCTGAAGGACCAGGCCTATCTTGCGGATGTCATCGCCCGCATCGACGCATCCCGCGACCGCATCTCGGGGATCGCCCGCTCCAATGGCCTGCTGCCGCTCGCCTCCGCCACCAATTTCGTCACCGTCGATTGTGGCCGGGACGGCATTCGCGCCAAGGCCATCGTCGATGGATTGATGGAGCATGGCGTCTTCATCCGCATGCCGAGCATCGCCCCCCTCAACCGATGCATCCGCATCAGCGTCGGACCGGAAAAGGATATGGCGTTGCTGGAGGCGGCATTGCCGGGGGTGTTAAAGGCAGTAGGCAGTAGGCAGTAGGCAGTAGGCAGTAGGCAGTAGGCAGTAGGAAAAATACTCCCCTATTGCCTATTGCCTATTGCCTACTGGCTAATTCCTAATTCCCCATTCCTCAGTGAACCGTCATCCACTCGCGGGCGGCGCGCAGCGCCAGGGCGAGATCGGTCTTGGTCATCGTCGCGGCAAGGTCGGCGCGCAGCTCGGCCGCACGTTCACAACCCTTGATAGCGGCAATATTGAGCCACTTGTGCGCCTGGACGACATCGATGTCGCAGCCGCGGCCCGTGGCATACATCAGGCCCATGTCGCAGAAGATTTCGGCGCGGTTCTCGCCGCCCATCATGGCGGCCGTTTCGGTGTTCTGAAAATCAAAGCGTGCCATTTCGATTGTCCCTGTCTGACGTGGTTTACTGCTTTAGTATCCTGTTTTACCTGCCCTTTCGGGCCTCCTCGGGAGCCTGCCGTCTTCTGCGGCCTTGGTCTTCCTTCAGAGTTTTGCGGCGCGGTTTTCCGTGCTCGTCTTATGGCTCCACTATGCCGCGGGCCTTTCAAAATGCGCTTAAAATGCATGCTTAATTTGAAACGAACAAAATCCAAACGCTTGGTAAAATTGGATTTTCGTTAAACATCGCACCCCTTGGAAACCGCCGCATTCGCTTAAAAATTTACGGATTGTTCAACCGGCGATTTCAACCTTTCGCTAACCACGGCAAACGAGCGCAATTTTCCGGCGCACCGATTTTCACCGCAAAACCGGTCTTCCGACATATTTACCTTTACGTGTGCGTAAGATATATTCCGGCTCTCATTCTGGAGGAGGAAGAGAATGAAACTGAGGACATGGATTGCCGCCGCCCTTCTGACCGTACCAGGCGTCGCTCTTGCCGCCGAGCCGATCGAGGGCAACTGGAAGACGGCGAGCGGCGCAACCGCCGCCATCGCGAAATGCGGCGGCAGCTTCTGCATCACCCTGAAGACGGGCAAGCACGCCGGCAAGAGCATCGGCAAGCTGGCAGGCGCTGGCGCCGACTACAGCGGTTCGATCACCGATCCCGAAACGGACAAGACCTATAGCGGCTCCGGTACGGTCAATGGCAATTCCCTGCGCATGAAGGGCTGCGTGCTCGCGGTGCTCTGCAAGTCGCAGACCTGGACGCGGCTCTGACGGGAGAAACCGGGGCGTAATCTCCGGGAAAGGCATCATTTTGAAGCCGGTGCGATGCGCCGGCTTTTTTTATTTCGGCACAGATTTCCGCCGAGATCGACGCCACACTTTTAAAACAATTTAAGCCACTGTTTTTTCAGTATTTTGCAAACTGCATAAATCCACCGATCCTCGAAAATCCGGATCACAACTTTCCTGAACGGGAGATGAACCGGCCTCTCAGGGATCGTTCAGTCCCGGAGTGCGACAACGGGTACACCGAAACACATGGATGAGGGACAACACCATGGACATCCTCGCACGCCGCCTCACGATCATCACCCTCCTGATGGCCGTCTTCGCCATCATGCTGGCCGCCGCCGTCGAGACCGACTATCGCCGCAACACGCACAACGACGCCGACAAGCTCGTCGCCTGCTCGGCGCCCGGCATATGCCGCGCCGCGCTCTGATCCCGACGCCCTGACGCCCGGAGCCACGACGATGACCGCCACCCTGCTGCGCACCTCCGCCACCGCCCTGCGCATCCTCGCCCTTTCGGCCATGATGATCGGTCCCGTCGGCGCACTTGCCTGGAGCAATGCAGGCAGCCTCGGCATCACGAAGAAAGGCGCCGGCCTGGTGCTCTTCGTCACCCTCCAGCGCCAATCGATGAGCTGATATCCCGCGCAGGCGCTTTCGTGCATTCCCGCAGGCATGCCGCGCCCCGCACTTTTACCGGCAACGCGCGGGCGATCCGTGCTAGACCGGGCAGGCTCCCTGCCAATGCCCGGAACGCCGAATGAAATCCCTTCTCGTCTTTTCCATAGCCGCCCTTGCAGAAATTGCCGGATGCTTCGCCTTCTGGGCCTGGTGGCGGCTCGACAAATCCGCTCTCTGGCTGCTGCCCGGCATGGTCTCGCTCGCCCTCTTCGGCTGGCTGCTGACCCAGGTCGACAGCGCTTTTGCCGGCCGCGCCTATGCGGCCTATGGCGGGGTCTATATCGCCGCCTCCCTGCTATGGCTGTGGTTTGCCGAAGGCATGCGTCCCGACCGCTTCGACGTGGCGGGCGCCGCGCTGGCACTGGCGGGCGCGGGCGTCATCCTGGCGGCCCCGCGATAGGGCTTGCGGGCGCGCGCGACTTGTCGTTTGCTTGTCAAATAACAACACCTATAGTGATTCATGAGCAAACGAATCTTCTCTCCCAAGCCGCTTTCCTTCGCCACGCCGGAACCCTACGAAGCCCGATCCTTCGACGATCCGGTCGCTGCCGTCGATGCCCTCGAGGACCTCTACAATCGCAACACGACGTTCCTGACCGCGGCCTTCACCGCGCTCGGCGAGAACGGCACGCCCGACAAGCGTTTCCGGGCCTGCTATCCGCAGGTCAGCATCGAGACGACCAGCTTCGGCCATGTCGATTCCCGCCTCTCCTACGGCTATGTCGCCTCGCCGGGCATCTACACGACCACGATCACCCGTCCCAAGCTCTTCCGCCATTACCTCAAGGAACAGCTCGGCCTGCTGATGCGCAATCACGGCGTCCGGGTCTTCGTCTCCGAATCGACGACGCCGATCCCGCTGCACTTCGCCTTCGGGGAAGGCGCCCATGTGGAGGCGCAGGTCGCCGAGAGCATCGAGTTGCCGCTGCGCGACCTCTTCGACGCGCCGGACCTTACCAACACCGACGACGAGATCGCCAACGGCGCCTATGAGCCCGGCCCGGGCGAGCCTTCGCCGCTCGCCCCCTTCACCGCCCAGCGCATCGACTATTCGTTGGCCCGCCTCAGCCACTACACGGCCACCAGCGCCAACCACTTCCAGAATTTCGTGCTCTTCACGAACTACCAGTTCTATGTCGACGAATTCTGCGAATGGGCGCGCCAGCAGATGGCCGAGGGCGGCAATGGCTACACGGCCTTCATCGAGCCGGGCAACATCATCACGCCCGCCGGCTCCGACCGGCCCGAGCCGAACATCACGCCCGGCCGCCTGCCGCAGATGCCGGCCTACCACATCAAGAAGAAGGGCCATGGCGGCATCACGCTCGTCAATATCGGCGTCGGCCCCTCCAACGCCAAGACGATCACCGACCACATCGCCGTGCTGCGCCCGCATGCCTGGCTGATGCTCGGCCATTGCGCCGGCCTTCGCAACAGCCAGACGCTCGGCGACTACGTGCTCGCCCACGCCTATGTGCGCGAGGACCACGTCCTCGACGACGATTTGCCGGTCTGGGTGCCGATCCCGGCGCTTGCCGAGGTGCAGGTGGCGCTGGAAAGCGCCGTGGAGGAAGTGACGGGCCTCGAAGGCTACGACCTCAAGCGCATCATGCGCACCGGCACCGTGGCCACCATCGACAACCGCAACTGGGAACTGCGCGACCAGCGCGGCCCGGTGAAGCGCCTCTCCCAGTCTCGCGCCATCGCGCTCGACATGGAATCGGCCACCATCGCCGCCAACGGCTTCCGCTTCCGCGTGCCCTACGGCACGCTGCTGTGCGTTTCCGACAAACCGCTGCACGGCGAACTGAAGCTGCCGGGCATGGCGACGGCCTTCTACCGCACGCAGGTCAACCAGCACCTGCGCATCGGCATCCGTGCTCTGGAAAAACTCGCCGGCATGCCGCCGGAGAAGCTGCATTCACGCAAGCTGAGGAGCTTCTTCGAGACGGCGTTCCAGTGACGGCCGCAAGATGCTTGAGGATATGAAAAGGGGCGGAAATTCCGCCCCTTTGTTTTTCGTCAGGCCGTCATCACTTTCCACGCATGCTCCAGCCCCTTGCGCGTGATGTCGATCATCTGGTCGACCTCGGCATGGGTGATGACGAGCGGCGGGGAGAAGAGCATGCGGTCGCCGGTGGCGCGCAGGACGAGGCCGTTTTCGAGGCAATGGTTGCGCACGGTGACGCCGGCCTTTTCCTTGTCCTCGAAGCGCTTGCGGGTCGCCTTGTCCTCGGCGAGCTGCACGGCGGCCATCAGGCCGACCTGCTGGACCTGGCCGACAATCGGCAGGTCTTCCAGCGACTTGAGGCCGGCGGCAAGGTAGGGGCCGATATCGTCGTGGACGCGCTCGACGAGCTTTTCATCCTCGATGATGCGCAGGTTTTCGAGCGCCGCGGCGGCGCAGACCGGGTGGCCGGAATAGGTGAAGCCGTGGTTGAAGTCGCCCACTTCCTCGACCAGCACGTTGCCGACGCGGTCGGAGACCATGACGCCGCCGATGGGCAGGTAGCCGGAGGATAGGCCCTTGGCGATGGGCGCGAGGTCCGGCTCCAGGCCGAAATGCTGGTGACCGAACCAGTGGCCGGTGCGGCCGAAGCCGCAGATCACTTCATCGGCGACGAGCAGGATGTTGCGCGCCTTGCAGATGCGGGCGATTTCCGGCCAGTAAGTGGCCGGCGGCACGATGACGCCGCCCGCACCCTGGATCGGCTCGGCGACGAAGGCGGCGACATTGTCCTCGCCCAGCTCGTCGATCTTCTCCTCGAGCTGGCGGGCCATCTTCAGGCCGAACTCGTCGGATGTCAGGTCGCCGCCCTCGCCGTACCAGAAGGGCTGGTCGATATGGTGGATGCCGGCGATCGGCAGGTCGCCCTGCTCGTGCATCCACTTCATGCCGCCGAGCGAGGCGCCGGCGACGGTGGAGCCGTGATAGCCATTCTTGCGGGCGATGATCGCCTTCTTGGTCGGCTTGCCCATGGCGCCCCAATAGACGCGGGCCATACGGAACCAGGTGTCGTTGGCTTCCGAGCCGGAACCGGTGAAGAAGACGCGGTTGATGTTCGGGCCGGCATGGGAGGTGATCTTCTGGGCAAGCAGCACGGCCGGCGGCGTCGTGGTGCCGAAGAAGGTGTTGTAATAGGGCAGCTCGTTCATCTGGCGGACGACGGCGTCGGCGATCTCCTTGCGGCCATAGCCGATATTGACGCACCACAGGCCCGCGAAGCCATCGAGATAGCGCTTGCCGTGATTGTCGAAGATGTAGGAGCCTTCGCCGCGCTCGATGATGCGCGTGCCGGCCGCGTTCAGCTTCTTCATGTCCGAGAAGGGATGAAGATGGTGGGCGGCATCGAGGGCACCGAGGTTTGAAACGGCTGCTGCGCTGGTCTTCGACATTTGACTACATCCTTGGGGGTAGGTCCCGCCTTATTGAACGGCGGGACAGAATGGGTTACGAAAATGCCCATACAACAGGCATTTGGCAAGAGATCGAGCACACGCAAAATTTCTTGTCCTTGCTTCCCGCCAAACCAAAAGCAGGCACCATGACAAACGACAAGAAGGCAGCCGGTTCGCCGTCCGCCAAGGCCCCCACCGATGCCCCGGCCCGTATCGAAATCCTCCTCGTCGGCATGAACGGCGACCTGCGCGGCAAGCAGGTTCCGCCGGAAGGCGAGAAGAAGATCTGGGACGGTTCGGTGCGCCTGCCCTCCTCCACCCAGTCGCTCGATATCTGGGGCGACGACAACGACGACATCACGGGCCTTTCCCTTTCCGTCGGCGACCCGGACGGCGTTTGCATTCCCGACCGCCGCTCGCTGACCGTCCTGCCCTGGGCGCCGGAAGGCTCGCGCCAGGTGCTCGCCACCATGCACGAATTCGACGGCACGGCCTCCTTCATGGACCCGCGCGCCATTCTCGCGCGCATGCTGAAGCGTTTCGAGGACAGGGGCCTGACACCGGTCGTCGCGACGGAGCTTGAATTCTATGTGGTCGAGGACGACTGGCGCGAGACGGGCAAGCCGCGTCCGCCGGCAGCGCTGATGTATCGCGACGAGCCGAACGGCTTCCAGCTCTACGACATGCGCGCGACGGACGCGCTCGACGGCTATCTCCAGACCGTACGGACCTGGGCGAAGGCGATGGACCTGCCGGCGGACGCGACAACGGCGGAATTCGGCCCCGGCCAGTTCGAGATCAACCTGCTGCACCGGCCCGATGCGCTGGCCGCCGCCGACGATTGCATCTACCTCAAGCGCATCGCCGAACAGGCCGCCCCCCGCTTCGGCCTGAAATCCACCTGCATGGCCAAACCCTATGCGGATCATGCGGGTTCCGGCCTGCATGTCCATTGCAGCGTCATCGACAAGGACGGCAAGAACATTCTCGACGCCAAGGGCGGCGAGCCGACGAAGCTGAAGTCGATCTGCGCCGGCATGCTGCAGACGATGTGCGATGCGCAGCTCGTCTTCGCGCCCTTCGCCAACTCCTACCGCCGCTTCCAGCCGGGTTCCTTCGCGCCGGTCGACCTCACCTGGGGCTTCGGCCATCGCGGCACCGCCATCCGCATCCCGGACAAGGACGGCCCGGCTGCCCGGGTCGAGCATCGCGTGGCGGGCGCGGACGTCAATCCCTACCTGCTGCTGACGGCGATCCTCGGCGGCATCCTGCTCGGCCTCGACAACGACCTCGACCCAGGTCCGGTGACGGAACCGGGCAAGGAGGTGCCGGACGCCAAGCGCCTGACGCACGACTTCCTGACGGCCGTGGAGGAATTCTCCGCCTCGCCCTTCATCAAGGATGCCTTCGGCGCGGAATACCAGAAGCTCTACGGCGATACGAAGCGCAAGGAGGCGATCACCTACCTGCGCACGGTCTCGGATTTCGATTACCAGACCTATCTGCCGCGAATTTAAGGGTTGGGGGCAGACGTTGCCCCCCTCATCCGGCCTGCCGGCCACCTTCTCCCCGCAAGCGGGGAGAAGGGAATATGCCGCACGGGCTTCCCCAACCAATGACGATGCGTGGGGCAAGTCCCCTCTCCCCGGCTGCGGGGAGAGGGTTAGGGTGAGGGGCCGCCCCGAAACCCTCGCTTCAAGCCGCCGCCGGCTCCGTCGTCGCCATGGCCTCCGCCTGCACCTTCGGCACCATCACCTTCAGTTCACCGGGATGCAGCCGGATGGAGACATCGCGGTCCATCGGCAGCAATTCGCCGTCGATGACGCAATTGATGGCCCGGTCGACCTTCGGGAAATGCAATTCTACTTCCGTGCCGGTCATTTCCGTCACATCGGCATTCTCGCGCAGCTTGCCGCGCAGGATATCGAAGGCGAGCTTTGCAACGCCCGCGGGCTTCAGCGGATTGGTCGTGTAGAAGCCGAGATGGCCGCCCGTCAGGTCGTCGGCATAGAGCAGGCCGTTTTCGCCGAAGCGGTTGTTGGAGACGTTGATGGCCGAGACCGTCCGGTGCTCCTCGACGCCATCGACATTGAATTCCACCTCGAATTCCGGCGGATCGAGGATGACGCCGAGGGCGGCGCGGGTGTTGGCGGCGATCTTGCCGAGACGCGAGCGGTAGGTCATGGCGTTGCGCAGGCGCACCATGCGGGCATGCAGGCCGGCGGAGAACTGGTGCACGAAGGCGCGGTCGTCCGCCGTGCCGATATCGGCGGCCGCGATGTCGCCATCGGCAAGGGCGTCGATGGCCTGCCAGATGTCGAGCGGAATCCTCAGCGAGCGCGCGAAAAGGTTCATCGTGCCGGCAGGAACGATGCCGAGCGGCATCCGGCTCTGCCAGGCGAGGCCGGCCGCGGCCGAGACGGTGCCGTCGCCGCCGCCCGCCAGCATCGCGTCGAGATCGGTGCGGTCCGCGCAGCGGCGCAACGACATCTCGATATCGGTTCCCTCGACGATATCGCAGTCGAGGTGGTGCCCCGCCTCGGCGAAGACCTTTTCCGCGTGACGCGCATAGGCCTCCATGTCGGTGGTGCGGAACGTCCCTCCGTCCCTGTTGAAAATCGCCTGTACTCTCATTCCCATACTCCGCGTGACGGCCGAGAACGCCTGTGCCGTCATTAGATAGTCGAGAAAGCGGCGATTAACAGGCGAGCGCGAAACAGGGGGCAAGAAATCGTGAACGGGACATTCCCGATGAGGTGAAAAACACAGTAGGCATCGCGACGCGGTTTGATATAATGCAAGCCGGTCGCGTGCGTCGGGAGAGAGCGCCCGCCGGCCGGTTTTACCTTTCCTATCGCGGCCATTCCGGCCGAACCAGTCCGCATCAGCAGCCAGGAGGAGTGGCCGCCCGTGTAAGGGTTCGTCGCCGGCTTGCCCGTGTGGGCCATCTGTTTGTCTTCTACGATTCCGAACGCAGACCGCTTGGCGCTCTTGCCGGAATTATCCTTGCGGAGCCGCCTCGTGTCCGAACATCCCCTGCCCGACGCCGCCCTCTCCTCCGGGCAGCCGCCGCTTTCGGCGCTTACCGTCACCCTGATCATCCTGGCGCTTGCCGTCGGCAGCTTCGGCATCGGCACGGGCGAATTCGCCATCATGGGCCTGTTGCCGGATGTCGCGGCCACCTTCGGCGTGACGACCGCCGAAGCCGGCTATGTCATCAGCGCCTATGCACTCGGCGTGGTGGTGGGCGCGCCGGTCATCGCCGTCATCGGCGCGCGCTATCGCCGCCGCGACCTGCTGCTGGTGCTGATGGGGCTTTTCGCGGCCGGCAACCTTGCCAGCGCCGTCGCGCCGACCTTCCGGAGCTTCATGCTGCTGCGCTTCCTCTCCGGCCTGCCACATGGCGCCTATTTCGGCGTCGCCGCCCTCGTCGCCGCCTCCATGGTGCCGGTCAACAGGCGCACGCAGGCGGTCGGCAAGGTCATGCTGGGCCTCACCGTCGCCACGCTGATCGGCACGCCGCTCGCCGCCTTCTTCGGCCAGCTCCTAGACTGGCAGTACATGTTCGCCGCCGTCGGCGTCACCGGGCTTCTGACCGTCCTGCTGATCGCGATCTTCCTGCCGCGCGACAAGGCCCCGAAGGGCATCAACGCACTGACCGAGCTTTCGGCCCTCAAGCGCAAGCAGGTCTGGTTGACGCTCGGCATCGCGGCGACCGGCTTCTGCGGCATGTTCGCCGTCTTCACCTATATCTCTCCGATCGTCACCGAGGTCGCGGGCCTCGATGTCGGCATGGTTCCAGTCATCATGGCGATCTTCGGCTGCGGCATGATCGTCGGCAACATTTTTGGTGCGAAGCTCGCCGACCTGTCGCTGATGCGCACCATCGGCTGGTCGCTGGTGCTCTATTTCTTCGTGCTGGTCAGCCTGTCGCTGACGGCGCACAATCCGATCCTGCTCGGCCTCTGCTGCTTCCTCATCGGCTGCAGCTTCGTCGTCGGCCCCGCCCTCCAGACGCGCCTGATGGATGTCGCCGGCAATGCGCAGACGCTCGCCGCCGCGCTCAACCATTCGGCCTTCAATGTCGCCAACGCGCTCGGCGCGCTCTTCGGCGGCATGGCGATCACCGCCGGCTACGGCTATGGCTCGATGGGCTTCGTGGGCGCGGCAACGGCCGTCGTCGGCTTCGGCATCTTCCTCCTGTCGCTGTCGCTGGAGAGGATGGACCGAGCGGAAACGCCGGCCTGTCCGGCGGAATGAACGTCTTGTCGAGGCAATGAAAAAGGGCGCCCGAGGCTTTCGCCGGGCGCCCTTTTTGCTGGCCGGAAAGGCGGATCAGCCGTGGATGATCTCGCGATGCTTCTGCAGGCGCGCGCCAAAAGCCTGGCTGACGCGGTCGAAGATGATCGCGATGCCGACGATGGCGAGGCCATTGAAGATGCCGAGCGTGAAATACTGGTTCGAGATCGCCTTTAGCACCGGCTGGCCGAGGCCCTGCACGCCGATCATCGAGGCGATGACGACCATGGCGAGCGCCATCATGATCGTCTGGTTGATGCCGGCCATGATGGTGGGCAGCGCCAGCGGCATCTGCACGTTCTTCAGCTTCTGCCAGCTCGACGAGCCGAAGGCGTCGGCGGCTTCCAGCACGTCCTTGTCGACGAGGCGGATGCCGAGGTTGGTGAGACGGATCATCGGCGGAATGGCGTAGATGACGACGGCGATGAGGCCCGGCACCTTGCCGATGCCGAGCAGCATGACGACCGGGATCAGGTAGACGAAGCTCGGCATGGTCTGCATGACGTCGAGGATCGGGTTGATGGCGTTCTGCACCCGGTCCGACCGCGACATCAGGATGCCGATCGGAATGCCGATGACGATGGACAGCACGGTACAGACAAAGATCAT
>Ga0209793_1001915_pt1 | contig 11216 bp, 7 predicted proteins | sample EBPBio122009_DNA_FD_185863 | JGI IMG/M metagenome (GOLD analysis project Ga0209793, IMG submission 185863) | Wastewater treatment Type I Accumulibacter community from EBPR Bioreactor in Madison, WI, USA - Reactor 1_2/2/2009_ DNA (SPAdes) (version 2) | ecosystem: Engineered > Bioreactor > EBPR >... | reverse complement strand
GAGGTGGCCGCCCACACGCTGACCAGCGGAACAGCCACGATCACGCTGATGGAAGCGCCGGTGCGACCGATCACGCCGGGCGATGCCTTCGCGATCACCGCAGGCTGCGACAAGCGCCACGCCACCTGCCGCGATCGGTTCGGCAATGCGCTGAACTTCCGCGGCTTCCCCTCGATCCCCGGCGACGATCTGGTCACCCGCTACCCGAACGAGACCGACGCCAACTCCGGCGCGCCCCTGCGCCCCCTCGCCGATGGCTGAGACCCGCGCCCCGGCCGATCCTGCCCTTGTGGTGGCGATCGCGGAAAGCTGGCTTGGGACGCCCTACCTGCATCAGGCCTCCGCCCGGGGTCTCGGCACCGATTGCCTTGGCCTCGCGCGTGGCATCTGGCGCGATCTGCACGGGGCGGAACCCGTTGCCCCGCCGCCCTATACCCGCGATTGGGGCGAAAGTAGCGGCCGGGAAGTCATGTGGGAGGCCGCCCGGGCCTTTCTGAGCGAGGTCCCCGTGGGCGCGGCCAGACCCGGGGCGCTGATCCTGTTCCGCATGGTCGCAAGCGGCCCGGCCAAGCACTGCGGCATCCTCGTGCCAGGGCCCGCCGACCAGCTGGCCCTCATCCACGCCCGCGAGACCACTGGCGTCACCCGCGAACCTTTCACCCTGCCCTGGCGCCGTCGCGCCGTGGCGGCTTTCCTCTTTCCAGGCTGATCCCCATGGCAACCATGCTCCTCGCCGCCGCCGGTTCCGCAATCGGCAGCGCCTTTGGCGGTGCATTTCTCGGCTTCAGCGCCGCCACCATCGGCGGCGCCATCGGGTCTTTTGCGGGCTCGGTCATCGACAGCCTGATCATCGGCTCGCTCGCGCCCGACCAGCGGATCGAAGGCGCCAAGCTTGACGATCTGCGCCTGACCTCCGCCACCGAAGGCGCCGTGATCCCGCGGCTCTACGGCACGATGCGGCTGGGCGGGAACATCATCTGGGCCACGGATTTCCGCGAGGAGCAGTTCCGCCAGACCCAAGGCGGCGGCAAAGGCGGCGGGCCCAAGGTGGTAACCGAGGGCTATCGCTACTATGCCTCTTTCGCCGTGGCCTTGTGCGAGGGCCCGATCGGTGGCGTCTGCCGCATCTGGGCCGATGGCAAACCCTTCGATGTGCCCGGTGCCGTGATCCGGGTGCATCTCGGCACGGAAGATCAAATGCCCGATCCCTTCATCGAGGCCAAGGAAGGCGCTGGGCAGGCCCCGGCCTATCGCGGCGTCGCCTATGTCGTGTTCGAGGATCTGGCGCTGGAGACCTTTGGCAACCGCCTGCCGCAGCTTTCCTTCGAGGTGATCCGGCCCTCGCCCGATCCCGGAGCGATGGAACGCCTTGTCCGCGCGGTGAACCTGATCCCCTCCGCAGGCGAGTTCGTCTATGCCGCCGAGACCGTCACCCGCACCACCGCCGCCCCGGGCCTTTGGGGGTCTTCGGGTGGCAACGGCACCTCCACCCCGGAGAACGAGAACAGCGTCGAAGGCCTGCCCGATCTTGTCGCGTCCCTGAACCGCCTGGATGCCGCCCTGCCGGAGTGTGAGGCGGTGTCGCTGGTCGTGTCCTGGTTCGGCACGGACCTGCGCGCTGGTGCCTGCCAGATCAAGCCGGGCGTGGAATCCGCCACCAAGACCACCACCCCGATGGTCTGGCAGGTCAATGGCGTCACCCGCACCGGCGCGCATGTCGTCTCGACCGTCGACGGCGGCCCGGCCTATGGCGGCACGCCGACCGATGCGGCGGTGGTGCAGGCCATCCAAGAACTGAAGGCCCGGGGCAAGCGCGTGACCTTCTACCCCTTCATCCTGATGGATATCCCGGCGGCCAACACTCTGCCGAACCCGTACTCGTCGAACGGCACCACGCCCGGCCAGCCGTTTTACCCTTGGCGCGGACGGATCACCTGCGCACCGGCCGCAGGGTTCGCCGGAACCGTCGACAAGACGGCTACCGCCGCCAGCCAAGTGGCCAGCTTCTTCGGATCGGCCGCGCCGGGGCAGTTCTCGGTATCGGGCACGACGGTGAGTTTCACCGGCAGCCCCAGCGATTGGGGCCTGCGCCGGATGATCCTGCACTATGCGCACCTCTGCGCCGCGGCAGGTGGCGTCGATGCCTTTCTGATCGGCACAGAGATGCGCGGGCTGACGCAAATCCGGTCGGGGGCGTCCACCTATCCTGCCGTCACCGCCTTCGTGCAAATGGCCGCCGATATCAGCGCGATCCTCGGGCCTGCCACCAAGGTGAGCTACGCCGCCGACTGGTCGGAGTACTTCGGCCACCAACCGGCAGACGGTTCGGGCGATGTGTTCTTTCACCTCGATCCGCTCTGGGCCTCGCCGAACGTGGATTTCGTGGCCATCGACAACTACCTGCCGCTCTCGGACTGGCGCGATGGCGATGATCACCTCGATGCCATGGCCGGATGGCAAGGGCCGCAGCAGACAGCCTATCTGCAAGCCAACATCGAAGGCGGCGAAGGCTTTGACTGGTTCTATGCCTCCTCGTCCGATAGGATTTCGCAAACGCGGACGGCGATCACCGATGGCGCGGGCAAGCCCTGGGTGTTCCGACCCAAGGACCTGCCCAACTGGTGGAGCCAGCCGCATATCAATCGCCCGGGCGGGGTCGAAAGTGGCGGGCCCACCGCTTGGGTGCCAGGATCAAAGCCGATCCGCTTCACCGAAGCCGGTGCGCCTTGCGTCGATCGCGGCACGAACCAGCCGAATGTCTTCGTCGATCCCAAATCCTCAGAATCCCTGCTGCCGCATTTCTCGCGGGGCTGGCCCGACGAGTTCGTTCAGCGCCGCTATGCCGAAGCCCTGATCGGCTATTGCGCGAACCCGACGAACAACCCCGCCGCCAGCCTCTACTCCGGCCGCATGATCGAGACGGCGGAGATCGCTCTCTGGACATGGGACGCCCGCCCCTTCCCGGCCTTCCCGGCCCGCAGCGATGTCTGGTCGGATGCAGAGAATTGGCGGCTGGGGCATTGGCTCACTGGCCGCGCAGGGGCGACCGGATTGGCCGAACTCGTGGCCGAGCTTTGCGCCCGCGCTGGACTGTCCGCGTCCGATCTGGACGTGACTGATCTGGCAGGGTCGGTGCCGGGTTTCGCCGTCAATGCGATCGAAAGCCCACGCGCCTCGATCGAGACCCTCGCCCGCCTCTTTGGCTTCGACGCCTTCGAGGCCGAGGGCAAAATCCGCTTCCGCATGCGGGGGCAGCGCCCCGTCGCCACCGTCACCCTCGACAGCCTCGTTGCTGCCAGCCGCGAGACCGAGGATCTGGAACTCACCCGGGCGCAAGAGACCGAACTGCCGCTCGCCCTCAAATGGCGGCTGATGGCCCGCGACGAGGAATTCGCGGGTATCACGGTCGAGGCGCGGCGGATCACCGTCGAGACGGCGCGGATTTCGGCCGAGCAACTGCCGATCGCCTCGACCAGCGGCGCCGCCGAACGCGGGGTGCGCCGGGCCCTTTTCGAGGCTTGGGTTGGCCGCGAGAAAGCGAGTTTCACCTTGCCACCATCGCGCCTGGCGCTGGACCCGGCCGATGTGATCCTCCTCGATCACGACAATCGCCTCATCGAATTCGCCCTGACCTCGATCACCGACGGCGCCGGGCGGCGGGTTGAGGCGCGCCGGTCGGATCGTGCGCTCTACGATCTAGCCCCCGGCTCGGATCGGGGCGCGACTTCCGGGGCGAGGGCCGTCCATGGGCCGCCGCTGGTTGCCTTGATGAACCTGACACAGCTCTCGGAGGATTTCCCAGACTGGCAGCCCTATGCCGCCGCCCATGCTGCCCCATGGTATGGCACCGCCGCGGTCTGGCGATCGGCCTCAACCGATGGCTTCGCGGTCCTGACGACGATTTCGCGGCCGGGCTGGTTCGGCACCTTGGCCTTCCCCTTCTATGCCGGGCCCACCAACCGCTTCGACCGCGGCAACGAGCTTTGGGTCGACATGATTTCGGGCCAGTTCGCCAGCGTCAGCGATGCGGCCGTGTTTTCCGGCACGAACTGGTTGGCGATCGAGACCGCCCCCGATCTTTGGGAGATCGTCGGCTTTGCCACGGCCAGCCTGCAATCCCCCGGGCGCTGGCGCCTGACCCGGCTCCTGCGTGGGCTCCTCGGCACCGAGGACGCCATCGCCAACCCTGCCCCGGCCGGGGCGCGGGTCGTCGTGCTGGACGGTGGGGTCAAACCCCTGCCGATCGGCAGCGCTGATTATGGCGCGGCCTGGACCTGGCGGATCGGGGCCTCGAGTAAACCGGCAGGCGATCCGGCCAACTTGGCCGTCACCTTCGCACCCTCGGCCCGCGGCCTCCGGCCCTGGCGGCCTTGTCATGCTCGGCGGGTCAACTTGCCCGGCGGCGATTTCGCCCTCAGCTGGACCCGCCGCACCCGGGCCTTCGCGGGCGACAATTGGGCCTTGACCGAAGTGCCGCTGGGCGAGGCAGCAGAAGGCTACGAGATCGATATCCTGAACGGTGCGGTTGTTGTGCGCACGGTTTCCGGGCTGACGGCCCCGGCCTTCACCTACACGGCCGCCATGCAAACGGCCGACTTCGGCGCCCCGGTTTCCGGCCCCCTTTCAGTGCGCGTCGCGCAAACCGGCGCGCTGGGCCGCGGCGCGATCCTCGACATCACCCTTTGATCTGGAGGCCCCATGGCCGACACCCCGAACATCCGCCTCACCTTCCTTGAGGCGAACCAGGCGCAAAAACACATCACCGTCAACGAGGCCTTCCGCGCCCTTGATGCCCTCGTGCAGCCTGCAGTGGAAAGCACCGGCCTCAATACCCCGCCGGGATCGCCGGTCGATGGTGCCCGCTATGTCGTAGGCCCGGCACCCAGCGGCGCTTGGGCAGGCCAAGGCTTTGCGATTGCCGCCTGGCAGGACGGGGCCTGGGCCTTCTATCCCCCGGCCGAGGGCTGGTCGGTCTGGGATCGTGCCACCGATGCTGCCCTGACCTTTCTCGGCGGCGCCTGGGTCCGGCAGGCCGCACTGCCCTTCCCGGACAACCTCTTCCGCCTGGCCGACGATGCCGACCCGACGCGGCTCGCGGCCTTCGATCTTTCGGGCCTGTCAGCGGGCACGACACGCACATTCAACCTGCCGAACCTCTCGGCGACCCTCGCCCATCTCGGCAACGCCGCCCAGACCTTCGCGGGAGCGACGACGTTTTCGAATGCGGTGGTCACTATTGGCACAGCCACCACAACCGCTACCTACGGGCTTGGCACCGGCGGCACGACGACCGGGGTCACGAAGACTGTAAACCTCGGCACCGGCGGCGCAGCCGGATCGACGACGGTGATCAACTTGGGCTCCACCACAGCCGGGGCACTGGGCAGCACCATCATCAACACCCCCACAGTAACCTTTGCGGCCAGCGTGACGGCGATCGGCGCGGCCACGGCGAACGTCACTGCGCTGGGCCTTGGGCTTGGTGGCGCATCGCCCGATGCGTCCAATCGGCTCAGCGTCAACGCCGCAGCCACGCTTCTGAACAACGCGGGCGGGTCGCATGAGGCGACGATCAACAAGGCCGCCGCCGGGAATGATGCGAGCCTGGCCCTGAAGACTGGGTTTTCGGCGCGGGCGCTGTTCGGGCTTCTGGGGTCTGACGATGTGACGCTGAAGGTTTCGCCGAACGGTTCGGCCTTCTTCGACGCCTTCGTGATCGATCGTGCCAGTGGCAGAGCCGAATTCCCGGCGCCAATCGTGATCCCGGGGCTCTCCGCCGTGCCCGCATCGCCACCAGCAGGAAAGCTTGCCCTTTACGGCCGCCAGCGGGCAGGCGCGCCCTGGCTGGAAGTTGTTCGGCCTTCGGGGCGCGACTTTCCCCTGCAACCCCACATGGGTCTGAACCGGATCGGGGCCTGGGCGCCGGTCTCAGCCACGACGATCGCCGCCCAAGGCATCGCCTTGACCAGCGTCGGCACCGTCAGCCACCCCGCCTTGGCAGCGGGATCGCTCCTGTCCAGTTCCCGGCGCTGGCGCGTGACCTCGGCCGCCGTGGTGGATTCCGTCTGCGATCAGCGCTCGGCCGTCACCGCCTGTTGGCGCGGCAATGCGGCTGGCCTAGGTGGGTTCACCTTCGTCACTCGGATCAGCCTTACCACCTTGCAGGCCACCGGAATGGGGTTCTTTGGGCTGTTGTCATCGGTTGCCGCCCTCTCCGTGACCACAACCCTTTCCGCGCTTGTCGAAGCCATCGGCCTCGGCTTCCAGCGCGGCACGCACACGAACTGGCAACTGGTGAGCAATGATGCAACTGGCGCGCCAACCCTCGTGGATCTCGGGGCCGGGTTCCCGGTCGCCACAGCCGGGCTGATCACCCTGACGATCTGGTGCCCGGCCGCAGGCACCTCGATCTGGCTGCGCGCCGTCAACGAGCTGACCGGCGCTGTCTTCGAACAGGAGGTGACGACCGACCTGCCCCAGGCGGCAACCTTCCTCGCCCCGCGCCTCTTCCTCAACAACGGCGCCACCGCCGCGGCCGTCGCGTTCGAATGCACCGGCCTCTACCTCGAGACCGACTTCTGACCCTGAAAGGAGCCTCATGTCCCCTGCCGCCTCATCCGCCTATGTCGCCGAACTGCGCCAGCAGATCGCGATCCTCTCCGAACGTTGCGCACTTCTCGCCGCCGAACTGGCCGCCGCCCGGGAGGCGCCAAGCCCCCCACCGGACCCGCCCAAGGCCGGTTGAACTGTTCCCAAACTGCCCCGCGCCCCGCCCTTCCGGCGGGGTTTTTCTTTGCCCGAAAGGACCACACTCATGACCGACCAGCTTGATGCGCTTAAGGCGCTGCAAATGGCACTGGCGCGCCTCGGCTATTACACCGGCGCGATCGACGGCCTCTTCGGCCCGCGCACCGATGCCGCCTTGAAGGCCGTCTCTGCCGAGGGTGGCGCGATCCGCAACCTGAAGCCTGCGGTGTCGGTGCCAGCCGCGCCGATGATCTTCCAGGGCAGTGCCCGCTACCCCGTGGACGAAATCGTCATCCACTGCGCCGCCACCCACCCGGACTGGATGCGCGGCCAGCCCCTCACGGCCACGCGCAAGGAGATCGACCGCTGGCACCGCGAAGAGCGCGGCTGGCGCAAGATCGGCTACCACCATCTGATCGATCGCGACGGTGCAATCCTGCCCGGCCGCGCCGAGACCGAGATCGGCGCCGGGGTCGAAGGCCACAACCGTGGTGTGATCCACATCTGCCTGATCGGCGGCGCAGGATCAGCCGCGACCGATCCCTTCGAGCAGAACTTCACCACCGCCCAGGATCGAGCCCTGCGGGGCCTGATCGACGCCATCCGCGCCGAGACCGCCATCACCCGCATCACCGGTCACAACGACCACGCCGCCAAAGCCTGCCCGGGCTTCGTCGTGCGCAACTGGATCAACCGGGCCTGAAACCCATCAACGGAGAAAGAAAAATGTACCTGATCAAACAACCCAGCCTTCGCCCCACCCGCAAGATCGCCGCCGTCGGCTGGACGAGCCTTCTCGGCCCAATCGTGGCCGCCATCATTGCGCCCTGGCTGCCAGGGTTGTCAGAAGCCTGCGGTGGGGAGGTGGGGGCGTCCCTCGTGGCTGGTGGGCTCGCGCTGGCGCAGGGGGCGGTGAACTTTGTGACGGGGTATGTGGTGAGGGAACGGCAAGACTAACGACTTTGGATTGGCCGCGCTTACAGCAACCCTGCTGAAGGTATCCGACAAAGTTGAGCAAGGCTTGCTCGCATACCGGAAGTCACAGCACCACGAAGCACAAAGATAAATGTTGTGAGAAGTGGGCCCCGTTGCTACCATATCAAGTGAAGCGCGGGGCGAACCGAGGGAACCAGTGTGTCATACAAAATTCGTCACAATGCGGGACCAGAGGATGCACTCGATGGTTTCGCTAGGCTTTCCGTTGACGCACAAAACCAGATTCGCCGCGCGCACAAGACATTGTGGCTTTATGCTACAGAGAATGAGCCGCCTTTCTCGTTCACAGGCGTTTTAGTCGAGACCGGCTTAGTTTTTGATGACCCAATGCCTAAACTAGACCATTTGGATAGCCTGGCGGGCGCTTGGATTTGGTCAAGTCCAATTTGCTACTTTCGCTTCAGAATAATTCGCACTAAATCCAAGCTTGACACTTGGGAGTATGGTAGCGGACCAAAACCACAGGGAATATCCCTTGCACCCATTCAGCCGTGTGGGAAGCTTGTGTCGAAAGGGAGGTAAGCTTGGCTAAGGCTTCGCAACCACGCCTGCGCCTGGTATCGAGCACCAAATTAGCAGGCACGGGCAGTGTGCGATCAGAAATTCTTCCAGTAAGGCCACGCGTGCGGGCCGGTGGCTTATTCAGTGAAACGTCATTGCCGCAAATAGATGATGATGCCATTACCGACCCAGACATTTTCTTTACCCTCCCAACGTTGATATCGCTTCTTCATGAGCAAATCGAAATTGGAAACATCGAGCAGGTATCAAGTCGCACCGGAATAGATCAAGAAGACCTCCGGAGAATCCTTAAGCGGATAACAGACAAAGATAATTTAAGGCTTTTGAAGATACGACTGGCGCTTGGAATAAGATAGTCGGGAGAACTTAGGGTGGAGCTAGAATCCTATTGCGCAGCCAAGACCTGAGAAACAATTCTTTTCGCAGCATCAAGATCGTCGTGACTGAGTTCAGCCAACCGAACTGAAGGACCTCGCATCGGCGAATTCGAAATACGCTGCTTCGCCTTTGCTTTTGGAGCGCCCTTGATAGGATTGAACCTTTTAGTCGCCTTTCCAATACCAAACTGCTCGAACAGCTTTGAAACACGTTCAGTCGGCTGAGCACCATTATCAAGCCAGCGGTGCGCAATATCTGCGTCGATTGTGGCCTTCTCGCCAGGAGGGCGAAAGGGGTCATATACCCCGACTTTCTCAATGAATGAGCCATCTCGCGGGCTTCGGCTATCAGCAACAACAATCCAATAGTAAGGACGCTTCTTTGAACCGTGCCGAGCCAGTCTGATCTTCGTTGCCAAGACACATACTCCTGCGTTCTCAGTACTAACTCTTCACAGATGCAGTGTTATCGACCTCTGCAACTGGTTCAAGCAAAACCTGTGGCGCATCTTCTCCAGTTGCAGAGTCAATGTACTTGCTGAGCTTACGCGCACGCAGCGGAGATTTTGCCGCAATCGTTCTTAGCGCTTCTTGCGCTGTCGCTCTGATATGATTGTTATCCTGCTTCGTGGTATGCCCGATCGCCAGAACCATCTCGATCCCAAGACGAACTTCATCGCCCTGCAGAGCCTCGAATATGCGAACAAAGTCCTCGACGGACTGCCGAGAAAGCAGAAGAACGTCACCCTCTGACCATGAACGTGTCGACGCCACACCCCGGACAACCGCAACTGGATCACGCTCGTCTCGATATGCTGCAAGCCGCGCCTCAAAGGCCAACCGCAGACCTCGGTCCAGCTCCTCTGCCGATATGAAGTGATGGTTCTCTATGTTAAAGAATTCAACGCTTCGTCCCGCATTCACTTCCATAAAGCGGGTCACCACGCGATCAGCGTCTCCGTCCCGACCAAACTCGCGAAGCAGCCTCACAGTGGAGTTAATGTTCAGCGAGCTAATGGCGACTGCCTCACGCATCGTTGCAGCAACCAAACGCTCAAGAAAGACTTCGTCATCTGATGTCAAACTACCGTGATAAACTTCGTCCCAGACAGCGTTGAATTCTCTGTCACCCAGATTGGCTGCGCGCTCTCTCGCCAGCTGGTCAGCTGCGGCGGAAACCCTCTCAGGAGTCAAGTAGCCGGACTCTGCCCCATCCATTATAGCCTGATCCAGTATGTTAGGAGCCGTGAAAGAGTAACCATCCAGGATCGCTTGATAGCGCGACACCTCCGGATCGGGATTTCCCTGGCGGCCACTCACTGCCAACCTTATCCGGTTGTATGATCGCAGGAAGGATAGCTTTGGAGCAACGTTTGGTTGATGGACCGCCCAACCGGCAAGCACAGATGTTGAAACAGCGCTCTCGATCAGCGATTGTTCATGGCCTTCCAAAAGTTCAACAAGGCGGTTCGTAAGGCGTTCAATCTTCTTAATGACCCTTATGTTTGTGATACCAAGGGCCGCTGTTCGAAGTCGTAGGTATGAAGCCACATGCCCGTCACCGGCAATTGCAATGGAAGCAGCCTCATTCGCTGATAAATCAAAGGACAGAGTTAGATCGGCGACCTTTTCAAGTTGAAGATTGAACTCCTCTTTCTCGGTGTGCGCTTCATCGTTGAGCAAAAGTACAACTTTACACTTTCGCTCATCCTTGAGAAGGGACGCTAAACCCAGAACCTCCCGGGCACCCAGATTGCTTCCAGCGCGCTCAAGATCATCGAGGCAAATTAGTTGATTTCGCACCAATAGGAAAGCTGACTTTGCCATCAAGTCAGCCACTCCCTTCCTATTGAAAAACGCCGCAGCGATCTCACCCAACTTACCCAACTTTCTCCCGTTGTCCTTCGAAAGAAGATCATTGAGCGTTGTGGTATCTGGACCTTCACCAATTCGATCTCCTGAAACAGTGTTTTCAAAAATGGCATACCGAAGGTCATCGAGTGAGTTCAAACCAAACAGAGAAACATAAGCATAGCTATTGATCGCCAATGCCGAATTCGATCGGGCCCTTCTTAGAAAAGTCCTCCAACCAAAAGTTTTCCCAACTCCCCACTTTCCTTTGATACACAGCACTTCAGGTGTGTCCGAGGATAAGAATCGAGCTATTTCGGTTTCCACTACCTTTAGCGACATTCTTGATATCCTGTTCCGCGACAACCGAGTACCATAGCTCGTGGGGCGACATCTCTCTGCAGTCACCCGTGGAGTACACCCTATGTGAACTTGATTTTGTCGGGTTGTCTAGCCATATGGGGTTAGACGGTAGCCCATCACTCACAGTTGGTGACTTCGCACCATTTCAACGCTCGTTGGTGCTGGCTTCGACTTCGGTCGAGTACGAAGGTCTAGATTTTCATCCCTACTGCCACCGGATCGGGCACTGGAAGCATCCGGGCAATCTGGTCGAAGGACATTCTTCGGCGGCGCAGAGAGGCCAGAGCGCTGATCCTTGGGCGTACATGTTCAGCGCTGCGCATGGAAACGCTGGGCGCACTGGCGATCTTGAGCCTTTCT
>Ga0209793_1001914_pt1 | contig 11233 bp, 11 predicted proteins | sample EBPBio122009_DNA_FD_185863 | JGI IMG/M metagenome (GOLD analysis project Ga0209793, IMG submission 185863) | Wastewater treatment Type I Accumulibacter community from EBPR Bioreactor in Madison, WI, USA - Reactor 1_2/2/2009_ DNA (SPAdes) (version 2) | ecosystem: Engineered > Bioreactor > EBPR >... | reverse complement strand
CGGACCGGTGCGCCAGTCTTGGCGTCGAGATCATCAACGTGCAGCAGTCGACGGCCAGGAACCAAGACTGACCACTGGGTCCGCCACTGCACGAGAGAGCCGCTGTGCCATGCTCGTAGCGGTCTGTTTGGCGCCGCCGGGCCAAAGACAACCACCGGTCAGGCGTGATCCGAGCACGTTTCGCGCCCGCGGGCCACAGACAACCGAAAGCCGAGCGCACGCCCGTAGCTTTCGCGCCACCGGGCCAAAGACGACCCCCAGTCAGGCGTGATCCGAGTACGTTTCGCGCCGCCGGGCCAGAGATGACCAGCACAACGACGCGCAACCGCGCCCGCGCAAACCCAGATACAGCCCCCAACCGCGGGGCACGGGGCTCCCCCGACCGCGGATCAGGGTTCGTCGGCGGTCGAACCGGACGGCTCCAGCTCGATGTCGCAGATCGCGGACTGGGTGGTGGTGAAGATCTTCACCGCACGCGTAGCACGCAGGTCGGGACCGAGCACCGTCAGGATCTGGTGACCGGGTGGGGGCAAGCGCAGCAGATAGCTGCCGTCCGCACCACTGGCCGTCGTCGCACGTACCTCGCCGGTCGTCGCGCTCAAAGTCAGCAACGCGCCCTGGACCGGTGCGCCGGCCTGGGTCACCGTCCCGGTCAGCAGCAGCGGCCCGCCGAGATGCACGATCATCGGCGTGTCCGGGTCCTGGAAGTCGGCTACCTGCGACTTCGGCGTCCAGGCGTCGGCATTGGCGATCAGCAGATAGCGGCCGCGTCCGGGGAGAGCGAGGGAGAATGCCCCGGCATTGTCGGCTCGGGCCCAGTCCAAGGGCTCGCCGGTCAACCGGACCGCGGTCACCACCGCCTGTGGATGAGGCTTGTCGTCGGGTCGCAGCACCCGGCCGCGGACCACGATCTCCGAACTCTCCCCCGCCTGCGCTACAGCGGCCTTCCTGGGTGCCGGGGCGGCTTCGACATCGGCCTCGAGCGGAGCGGCTGCATCTCGCGGCACCAGCCACACCAGAACACCGGCCGCCAGGCAGACCGCAAGACCGATCCAGCAGGTGATCGTGTACGCGAGTGGGCTGGTCACCTGAACGCCGTCGACCTCGTGCGTCACCCCGGCCAGGAGCGCGGCGATCACCGCACTGGCGGTGGACGTGCCCAGGGCCCGGAGCAGTGAGTTCAATCCGTTCGCGGAGGCCGTCTCGGTGATCGGCACGTTCGCCATGATCAGACTCGGCATCGCCGCGTACGCGATCGCGCAGCCGACCATGACGATCGTGGAGCCGGTCACCACCGCAAGCATCGAATGACCGAAGAAAGCCCACCCGAGATAGGCAGCGCCCATGATCGCGCACCCGGTGAGCAGGGTGATCCGGCCGCCCCAGCGGTTGATCATCCGGCCGGACACCGGCGAGAACACCACCATTGCCAAGCCGCCGGGCACCATCGCGAGCCCGGCACTGAGAGCGTCCAGACCGTAGCCGCCGGCCACCGGCGGCAACTGCAGCTGCTGGGCGGTGAGCAGGATGTTGGCCATCAGCGCGAACCCGACCAGCACCGAGGCCAGGTTGGTCAACAGCACCGGTCGCCGGGCCGAGGTGCGCAGGTCCACCAGCGGCTGACTGGCCCGCAGTGAGTAGGGGAACCACACCGCCAAGATCGCCACCGCGGCGACCAGCAGCGCGATGACGACCTCACCGTGCCACTGCGCCCCCTTGGAGATCACCAACAGCAGACAGGTCAGCGCCGCCGACAGCAGCAGCGCACCGACCAGGTCGAAGCGGCCACGGGTGCGTACCCCGGACTCCGGCACGATGCGGATCACCGCCACCAGGATCGCGATGCCGACCACCACCGACAGCCAGAACACTGCCGACCAGCCGAAATGGGAGAACAGCAGCCCACCGAGTGGCAGACCGAGCGCGCCGCCGATGCCGAGCGTGGCGCTCATCAGGGCGATCGCCGAGGACACCTTCTCCTTCGGCAACTGGTCGCGCATGATGCTGATGCCGACCGGGATCAAGGCGGAGGAGAAACCCTGCAGCGCCCGGCCGACGATCAGCAGGGCGAAGCTGCCCGAGCTCAGCGCCGCGATCAGCGAGCCAGCCGCCATCAACACGATGCAGACGATCATCATCAGCCGCTTGCCGTACATGTCGGCGAGCCGGGCGACGACCGGGGTGGCGACCGCCGACGTCAGCAAGGTGGCGGTGATCAGCCAGGAGACATCGTCGGTGGACAAAGACAGCAGCTCGGCGAAGCTGGGCAGCAGGGCGACCACCAGGGTCTGCTGCAGCGAGACCGTGGTGCCGGCGAGGCAGAGGACCGCCACCACCGCACCGGTCGGGCTCGACTTCCGGCCGGCGTCAGTGGGCATGGGCGCATCTTAGGGACGTTTATGGGCTCGTGCGCAGTGCGGGACCCGCTAGTTCCAAACTCGGGCCAGCGCGGTCCAATGTGCATTGCTCATCAATGAGTACGGCGTGACATTGACCGCGCTGATCCCGTTGCTGGTGGCGGCCGTGACCGCCTCGCCCAGCACGGCGGGTCCGAGCCGGCCGGGGGGCTCGGCCCCCGGTGCTCCGGTCCACAGGCCGACCGACATGATGAACCGTGACATGTCCAGGCCGGCGCCGTTCAAGGCACCGGTCAGGCGGGTGATCTCCGACGGAGCTCGGACCGAGCCCTTCGCCGTCGTCGAGCCGAGGTAGGCCCACACCTGGAGCAGGTCGGCCGACTCCAGCAGGATCGCGTAGTCCTGACCGCTGAACGGCCGCCCGGCAGCCGGGTTGGTCCAGTCCACCCGGACATCCATCACCAGCTTGATGTCGCGACCCTGACCGTTCCGCACGCCGTCCAACGCCGTCCGCATCCGACCCAGCAGATGTGCCAGCACCTGGGACCGCCAGATCCCGATGCTCGGGTCGAGCTGATTGATCGAGCCGTCCGGGCTACGCGGCCAGTCGGCCGCACCGGTCAGCTGCCGATAGAGCGCGAGATCGTCGGGACCGTAGGTGTAGAAGCTCAAGAACAGCTCGGTGATCTCGATCGCACTCGGGTCGTACCGTTCGCCCAACGCCGCGACGTAGGCCACCAGTCGGTCCCCCACCTCCCCGGAGTAGAGCTGCGACGCCGAGGCGGTGTACGGCCCTCGTTTGCCTTCGACCCCGATCCCGCCGACCGACGGATCGGACTTGATCCACTCCGGGATGAACGCGTCGACGATCAGGCTGACCTCACGCTGCGTCCCGTCGGCACCCACCCTCAGCTGCCGGGCGGCGACCGCGAGATGGTCGGTGCCGGGCTCGGCGGCCACCTCGGGATGCGCGGGCCAGTCGAAGGCGGTGAATTCGACCCGGCCGGCGTTCAGCGCGACAGCCGTGGCACCCACCTGGTCGAGATGGCGTCGCACCGCCGCCCAGTCGGTCTTCGGATCCACGACCATCCCGAAGTCGATGCTCAGGGAGCGCAACTGCTCGGGTGCCTGCGACGGCCGCAAGTCACTGGGCACCCGATTCGTGTACCAGCGTGCCCCGGCCGGCAACAGGACCACCACGATCGCGATGACGACGAACAACGCCATCATCGCGACGGCGATCCCGCGCCGCCGACGCGGAGCGCGCTCCGGTCCACGGCCACCCGGCCGGCCCCGATCGGGTTCGCCCGACGCAGGCCCACCGTCAGTAGGCGCCGCATCGTCCATCGACCTCTCCTCCAAAGCAGCAAGTCAACGAGAGATCGTCGCTGGCCGCGGCCGTCTCGTCGTCTGTCGCGTCAGTCACCGTGTCTCACGCCAACAGTCCAGCCGTCTCGACCCCGCAGCAAGCCAGCTATCCGGCAGGTTAAATTGGCACCCGATAGAACTGCAAACCAGAGAAAGGTGGCGCGGTGCTAGAAGTGCCGTTCCGGGCACTCGTGATCGAGGACGACCCCGACTCCGCAGTGTTCGCCGAGGCAGCCCTGCGTCACCACGGGGGCATGATCGTCGAGATAGCCAACGACGCCCAGCATGCCCTGGACGAACTGGCGGCCGGGACCTTCGACATCGTGATCACCGACATCGAGATGCCGGGACGCTCGGGGCTGGAGATCCTGCCGCAGGTTCGCGAGCTCCAGCCCGGAGTGCCGGTGCTGGTGCTGACGGCCCACGGCAACCTCACCTATGCGGTGGAAGCGCTCCGCCGGGCCGCCGACGACTTCCTGGTCAAACCGATCCGCGCCGCCGCGCTCGCCGAGCGGGCCCGAGAACTCGCCGCCCTCGGCCGCACCAAGCGCTCCCGGACCCGGCTGTCGGTGCTCGCCGTCGGCGCTCATCCCGACGACGTGGAGATCGGAGTCGGCGGCACTCTGGCGGCGCACCAGGCCGCCGGCGATCAGTTGGCGATCCTCACGCTGTCGGGCGGATCGGTCGGCGGGCAGGCGAGCGTACGACAGGCTGAGGCCCGTCGCGCTGCCGATACCGTCGGCGCAGAGCTGGTCCACCTCGACTTCGAAGACACCCTCCTCGACCCGGCGAACGGCGTGATCACCGCGATCGAGAAGGTCGTCACGGAGGTCCAGCCCGATCTGATCTACACCCACAGCGCTCACGACCGGCACCAAGATCACCGGGCGGTCAACGAGTCGGTGCAGATCGCCGCTCGCCAGGTGGCCGGCCTGTGGTGTTTCCAGAGCCCGTCGTGCACGGTCGCCTATCAGCCGAACAGGTTCGTCGACATCACCGGTTTCGTCGACCGCAAGCTGGAGATGCTGGCGGCGTACGCGTCACAGTCCCACCGCGACTACATGCAGCCGGACATCGTGCGCGCTACCGCCCGCTACTGGTCGCGGTTCAGCCAGGCCATCGACGTGGAGCCGCTGGAGACCATCCGGTCGGCTGTCTCGGTCGGTCCGCCCACGCCGCTGAGCGGGTCGAACGGACGGGAGTAGTCCTCTGCTCGATACCAGGACCTGACTCCGCGGTCGTCGGGAGTCAGGAGGAGGCGGGCGGATCCTGCTCGCCGCTGACCAGGCCGCCCACCGACACGGTCCCGGTGCGATCCAGCTTGTTCCACCGGTTCTCGGCGCCCGAGACCTCCTGCCAGACTGCCTTGATCATCACGAAGGTCATCAGGCTCGAATAGATCGGCCAGGCGGGCAGGGTCCAGGCATGCCGCAGATCCGCCGGCGAGCGGTCGAGCAGCACCGCGATCAACAGCAGCACGATCGACAGCGGAAGTCCGACCATGATCAGCAGCTGCCACAGCCCCCACAGGTTCACCGGCAGCGAAGCGGCCGACACGTCACCGGCCAGCATCAGTCCGGCAATGAGCAGGGCACCCAGGATCTGCAGGAACGGCACCACGATCTGGGTGAAGGAGTTGTAGAGCAGAAACGGCCCGAACATCCCGTACCGGGGGTTCCCCACCATGCGCCAGTGCAGCTTGGTGACCTGCAGCAGTCCTCGAGCCCAGCGGACCCGCTGCTTCCACAGCGCGCGTGGCGTCGAGGGCGACTCGGCGTACAGCAGCGCGTGCGGGGCGAACGCGACCCGGCGGCCGACGGCATAGACCCGCCAGGTCAGTTCCAAATCTTCACCGACCGTGTCCTCCCGCAGTGGGCCGGTCGCTTCCAGCACGTCCATTCGGAAGGCCCCGATATTGCCGGAGACGATGGGCAGGCAGTGCAACTCGCTCATCGCCCGCCGCATCAAGCCGGTGCCCAGGTGCGAGATGAGTGCCAGGAAGCGGGTCTGGATCCGGTCCAGGTTCACCGGCCGGTCATTGCCGCAGACCGCGCCCACGCCCTCGTCGGAGAAGCCGCGGAGCATCCGAGTGATCGTGTGTGGGCCGAACAGGCCGTCGGCGTCGACCAGCATGACCACCGAGCCGTTCGCCCGGGCGATCCCGGTGTTGAGGGCAGCACCCTTTCCGGCGTTCTCCTGCCGGATCGCGGTGATCTGCGGGAACTCGGCGGCCAGTGCCTCCATTCGCGCGAAGGTGTCGTCGCTCGACCCGTCGTCGACGGCGATCACCTCGTATCGGTCGTACCTGCTGCGCACTATCGAGCGCAGGCAGTTGTCGATCACGACACCCTCGTTGTACGCCGGCACGACCACCGTGACGAACGGCGGCTCCTCGAAGATGGTGTCATCGGTGACGGGAGCGTCGTCGGCACGATGACCGCGGTGCCGGAACTCGAACAGCAGCGCGAACGGCACCAGGGCCAGCCGGATCAGCCCGCCGATCAGTACGGTGAGCGCGACGACGGTGGCCAGGCCACCGAGCACGGCGATCATCGGGGCCGATAGTCCTCGAGGACCCCGGCCAGCAGTTCAGGAGCGAGCGCGGAGAGGGCGCCGAAGCGACCGTTCACCTCCAGCACCCGAGGTTGTCCGGCATCGTCGAGGCGGACATCCATGTCGACCGGACCGGACAGCCCGAGCGCGGTCACCGTGTCGATGGCCAGCTGCTCGATCTCCGGCTGCGAGCCGTCGGGCAGCCGGATCGCGTCGGCCGCATTGCCGACCCGGCCTTCCTTGAGCACGGTCTTCTCCAGCACATACGACCGAGCCTCCCCGGTCTCGGCCGACCGATAGGTCTGTGGCGCATACTCGGTACCGCCGGCGAAACCCTGGACGATGTGCTCGGCGCCGTATCCGATCCAGTCGATGTCGTCGGGTTGCTCCACGAGCACCACGCCACGGCCACCGCGAGACACTCGCGGTTTCACCACGACCGGTCCGCCCGCCCACTCGAGCGCCTCGGTCGCCGAGCAGAACGCGTTGGCGGGGGCATGGATCGGGACCGAGATCCCCGCCGCGGCGAGCGTCCACATCGTCAGCAGCTTGTCGGCGGCGAGCGCCGAGCCGACCGCTCCAGCGGTGACGACCCGGGCCGGCTTGCCGTCGGCGCGTCCCTCGGCTGCCGCCAGCGACAAGATCCCGGACAGAGCGCCGACCTGTGGCAGCTCGTCCTGCACGGTCGGGATGATCACGTCCGGACCGAATCGGGCGGCCACCTCACGCATCGCAGGTCCGTAGGCCAGATCAGCCGCCGGTGCGACACCGACGACCTCGTCGAAGCCCTCCGCCTCGAGCGGACCGAGGTCGACACCGACGACCCGGACGCGCAGTCCCGCGGCTGCTCGGGCAGCGAGTTGACGGCCGAGAGATCGTCCGGCGGGGCCACCCGCACCGGAGATCAGAAGAGTTAGTTCGGAGCTAGACACAAGCGTCAGTCTCACATAATGCGGCACCCGTTCATGCCACGGTCCGACCAGGGTCAGCAGCCGCAGGAGTCGCGGATCACGAGATCCATGGCGAACGTCTGGTGTACCGGTGGCTGTGCCGGATCCAGCACCGTCTGGACGGCCGCCTCGGCCATCTCCTCGATGGGTTGCCGGCTGGTGGTCAGCGCCGGCCAGCAGTAGCGGGTCTCCTCGGTCCCGTCGAAGCTCACGAGCGCCACGTCCATGGGCACCCGGAGACCCAGCTGGTACGCGGCCCGGAGCAGCCCGATGGCCTGCAGATCGGAACTCGTGACGACGGCAGTCGGCCGATCGGCGCGTTGCAGCAGTTCCAGGCCCGCGACATAGCCACCCTCGCGGCTGAAGGCCGTGCGCTCGACCGGTCCCAGCGCCCGCTGGGCGAGCGCATGCGCCTGCATCCAGCCGGTCTCACGGCCATCGGTGGTGGCATCCGCGGTGTCGCCGATCACCAGTGCGACGCTGGGACGCCGGTGCACGGTCAGCAGATGCTCGACCCCCGCGGCCGCGCCCGCAGCGGCCGCCGGACCCACGGTCGAATAGCCGGGGAACGCGGCCGCCGCGTCGATCAACACGATCGGGATGTGCACGCCTTGCCGAGCCAACTCGCTGAGCCGGCCGCGGCTGGTGCCGGCGGTGACGATGAGCCCGTCGATCTGCCGGTCACACAGATCGAGCATCGACCGCAGCTCGACGTCGGCGCCGAAGCCTGAGCTCGTCATCAGGACCGCGTACCCGCGTCGGTGCGCAGCCCGCTGGATCTCCAGCGCGTACTCCGCGTAGAAGGGGTTGGTGCTGTCCGGCACCACGAGGCCCAAGGTCTTGGTCGTGCCCAGGGCGAGCGCCCGAGCCGTCCGGTTGGGCCGATAGCCGAGGCGGGCGATCGCCTGCCGTACGCGTGCTTCCGTCGCCTTCGACACCGACTTCGGTCCACCGTTGACCACATAGCTCACCACGGCCGTGCTCACCCCGGCATAGCGGGCGACGTCGGCCCGGGTCACGGCGGCGCCCCGACCGCCACTTCCCGCCGCCCGTCCAGCCACTCGCTCTCTCCCCTACGTCAGCCCGTCAGAACACCCTATCTACCCGCGAAGAGTGATACCTGTCACACCCGGCTCCGACTGGGCAAATCGTGCGATTCAGGCCTTGCAGACTCCCAGGTTACCCGCGTAACCTAATGGCATCGGCGCAACACCGCTGGCGCCCACCAATCCATCTCACCACCCGTTCGGGAGCCCTTGTCATGTCCTTCTCGATTGCCATGATCGGCGCCGGCCAGTTCGCCGGCTCATTCGCCCACCTGTTCCAGCTGCACCCCGGGGTGTCGGCGGTCTACGCCACCGACGTGATTCCTGAGCGCGCCACCGAACTGGTCGAGAAGTACGGTCTGGCGGGCACCTTCGCCTCCTTCGACGACGCGCTGGCCAGCTCCGACGTCGACGCGGTCGCGATCTTCACCCAGCGGTGGAGCCACGGGCCGCTGGTGGTCAAGGCTCTGGAGGCCGGCAAGCATGTCTACTCCGCCGTCCCGATGGCGATCAGCGCCGAGGAGATCTCACGCATCATCGACGCCGTCCGCCGGACCGGGCTGACCTACCTGATGGGCGAGACCAGCCACTACAACCCGGCCGTCGTGTACGCCCGCGACATGCTCGCCAAGAACGAGTTCGGCCGGATCTTCTACGCCGAGGGCGACTACGTCCACGACATGGACCTCGGCTTCTACGACGCCTACAAGTTCTCCGGCGGCGAAAACTGGAAGGCCACCGCCTCCTACCCGCCCATGCTCTACCCGACCCACTCCATCGGCGGCATCCTGGGCGCCTGGCAGACCCACGCCACCAGCGTGTCGGCGATCGGTGTGAGCGACGACCGCGGCGACGGGGTCTTCGACCGCGAGGTCTCGATGTTCGACAACGACTTCTCCAACATGACCGGTCTGTTCGAGGTCGCCGGCGGCGGGTCGTTCCGGGTCAACGAGTTCCGCCGGGTCGGCTTCCCGTCCTTCATCCGCGAGTCCCGGTTCCGCTGGTTCGGCACCGAGGCCACCTTCGAGGAGATGACCACCACCGCCTACCGGCAGGACCGCGAGGGTGTGACCGATGTGTCGGAGGAGATCGAGCCGCGCAAGGCCTCCGAGGAGGAGTTGGCGAAGCTCGCCGACGTCTCACCGACGCTGCGGGACGCGTTCCTGTCCGGCCTGGCCCCGGTGCATGACCCGAGCCGACTGCCCGCAGAGTTCGCCGGTGCCCCCAACGGGCACGAGGGCAGCCACCACTTCCTCTGCGACGACTTCGTCACCGCGGTGAACACCGGCACGCTGCCGCCGGTCAACGCCTGGCAGGCGGCCCGCTACACGCTGCCGGGGATCTACGCTCTCGAGTCGGCACGCCGGGGCGGCGAGCGGCTCACCATCGACGACTTCGGCGACGCCCCCGCCTGAGGCTCGTGTATCGCGAATCGTCGGCAACCGAGATCCAGAACGCGATGTCCTCCACGACGATGAGGTCCGAGTCATCGGAAGAGACCAACACCGATGACTCGGACCTCGACGCGGCCGTCTTCGCCGTCATGCTGCGCCGACTGATCGAGGCCGACCTCAACCCTGATGCCGACCCGGAGTTGACCGAGCAGGCGTTCGAGGACTTGTTGTCGTCGGCCTCGGCCGCGTCGTCAGCTTCGGCGGGCGATCGACTGCGGTCGGTGCTGCGTACCTGTGGGTTGATCAACCAGGTGCTGGTCGAACTGGCGTGCCGCCCTTCGCTTGGCCGGGCCCGCTCGGAGGTGATCAGCACCCTCAGCCATGCCGCCCGAGCGGCCAGCGTCAAGCGTCGCCGGTCGCCTGGCGCGGATCTGGTCGGCCTCGTCCAGGCGTACGGCAGCGAGGTCTGCCGCTTCGCCGATATCGAGGTCGACCTGGGTCGTGGCTCCGTACGACGATCAGGTCGAGGGATCCAACTGACCGCAGCGGAACTGCGGATGCTCCTCTGTCTGCTGCACACTCGCGATCAGGTGGTGGTCGACCAGGTGCTCTTCGAAGCCGCTTGGCCCGGACAGCCGCTGCGGGCGGAGTCGGTCACCACCGTCATCAACAGCCTGCGCCGCAAGCTCGGCGACGACAGCAGGACACAGAACGTCATCCGTACCGTCTGGGGTCGCGGCTACCAACTCGCGGCGGCGGTTCAGTTGGAGCGTCGGACGCGGCCGCAGTGACCAGCTCGAGGCGGCGCCAGCCCGCTCCGGACTAGGCGACGGGATCGTGTACGGCGAATCCGAGGCTCTCGGCCGTCTTTGCCATGCCCAGGTCATGGGTCACGATGGTGACCGCGTCCACGCCGATTCGCTGTGCACCAGCCAGGTGCAGGGCGTCAAGCGACCTCAGGTGGGGCACAATCGCTGCTGCTTCTGCGACCAGTGCATCGTCCACCGTCAAGAGCGTGAGTTCGGCAACGAAGTCTGCGACCTCTACGACGTCGAGTGATTCTCTCCGAAATACGCGGGTCAGCTCGAGCTCCAGCAACCGTGAAGATGCAAAGGCATCGCCCGCGAACGCGCGCTCATCGAACCACTCAGCCGCCTCAACGCTGTGTGCCAGAAGGACTCGCAGGGCAACGGAAGAGTCGAGATACCAGATTCGGCGCTCCGTTGGCTCAGAGCTCGGCATCGGCTCGCGTCTCATCGAGGAGTGCGTCGAGATCACGCGAGAGACGCACCGGAGCACGGCCCGCACGCTTACGGTGCGGCCCGCTCGGGGCCACAGCCTGGCCGCTGTCGACCAGACCTGCGAGCGAGTCTTCATAGGGCGGCTCCGGCACGATCCGGAGCACTACCCGTCCGCGGTTCGTCACTCGGATGGTCTCGCCCTGTTCGATCACGCGACGTGCTATCGCGGACACCCGCTGGTTGAACTCAGTCATCGTGATCGTCCCCATGACAAAATTCTAGCATCATATGCTAGAAGCCCCTCGGGGTGGCGATGACGCGACG
>Ga0209793_1001913_pt1 | contig 11237 bp, 7 predicted proteins | sample EBPBio122009_DNA_FD_185863 | JGI IMG/M metagenome (GOLD analysis project Ga0209793, IMG submission 185863) | Wastewater treatment Type I Accumulibacter community from EBPR Bioreactor in Madison, WI, USA - Reactor 1_2/2/2009_ DNA (SPAdes) (version 2) | ecosystem: Engineered > Bioreactor > EBPR >... | reverse complement strand
CCGAGCGCTGCGGCAGGATCAGGTGCCCAGCCGCAAGCCGTCGCGGCCACCAGCGCCGCGCCGACGGCGGTGACCTCGGGTTCGGGGATGGGGACTGCGCGATAGCCGTTCACGGACTCCTTGATCCCCACCCAGCCGGGCGACCGTGCCCAGCCTCCGGCCAGTCGCACCACGTTGGGGTCGAGAGAACTGCCACCGACGGCGGTCACCGATTCGCGACCCGCACAGGCAAGCGCCCCGAGCACGGCCGAAGCCCGGGCCCGAGGATCGCGAGGGGCGTCGGGCCGGTACGCGGGTTGGGTGCCACCCCGACGACCGGGTTGGAAGTAGCCGGCTTCCAACACCGCTGCCGGGCGTGCCGTACCGTCGAGCAGGGCGTGGATCCACGGTTCGACGGCCGGGTCCTGGTCCGCCCAGGCGACATTGCGCGCCAGCTCGACGACACGCAGCAGCGTGGTTCCGGTCGACCGGATGCCCGGCGCGATGTCGACTCGAGGGTTGTCTCTGGGGGGTGGCAGCGGCGACTGAGTGACCACGACCTCGGCTGTTCCCATCGAGTCGAGGATTGCGCCGGGCACCATCTGATCGACGCCCCAGCCTCCGACCGGGTGGTCATGCCCGCCGGCGATCACGAGCGCGTCACCGGCGATCACGCCGGCCGACCGCAGGGCCGACGACCGCACCGGGCCCACGATGTCGCCGGCTCGGAGCACGACCGGCAGCAGTTCGCCGGAGCCGAGCGAGGCTGTCACCCGGTTGCCTGCCCAGGCTCGGCTGCTCGCCCTCCAGGCGCCCGTCCGGGAGGCCAGGGTGTCACTGAGGAAGCTGCGACCGGCCCACAACACCGCAGGCAGATCGGCCAGCGCGACCCAGCTGTGTGCTGATTCGAAGCCGGGCTGCCGGCGGGCCCAGGCCCAGCCGACCATGGTGCGTGCCGCGTCGCTGGCCACATCGAACGACTCGTCGTCGAGCCGTGAGCGCAGCTCGTGCAGGATCGCCTGGCGGCGCGGATCGAACCAGGCCAGGGCCTGGATCAGCGGTCGGAGGTGGGGATCCAGCAGCAACCCGTCCTCACCGATCCCCACGGTACAGAGCGCGTGGACCTCGTATTCGTCGGCGCACACCTCGCCGATCAGTGCCTCGACGAGGCCGAACAGCACTGATCCGTCGATGCTGAGTCCCTGCGCGTCGCGCGGCGTCGGTCGCCCGGCCCGTCCTCGGACGGCACCGTCGTGGTCGATGGTGACCACCTTGACGTTGGTGCTGCCAATATCGACGCCGCACGCCACCGGTTCTCGCCTGGTGCTGCGCACGGGCCTTGCCTCCTCTGCGGCTGACGATGACCGCGGCGCGACCAAACATACTCAGTCGTACCCGAGGGCAGTCATCGCCGTTTTGTGCTGCTGACCGATCTGTCGTTCGAGCGGGCGCCGCGGGAGCTGCTCGAATGCGACGCTCCAGGTCGGGAAAGCGCCGGTGAGCGCCGACGCCGCCTGCATGGCTGCGCCCTTGGTGACGTATTCGTCGAGCTCGGGGATGACGACCGGTGCGTCGACCATCTGTGTCAAGACCGTCTGCACGGCGACACTGGCGGCGGCCCCGCCGATCAGCAGCAACCGATCGACGCGCAGACCACAGGCGGCCAGCGCTTCCAGCATCGCGACCTGGCTGGCCACGGTCCCCTCGATCACTGCCCGGGCGAAGTTGACCCGGGTGAAGTTCGCGAGCGAGGCGTCATGGAGCGATCCCCGGGCATGGGGCAGGTCTGGTGTCCGCTCGCCCTCGAAGAAGGGCAACAAGGTCAGGCCATCGGCACCCGGGCGAGCCTGCAGCGCGAGCTCGGACAACTCGGCATACGTGCAGCCGAGCAGACCGGCACCGGCATCGAAATTGCGGGCCGCGTTCAGCGTCGCGACCAGCGGCAGATGGTGGCCGGTCGCATCGGCATAGCTGCAGACGTACCCGCTGAGATCGTGGACCGGCACCGACGAACGGGTATAGACGACCCCGGAGGTGCCGAGCGACATCACCGCCTCGCCGTCGGTGATGTCGAGTGCCAGCGCGGCCGCGGCATTGTCACCGCTCCCGACCCCGATCGGGATGCCGGCAGGGATTCCGGGTATGCCGGAGCCGGTGACACCGGACCGATCGAGCGGGCCGAGGATTCTCGGCAGGATCGCTGACTTGCCCAGGGCATGCTCGAAGAGGTCCGGGCAGTAGTCGTTCGTCTCCCCTGACCAATAGGCGGTCCCGCTCGCCTCCGACCGGTCGGTGGTCAGCTCGTCGAGTCCTCCCGACCCGGCGCTCCCGGGTCCAGGGCCATAGCCCTTCAGGCGCCAGGTCAGCCAATCGTGCACCACTGCGACCGCGGCGGTCCGCCGGGCGGCTTCGGGACCGGTGTCGCGCAGCCAGCGCAGCTTGGTCGCGGTGTCGGACAGAGTCAGGGGCAGTCCGGTGCGGAGGATCCATTCCTCTCTGCCGAGCTCGGCGTTCAAAGCCACCATGTGGGCGTGCGAGCTGGTGTCGTTCCACAGCGGAGAATCGCACACCACCATCCCGGCGGCGTCGAGAAAGATCGGGGTGTGCTGCTGCCCGCTCACCGAGATCGCCGCTACGTCGTCGAGTCCGCCGACGCGCTGCACAGCGGTGAGCAAGGCCTCCCACCACGTCTCCGGGGGCAGGATCGTACGCAGCGGATGCCGCGCCTTGCCGTGGCGTACTTCGCGGCCGGTGGCGAGCTCGCGGACCGTCACCTTGCAGCTCTGGGTGGATGAGTCGATTCCGGCAACCAGTGTCATCGTTCGCTCCCTGGTTGCCGCGCCGAGCCGACGGTCGGCAGGGCGATCACGAGGGAAAGCCCTTCAGATACGCCCACTGCTGCTGGATGCCGGAGCGCCACTCGGCCAATCGGTCGTGCCGAGTCGCGTCGACGTCGACACCGTACGGGTCGGTCGTCGCCCACTGGTCTGCCTCGTCGGCCATGCCGGAGACGAGCACCTGCGCACCCCGTGAGACGACCTCGGGAAAGCGTGACACCACGAGCGGCATGCCCAGCAGATCGGCCTTGAGCTGCAACCAGAGCGGGTTCCTGCTGGCCGGCCCGATGACCTTGATCTGAGCGGGCTGAACGCCGAACAACTCCAGCACGTCGAGGAACTGCAGCGCCAGGCCGAGGAAACAGCCGAGCACGATATCTGCCGCCGAGGTCTGCGAGCCGACGCCGGCGATGAGCCCACGAGCCGACGCATCCTTGGCCGGCGGGGGACTGCCCCGAAACTGCGGCAGCACGAGCGGGACAGCGGCCAGGCCGAGTCGGTCGCCCACGTACTGTCGGTGCAGTTCCGCCAGGCAGCCGGTCAGCTGCTGCACATCGAGGCCCAGCAGATTCTGCAGCGTTGCGAAGGCGGAGCCCCCGGTGGGGATGGAGGCAAAGAGCGTGTAGTCGGAGCCCGCGCAGGCCAGGCCATTGGCCAGCTTCGCCCGCTCGGCCTGGGGGCCGAGGCTCGGGGTCTCGTGCAGGAACAGCAGACCCTCGGTGGTGCCAGTGGAGTTGAGCAGCTCGCCTGGGTGCAGGCCGGCGCCGACCGCGCCGACCATATGGTCGTGACCGGCGACGTGGACCCTGACGCCCGCGTCGATCCCGACCTCACGGGCGAACCCGGCGGTGACCAGGACGCCTTCACCGGCCGGACGCAGGGCCGGGAACGCGCTGACGTCCAGCCCGAACAAGGCGCCGATCTCGTCCGACCAGGTCCGGCTGGACAAGTCCAAGGCCATGGTCCGGCTGGCCAGTGACGGCTCGGACCAGCGTTCCCCGGTCAGCACGGCAGCCAGATATTCGGCGATGTTCAGCCATTGGGGACCGCCGACGGCGTCTCCCGGGCGCTCGCCGTCGGACAGCCGGTCGATGGCCCAGGCCGTCTTGGACAGCCCATAGTTGCCGCTCACCGGGAGGCCGGTCACCCGATAGATCAGACTGCGCTGTTCGGGTGTCAACCGAGTGAGGTAGCCAGCACCGCGTTGGTCATGCCAGAGGATCATCGGCGAAGCCAGGGATACGTCGGACCGGACGAGCCCGCCGGACTCACCGACGCCGGTGATGGCGATCCGTTGGACGAGGTCCCGTTGGACGGACGGCAGCTCTCGGATGAATCGTCTGACGGCGCCGAGCAAGGCGGGGATGTCGTAGATCTCCCCGGCACCATCGGTGGTCGTCGGTGTCGGGTGTTGTACGGCGGTGAGCAGTTGAGCTTCGGCATCGAAGAGGCACAGCTTGATGCCGGTCGTGCCGACATCGACCGTGATCGTGGGGATCCCCATTCGGGCAGCCCTCCTCCGTTGGTTCCTGCTCAGCCTTCTCAGTCCGCTCAGTCTGGTCGAACCGCTCAGCCGGTGCTCGGGTTGAACATGCGGATGCGGCGTTCCACGACATCGGCAATGGCGCTCACCGCGTTCTTGGACACGCGGATCAGCGAGACCTCATCCGGATTTGCGATGTAGGCCTCGCCGAATGTACGGATCATGGCGTTGCGCAGGTCGCTGGCGACATTGACCTTGACCACCCCGAACTCGTGCAGCCGGGCGAACTGCTCCTCAGGCAGGCCGGAGCCGCCGTGGATGACCAACGGCACCGGGGAGGCCGCCTGGATCTCGCCCAGCAGCTCGAAGTCGATCCGGGCGTCCGGCGCATAGCCGTGCACGTTGCCGACCGATACGGCGAGCATGTCGCAACCGACCGCATCGACGAACTCGCTCACTTGCGCCGGGTCGGTGGAGTCGGCGTGATCCGGCCCAACCTCGTCCTCCTTGCCGCCGATGCTGCCGAGTTCAGCTTCCAAGGCGATGTCCGGCCCACACATCACCCGCGCTCGGGCTGAGGTCTCGACATTCTCGGTGTACGGATGCTCGGACGCGTCGATCATGATCGAGGTGAACCTCGCGGCCAAGGCGTCCTCGACCGCTTGGAGTGTCTTGCCGTGGTCGAGATGCAATGCCACCGGCACGTCGCAGCTGGCCAGGCGTCTGGAGACCATGTCGTGGATGTACTCGAAGCCGGACAGCACGGCATTGGTCGGCGCGCACTGGATGAAGGTCGGGACGCCAACCCGTTCGATGGCGCGGACGATGCCCATCGTGGTCTCGATGTTGGTGGTGTTGAACGCGCCGGCAACCAGGTGCCGGAAGGTGCATTCGGCGATGACCTCGTGTCCACTGACCAAAGGCATGATCGGGTTCCTCTCGGTACGGACTGTCAGTGCTGCCCGGTTGGTATGGACAGACCGTACCAGCCTGTCTTTCGGTGAGGCAATGGCGGAGTCGGCGCACGCGTGCCGACCTGGTGTGTGCGCGTTCAACACGCGCGTTGTGTCTAGACAGTCCAATCAAGGGATTGACAGGCGTCGACGGCACTCAACATACTTCTCTTGTCCATCCAGTATGGCTTGTATGTACAGTACGGGTGGAATCAGGATGCCTCCAGGCCCGAAGAAGGGGTACGAATGAACCACTTGTCGATTCCACGACGCCGGCTCCTACGGCTGACCGCGACGGCCGCTGCGGTCGCCGTGGCCGCGGTGCCGCTGGCCGCGTGCACCACCGACGGGAGCGCACCGTCCGGTAGCGGTGGCGGCGACGTCACGATCAACGTGGCGCTGGCCGCCAACCCGCAGATGAAGACCGCCGAGTCACTGATCAGTGATTTCGAGGCCAAGAACCCTGGGATCAAGGTCAAGTTCACCACCTTGCCTGAGAACGATCTGCGGCCCGCGGTCACCAAGGATGTGGCCACCAACTCGGGTCAGTTCGACGTCGCCATGATCGGTTCCTACGAGGTGCCGATCTGGGCGCAGAAGCAGTGGTTGGTGCCGCTCGACGACTACGTGGCCAAAGACACCGCGTGGGACCAGGCCGATCTGCTCCAGCCGATCCGCGACATCGTCTCCTCCGACGGCAAGCTCTACGGGGCGCCGTTCTACGGCTCGTCGTCGTTCCTGTTCTATCGCAAGGATCTGGCGAAGAAGGCCGGCGTCACGATCTCGGAGACTCCGACCTGGGACGAGATCGCGGCCGCCGCGGCCAAGATGGAGGACAAGGACAAGGACATCTCCGGCATCTGCCTGCGTGGCCTGCCCGGCTGGGGACAGAACCTGGCCGCGATCACCACCGTGATCAACACCTTCGGCGGGCGCTGGTTCGACATGGACTGGAACCCGCAGCTGACCGACCCGAAGACCAAGCAGGCAGTCCAGTTCTACGTGGACCTGCTCCGCAAGAACGGTCAGCCCGATGCCGCCAAGGACGGCTGGGAGGGCTGCCTGCAGCGGATGAGTCAGGGCAAGTCGGCGATGTGGTACGACGACACCGTCTTCGCCGGCTCGGTGCTGGACCAGGCCAAGCCGGAGGTGGCCGAGAACATCGGTTTCGCGATGGCGCCGACCGGGCCGGCGAACCTGCCGTCGGGCTGGCTGTGGTCGTGGGGTCTGGGCATCACCAAGAGCTCGAAGAACCCCGACGCCGCTTGGAAGTTCATCTCCTGGGTGACCAGCAAGGAGTACATCAAGCTCGCCGGTGAGAAGGCCGGTTGGGACTCCATCCCGCCGGGCTCGCGGCAGTCGACGTACGAGATCCCTGAGTACAAGAAGGCCGCGGAGGCGTACGCCGATCTGACCCTGCAGTCGATCTCCAAGGCCAATCCGAAGCAGCCGACGGTCGACCAGGTCCCGTACACCGGTGTGCAGTACGTGCAGATCCCGGAGTTCGTCGACATCGGTGACTACGTGTCGCAGCAGATCGCTGGTGCGATCAGCGGGACGCAGTCGGTGGATGCCGCGCTGGACAAGAGCCAGGAGTACACCACGCAGGTGATGAAGGACGCCGGCTACCTCAAGTAGCCAGCCTGCACCACAGGTGCCGGGCGGGAACTCGCTGCCGCGATCCGCGGTTCCTGCCCGGCGCACCCGTTGGCTTTCCGCAACTCCTGCGGATTCTCATCCTTGGATTGGATCGATGATGTCCACTCTCACCAAAGCCCGGCCAGAACCGGCCGAACAGGCGCCGAGCGGTGATCTGAGCAGAGCGGATCGATGGCGGCTCCGCGGACCGCTGCTGCCGGCCCTGGTCTTCACCCTGGTGCTGACCCAGATCCCGTTCGTACTGACGATCTTCTACAGCTTCCGCCGCTGGAACCTGCTGGCGGGCGGTGAGCAGGGGTTCAACTGGGGCCGCAACTACGTCGATGTGTTCACCGACCCCATCTTCTGGAAGTCGATCCTCAACACGCTGCTGATCACCGGGGTGTCCACGATCGCCTGCATCGTGTTCGGCCTGCTGGTCGCCATGGCTCTGAATCACAGCTTCCCGGGACGTGGCTTCGCCCGGACACTCGCGATCACTCCGTTCTTCGCGATGCCGGTCGCCGTCACTCTGTTTTGGCGTTCGGCGATGTTCGACCCCACCTTCGGGTTCTTCGGCTTCGTCTCCCGCACTCTGGGACTGCCGTCGGTCTCGTGGCTGAGTGACTATCCGCTGGTGGCGCTGATCATCCTGCTTACCTGGCGGTTCTGCCCCTTCGCCTTGTTGATCATGCTGGCCGGGCTACAGGGAGCGCCGCAGGACCAGCTGGAGGCGGCCCAGGTCGACGGGGCCGGCTGGCTCAGTCGATTCCGCTACATCGTGCTGCCGCACCTGCGCCCATTCATCGAGCTGGCCTCGCTGCTGCTGGCGATGAACCTGATCCAGACCTTCGGCGAGATCGCTCTGCTGACAGCGGGCGGTCCGGCGTACGCGACCACCAACATCACCTTCTACATCTATCTGAAGGCGTTCAACGCGTTCGACTTCGGCTTCGCCTCCGCCCTGGGCGTGGTGTCGCTGGTGTTGACGATCGCGCTGGTCTCCCCGGCGCTGCGCCTGCTGTCCGGAATCTTCCAGGCGGAGGGACGCCGATGACTACCAAGCTGCTCAAGAGCATTGGCATCGCCGTCGGTGGTTGGGCCGGCAGCTTGGTGCTCTTCTTCCCGATCGCCTACATGGTCTTGAAGAGCTTCCAGACCGAGATCGATGCGGCCACACCCAGTCCGAAGCTGATCTTCACGCCGACGCTGGCCAACTATGCAGAGGCCATCAGTGCCGGGGTCGGCCCGTACGCGGTCAACTCGATCGTGGTGGTCGTCCTTTCCACCCTGATCGTCCTGGTGTTGGCCGTGCCGGCCGCGTACGCGTTGTCCATCCGGCAGATCGACAAGGCGCAGGATGCGTTGTTCTTCTTCATCTCCACCAAGATGATGCCGATCGCCGCCGGCATCATCCCGGTCTATGTCGTTGCGTCAGCGCTCGGGCTGCTGAACACGCTCACGGTGCTGGTCATCATGCACATCGGCATGAACCTGCCGTTGGCGATCTGGATGATCCGCTCCTTCATGCAGGAGATCCCCTTCGAGGTGCTGGAAGCAGCCTCGGTCGACGGTGCCTCCGGCCGGCGGGTGATGTTCTCGATCATCCTGCCGCTGGTCCGGCCGGGTCTGGCCTCCACGGCGCTGTTGTGTGCGGTCTTCTCCTGGAACGAGTACTTCTACGCGGTGAACCTGACCACCTCGAAGTCCACCCTCCCGCTGTTCCTGCAGAAGTTCCTCAGTTTCGGCGAGCTCTACACCGCGCATGTGGCTGCGGTCGCCACCTTGGTCAGTCTTCCGGTGATCATCGCCGGCTGGCTGGCGCAGAAGTCCCTGGTGCGTGGCCTGCTCTTCGGCGCAGTCAAATAGGCCCGGCCAGGTCAGGATGACAGGCATGAGATCGAGTGGCGACCTCTGGTTGCTTCGCCGGGCTGTGCGCCGCGGTTGGCTTCCACGGCCACGTCTGGCGCCCGCGGGCCAAAGACGATCGGCGGTGAGGCGTGCCTGCCGTACGGTTCGCGCCCGTGGGCCACAAACGACCGCAGATGAGACGGGAGGGCTCGTATGTCTGGCGCGCGTTTCTGTCAGCAGACTGGTGTCTCTCCCGAGGAAGGACATGCGTCAGGCCCCTCATTGTCAGCAGACCCACCACAATTTGACGCAAGCCCGTCCTCGCGTCGCCAAGTCCCGGTTTGACGCCCTTCATCGCGCGGCGATGGATCGCCAGAGGGTGGCGGCGGCCAATGTCGCCCAGTCATCGGGGAGTCCGCCACGGACGGCATCGCCCATCACCGCGCCACCGAAGATGAACTCGATCACCTGCTGATAGTCCACGTCCTCCCGCAGGGTGCCCTCTGACACACCGCGGCGGAAGAAGTCGTGCAGGGCGCCGATCCTGGGCCGGATCAGTCGGTCTCGCCAGGTGCTGAGGAAGGTCTCGTCGCTGGCCAGCAGCCGGCCGACCGAGGCGTAGCCGACCTCCCTGGCGACGGTGTCGCGGATGGTGCTGACCAGCGTCGTGAAACTCTCCTCGGTCACCACCTCGGGGATCGGCATTCTGGGTTTGGGAAACTGTTCGGCGATTCTGACCATCAGGTCGTAGCGATCGGTGTAGCGGCGGTAGAGCGTGGTCTTGGCCACCCCGGACAGCGCGCTGACGGCTTCCATGGTGACCGCGTCCGGGCCGGCGGTGCGCATGATCTGGCGTACGGCAGCCGCGATCTTCTCGTCGGTACGCTGCCGCGCCTCACCTCGGCGGACGCCGCTGCTCGGTTGCGCTTGAGCCGGTTGCCCTCGAGTTGGTTGCCCCTGGGTCGGTTGACGTTGAGTTGTCACGATCCTCCGTTTCCGATCCCGACAGGATAGGACTACGATCTCGTACCGCTACGGTGACCGTAGCGTTATGGGTGAGAGCTGAGGCTTCGCCGACCCGCCGGTGGTGGGCGGCGTCCGCGTTCGGACTCTTGCTCCGGTGTTGGTCGTGAGGAGTTCCGATGTCTGTTCGTCGTGGTCAGCTGCGCCGAGTTGGTGCTGTGGCCGGGTCGGTCGCGCTGCTCGTGGGATTGGCGTCCTGCTCGGCCGATGGTCACACGGCGGCTGCCGCCAAGACGGCCACTGTCACCCGGGGCGATGTCACCGCCGGGGTGTCGGCGAACGGCTCCTTCGCCGCCGTCACGAGTGAGAATCTCGGGTTCGCAGCGGGCGGCAAGCTGACCTCGGTCAAGGTCAAGGTCGGCGATCATGTCGAGGCGGGCCAGGTGCTGGCCAAAATCGACTCCCGCGTCGCACGGCGCGCGCTCGAGCAGGCCGAGGCCAACCTGGCGGCGCAGCAGGCCGGTCTGGGTCGGATCAGCGACGCGACGACGGTCTCCGGGGCGCAGAGCAGCGTCGACCAGGCCCGCAATGTCGTCAGTGCGACCAAGGGGCAAGCCGCGGCGGGGGCCGAGGCCGACCAGCGGGCCATCGATCGGACCAAGGTTCAACTGAACACCGATGAGGACGCACTCAGCTCTGCGCGGGGTGCCTTGTCGGATCTGGAGTCGCAGTGCAGCCAGGCTGCTTCGGCTGCGTCCGCTGCCAAAGCCAACGCCAAACTGCTGCAGACGGCGATGCAACAACTGCAGTCCAGTGACCCTGAGGTGGTTGCTCAGGCCCAGCAGACGCTGCAGCAGTTGAACAGCCAGCTTGCGGCGCCGACGAACACCAGCAATGCGACTGCCTGCGCGTCAGTGCCGACCGCGAAGGCCGCGGTGACGGCGGCCAAACAGAAGGTCGTCGCCGACAAGACCGCCTTGGTTGCCGCCCAGCAGAAGAAGAAGGTCGATGCCGCATCCGGCAAGCTGGCGGTCGAGAACGCGCAACAAGCGGTGGTAGCTGCGCAGAACGGGCTGAACGCCAGCGCTGCCGACCGGCCGCACAGCCTGGACCAGCAGCAAGCGTTGGTAGATGCCGCGCAGGCCGCGGTCGACACCGCGCAGAAGGCGGTCGACGACACCGAACTGGTGGCGCCGGCCGATGGCACGATCACGGTGATCAACGGCAGAAGGGGCGAGTACGTCGCCCCCAGCACCGGGACCACGGCCCTGGCCCCGGGTTCGGAGGCCGCCATCCCCGGCTCGAGTACGGCGGTCAGCGCGACCGGCGCCAGCCGTCCGGGCGGCACGCAATTCATGGTCTTGTCCGACATCGACAAGGTGCAGCTCGTCTTGCCGTTCGAGCAGTCCGACGCGGCACGGCTCAAGCCGGGCCAGTCAGTCTCCGTGCAGCCTGACGCGCTGCCGGGGGTCGAGCTGGCCGGGACGGTGATCTCGGTGTCGCCCTCCAGCACGGTGACTGCGGGCGCGATCA
>Ga0209793_1001911_pt1 | contig 11239 bp, 9 predicted proteins | sample EBPBio122009_DNA_FD_185863 | JGI IMG/M metagenome (GOLD analysis project Ga0209793, IMG submission 185863) | Wastewater treatment Type I Accumulibacter community from EBPR Bioreactor in Madison, WI, USA - Reactor 1_2/2/2009_ DNA (SPAdes) (version 2) | ecosystem: Engineered > Bioreactor > EBPR >... | reverse complement strand
CCTCGTCATAGAAGGGACTGGCGGGATTGACGGACAGACGGTCGGGCGGTGTGTCGGACATGACAGGCTCCTCAGATGCGGCGGGCACGGCCTACCAGTCCTTCGCCAAAAATCAACCCGCTGCACCAGATTTCTGGAACAAAAAAAGAACTTGAAAACAAGAACAAATCATGTCCATATTCGGAGTTGTGATGGAACACGCGCAAAGGCATAAGGAACTTGACCATGAGTCAGCCCTCTCTCCGGCTTGTTGAAGGATCCTCGATGGACAAGACCAAGGCGCTCGATGCCGCGCTTAGCCAGATCGAACGTGCGTTCGGCAAAGGTTCGATCATGAGGCTGGGCAAGAACCAGAAAGTGATCGAGATCGAAACGATTTCCACCGGGTCACTCGGGCTCGATATCGCGCTCGGGGTTGGTGGTTTGCCCAAGGGGCGCGTGATCGAAATTTACGGGCCGGAATCGTCTGGAAAGACGACGCTAGCGCTCCATACAATCGCCGAAGCGCAGAAAAAGGGTGGAGTTTGCGCATTTGTGGATGCCGAACATGCGCTCGATCCTGTCTATGCCCGCAAGCTCGGGGTCGATCTTGAAAACCTGTTGATCTCCCAGCCTGATACCGGTGAGCAGGCGTTGGAAATCGCCGACACGCTCGTGCGGTCCGGGGCCGTTGATGTGCTGGTTGTCGATTCGGTCGCGGCATTGACGCCCAAGGCCGAAATCGAAGGCGAGATGGGCGAGGTTCAGCCGGGGCTTCAGGCGCGGTTGATGAGCCAGGCGCTCCGCAAGCTGACAGCTTCGATTTCCCGCTCGAATACGATGGTCATCTTCATCAATCAGATCCGCATGAAGATCGGTGTGATGTATGGCAGTCCGGAAACGACCACGGGTGGTAACGCGTTGAAGTTCTACGCCTCCGTTCGCCTTGATATCCGCCGGATTGGGGCGATCAAGGAGCGCGAGGACGTCGTGGGCAACACAACGCGGGTCAAGGTCGTCAAGAACAAGGTCGCGCCGCCTTTCAAGCAGGTTGAGTTCGATATCATGTATGGCGAGGGCGTTTCCAAGATGGGCGAGTTGGTCGATCTTGGTGTCAAGGCCGGCATCGTCGAGAAGTCCGGCGCCTGGTTCTCGTTCGACAGCCAGCGGCTCGGGCAGGGACGCGAGAATGCCAAGCAGTTTCTGAAGCAAAACCCGGAAGCTGCCAATCGCATCGAGCAGATGATCCGACAGAATGCCGGTCTGATTGCCGAGCGGATTTTGGAGAATGGCGGGGCCGAGCCCGAGGATGATGGGCCGCCGGACGCCTGAGTGATCGGCGCCTGTCCGGGCGCCGTCTGCTTTCACAAGGATTTTGCCCTCGCGAACGTGGACAGGGCCGATAAGCCTCTCTAAAAGAACAGGCATTCGGGCGCTCGACCACATCCTACCGGCGGCGCAGCGGTTGAAGGGGCTGAGCGGGCATTATCATGAGTGGCGTCAACGAGATTCGTTCTACATTCCTCGACTTCTTTGCCCGGAACGGGCATCAGGTCGTTGAGTCCAGTCCGCTGGTGCCGCGCAATGACCCGACGTTGATGTTCACCAACGCCGGCATGGTCCAGTTCAAGAACGTCTTTACCGGACAGGAGCAGCGCAGCTACTCGCGGGCGGCGACGTCTCAGAAGTGCGTTCGTGCCGGCGGCAAGCACAATGATCTCGACAATGTCGGCTATACGGCGCGGCACCATACATTTTTCGAGATGCTGGGAAATTTCTCGTTCGGTGATTATTTCAAGGCCGATGCGATTGATTTTGCCTGGCGGTTGGTGACGGAAGATTTCACCCTTCCAAAAGATCGTCTGTTGGTGACCGTTTACCACGAGGACGACGAAGCCTTCGATCTCTGGAAGAAAGTGGCCGGGTTGCCGGAATCGCGGATTATCCGCATTCCGACGTCCGATAATTTCTGGCAGATGGGTGACACTGGGCCTTGCGGACCGTGTTCAGAGATTTTCTTTGACCACGGCGACAAGATTGCCGGCGGTCCGCCGGGATCCGCTGATCAGGATGGCGACCGCTTTATCGAGATCTGGAATCTCGTGTTCATGCAGTTCGAGCAATTGCCGGGCGGAGATCGTATTCGTCTGCCAAAGCCGTCGATTGATACCGGCATGGGGCTGGAGCGGATCTCGGCCCTGCTTCAGGGGACGCATGACAATTATCAGACGGATCTGATGCGTTCCATCATTGGCACCATCGCGGAACTGGTTTCTGTTGATCCGGACGGTCCGCAGAAGGCCAGCCATCGGGTCATTGCCGATCATCTTCGCGCGTCGGCGTTTCTGGTTGCGGACGGTGTTCTGCCCTCGAACGAGGGGCGCGGTTATGTGCTTCGCAGGATCATGCGGCGCGCCATGCGTCATGCACAGTTGCTTGGTGCGCGAGATCCCCTGCTGTGCCGTCTTGTGCCGGTGCTGGTGCGCGAAATGGGCCAGGCTTATCCCGAACTGCGTCGTGCTGAAGCGCTGATTACAGAGACGCTCAAGCTCGAAGAGATTCGGTTCCGGAAGACGCTGGAGCGGGGCCTGTCGTTGCTTGATGAGGAAGCGCGCGCGCTGGTGCCCGGAACCGCGCTGAAGGGCGAGACCGCTTTTCGTTTGTACGATACCTATGGTTTCCCGCTGGATTTGACGCAGGATGCTTTGCGTGCTCGTGGCATTGCGGTCGAAACGGATGGCTTTCATGCCGCGATGGCAAAGCAGAAGGCGGATGCCCGGGCTGCCTGGTCCGGATCGGGCGAGGCGGCTACGGAAACTCTCTGGTTTGGTGTGAAGGATCGTGTCGGCGCGACGGAGTTTCTTGGTTACGAGACGGAAGGCGCCGAAGGTGTAGTGACGGCGCTTGTTCGCGACGGGCGTGAGGTTGAGACGCTGTCTGCCGGCGAGACGGGCTTTGTTGTTCTGAACCAAACGCCATTTTACGGAGAGTCCGGCGGTCAGGTCGGTGACTCAGGTCGTTTTTCCGGAGAAGGAGTGAGCGTAACGGTCCTTGATACCCAGAAGAAGCTCGGTGATGTTTTTGTTCACGCCGCCCGCGTGGAGCAGGGCGCGTTGAAGGTCGGGCAGGCTCTGGCGCTGGAGGTTGAGCATGGCCGGCGCGGTGCAATCCGGTCCAACCACTCAGCGACCCATCTTCTGCATGAAGCGCTGCGGCATGTTTTGGGTGACCACGTTGCGCAGAAGGGCTCCCTGGTAAATGCTGAACGCCTCCGGTTCGATATCAGCCATCCCAAGCCCATCACTCATGAGGAACTGTCGTCGGTTGAGACGTTGGCCAACCGGATGGTTGTGCAGAATACGCCGGTGGTGACGCGACTCATGGGCGTTGACGAAGCGATTGAATCGGGAGCTCGGGCCTTGTTCGGTGAGAAATACGGCGAGGAAGTGCGGGTCGTTTCCATGGGGCGGTATGAGGATGGACCGCAGGGTGGAAAGCCTTATTCGGTTGAGCTCTGCGGCGGAACCCATGTGCGTCGAACGGGCGATATCGGGCTGATCAGCATCGTGGATGAGGGGGCTGTCAGCGCTGGCGTGCGCCGGATCGAGGCGTTGACGGGGCAGGTTGCCCGGGAGAACCTCAATCAGGAGGGGCAGCGGTTGCAGGCTGTGGCCTCAGCGCTGCGGGTTTCGCCCAACGATGCGGTTGATCGGGTCGAACAACTGGTCGAGGAGAAGCGGCGGCTGGAGCGGGAACTGGCGGAGGCGCGCAAGAAGCTTGCCATGGGGGGCGGCGCGCAAGGGGGTGATGAGGTCGCCGACGTTGGTGATGTTCGTTTTCTCGCGCGGGTTTTGCCGGGGATCGAGGCGCGGGACCTCAAGGGGATCGCGGATGAAGGAAAGGCGCGCGTCGGCTCGGGCGTTGTCGCGCTGGTTGGTGTTTCCGAGGATGGCAAGGCCGGGCTCGTCATTGCAGTGACCGATGACCTGACCAAGCGTTTCAATGCGGTAGACCTTGTGCGCAAGGGGGCTGAGGTTCTTGGCGGCAAGGGCGGCGGAGGCCGGCCGGATATGGCGCAGGCGGGCGGTCCGAACGGCGCTGCTGCGGAGGCGGCATTGGCCGCGATCCGGCAAGTGCTCGTCGCGGGTTGAAAGGCGCGGACCGTATGCAACGGTACCGAACCCTGAGGCGCAATGTCTATCAGATCCTCGACACAGGTTTGGCCGGGGATCGGTTTGGTCAGGAGTTGCACTGGGGACTGATCGGTCTGGTTCTTCTGAATGTTCTCGCTGTCATTCTTATTTCGGTTCCAGGTGTTCGCGCTCATTATGATGGCTATTTTATCGTTCTTGAAATTATTTCAGGCGTAGTTTTTACAATTGAGTATTTGGCCCGACTTTGGGTCGCTCCTGAGTATGGCCAGTATCAGAAGTATCGACCCTGGCGGGCCCGGCTGGCGTCGGCTTTGACGCCGGCGATGCTGATTGATCTCGTCGCGATCCTGCCGTTTTTCCTTATGATTTTCTTTGAACATGATTTCAGGATGCTGATGCTGTTGAGGCTGCTGCGATTTTTCAAAATCGCGCGGTATTCGACGGGGCTGCACTCGTTGATTGAAGCGATTTATGCCGAGCGTCATGCCCTGGCAGCCAGCAGTGGCATCCTGATCGGTCTTGTGTTGATTTCCGCAAGTTTCATGCACATTGCGGAACATGCAGCGCAGCCGAACAAGTTCGGGACCATTCCCGACGCCATGTACTGGGCGATCATCACGCTGGCGACGGTCGGCTATGGCGATGTCGTGCCGATAACACCGATGGGAAAGCTGATTACCTCGCTGACCGCGGTCGCGGGACTTGGCATGGTGGCGCTTCCGGTTGGAATCCTGTCATCCTCCTTTGCGAATGTGGTGCATCGGCGTGATTTTGTGGTCACCTGGGGTATGGTGGCGCGGGTGCCGTTGTTCCAGGGGCTGAACGCGGATGTTATTGGGGATCTGGCGCGGCTGTTGCAGGCGCGGACGGTTGTGCCCGGGGAGGTCATCGTGCGCAGGGGCGACACGGCGCAGTCGATGTATTTCATCGCGTCTGGACTGGTTGCCGTAAATACGCCCGGCGTTGAAGCGCGGTTGTCGGCTGGGGATTTTTTCGGCGAGAATGCGCTTCTTGGCCAGGTGAAGCGCATGGCGACGGTGCGGGCGATCGAGCGCTCCAGTCTGCTCGTTCTCGAGGCGCGCGACGTGCAGCGCCTGATGGATCAACGATCCGATGTCGCTGAGAAGATCGTCACGGAAGCGCGCAAGAAGATCAGTGCCGCGGAGGCAGCGTCCGGCCATGATATCATCGGCGAGGAACTGAAGAAAAATCCGCCGGCCGAGGATGTGAAAAAGAAAACCCCGCCTGTCTGACGAACGCCCGTGAAACGGTGGTGACGCGGGTTCTGAACGTAGAAATCCGGCGCGAGGCCGGATTTCCTGTTTCAGGCACAATGAAAGATCCGGCTCCCGATGAACAGGAGCCGGAGATCGATCAGGACATGGCCTTCTGGAGGTTCTGGTCCACCTTGTCGAGGAAGCCCGTGGTGGACAGCCACTTCTGGTCGGCGCCGACGAGCAGGGCGAGGTCCTTGGTCATGTAGCCGGCCTCGACCGTATCGACGCAAACCTTCTCCAGCATTTCCGAGAACTTCTTCAGTTCGGCGTTGTTATCCAGCTTCGCGCGATGGGCGAGGCCACGCGTCCAGGCGAAGATCGAGGCGATGGAGTTGGTCGAGGTCTCCTTGCCCTTCTGATGCTCGCGGTAATGGCGGGTCACGGTGCCGTGGGCGGCTTCCGCTTCGACGGTCTTGCCGTCCGGCGTCATCAGCACGGAGGTCATCAGGCCCAGCGAGCCAAAACCTTGCGCCACGATGTCTGACTGCACGTCGCCGTCATAGTTCTTGCAGGCCCAGACATAGCCGCCGGACCACTTGAGCGCGGACGCCACCATGTCGTCGATGAGGCGATGCTCGTACGTCAGGCCCTTTTCCTTGAACTGGCCGGCATATTCTGCGTCGAATACAGCCTGGAAAATGTCCTTAAAGCGACCGTCATACTGCTTGAGGATGGTGTTCTTGGTCGAGAGATAGACCGGATAATTGCGTAGCAGGCCGTAGGAGAACGAGGCGCGGGCGAAGTCGCGGATGGAATCGTCGAGGTTGTACATCGCCATGGCGACGCCGGAACCCGGGGCCTTGAACACTTCCTTCTCGATCACCGAGCCATCCTCGCCGACGAACTTGATCGTCAGGACGCCCTTGCCGGGGAACTTGAAATCGGTCGCGCGATACTGGTCGCCGAAGGCATGGCGGCCGACAACGATCGGCTGGGTCCAGCCTGGAACGAGGCGCGGCACGTTCTTGCAGATGATCGGTTCGCGGAAGATGGTGCCGCCGAGGATGTTGCGGATCGTGCCGTTCGGCGACTTCCACATTTCCTTCAGGTTGAATTCCTTCACGCGGGCTTCATCTGGCGTGATGGTGGCGCATTTCACAGCAACACCGACCTTCTTGGTCATCTCGGCAGCGTCAATCGTGATCTGGTCGTTGGTCTCGTCGCGCTTCTCGACCGAAAGATCATAGTAAAGCAGGTCGATATCAAGGTAGGGATGAATCAGTTTCTGCTTGATGGAATCCCAGATGATCCGGGTCATCTCGTCGCCGTCCATTTCGACAACCGGATTCGCTACCTTGATTTTCGCCATTTTATCCTCGTCACCTGAAGAGCCGGGGGGCGCAGACGCCCCCATTTTGACCTGACCGAATTCGGATCTGAGCCTGCTATAGCATCGGGTTACGCGTGCGGGAAGCGAGGCGAAAGGTGTAAGGCGCCTGATTTTTCCGAATCTTGACCGGTTGCGGACAACACCCTAGCCCGCTCTTGCCGTGGTCCTGTTTCCTTTGGGCGCCTGCGCCGGCGCTGCCTTCAGCCGGGCGGCCTTTTCCTTGCAGGTGGCGGAGAGAGCCTTGATCTCGTCCGCTTCCATTTTGGTTGTCTTGTCGCGCTTTGCCAGTCCATCGAGAATGCAGCGACCGACGTCCTGCTCGCGCTGATGCTCGACGTCCATGCTCATTGGCCGGTACACTGCCCGGGCGGCTTCTTCGGGGAATTTTTCCCTGAGAGCGCTGAGTTCGGCCTCGCTCATTGGTGCGATATGGAACGTCGCGCGTCCGGTGTTTTGCTGGTAGGAGCCGAAGATGCCGCTCACGGTGCGTGTTACCGCCGCTTCGTGGAAGGTGCCGACGTTCACGGTTTCGCGCGGTGCCACGGTGAACGAGGCGATGCCGTTTCGTGAATAGCCGCGGCTCAGGACGCGGTGTCCGTTGTTAACCGCGCAGCTGACCCGTTCCAGCTGGTAGGTGCCGGGCGGCAGATCGAAGCGTGCGACGCTGACATCTCCCAGACCGCCGAAGCGCACGAGGTCGGATGACGTCTTGCGGAGGAACAGGCCGGGCCGGGCGTCAATGGCCTTGCGATCCTCGCCAATTCGCGCTGTCAGGCCGACGACGGGCAGCGGACATGTCGGAGCAATGGCCATGAATACGATGGCCTTATCCGCAGATGCCCCGGCAGAGGCCAGATCCAGGCGATTGTCCTGCCCGCAACCCGAAAGTGCAAAAGATAACGCGACAAATAATATGCCTTTGTACACAACTCTACTCCAAACTCTGCCAAATCCGGGTTACGACTATCAGTCGTCATCTGGAGGGCAAGCAGAAATATTGGCGCAGACGCAAATTTTGTCTCTTCACTTGACGGGATGGTGATGCTGCTGCACCCATCGGCCATGTCCAGACACACCATTTCACCCACACATCCGCGCCCCGCATTTGGCGCGGACCCATTGCAGGGCGGTTTCGTTCATGCGTGATCGGGACCTCAAGCGCTTTGCCATGGGGCTGGCGACGCTGGTCGGGCAGGAACCGAAGGGGCTTTTCTCGCCCTATCGCCACGCCGGGTCAGTGCCGCGCGATGTGCCGGAGTATGCCGAGATCGCGGCGATGATGGCTGCATCCGAACCGGCGATGCGGACGGTCCTTTCAGAGATCAGCCGCCATCGGTCGATGCTGTCCGCCATGCAGGGGCCGGCGCCCGAGCCGCGCCTTGATCAGGACTGGTTTCCGCGGCTCGACGCGGCGGCGCTCTATGCCATCATCCGGGCGGCGAAGCCCGGTCGGATCGTTGAAATCGGGTCCGGACATTCCACCCGCTTTGCGGCGCGGTCCATTGCCGATGCGGGGCTGCAAACCGAACTGTTCGCCATTGACCCCCAGCCGCGCGCCGCGCTCAAGGGGCTTGCAGTCACCTGGGTCGAGGCCTTGCTCGGGCCGGACCATGATCGCCTGTTCGACATGCTGGAGGCTGACGACATTCTCTTTGTTGATTCCAGCCACATTCTCTGGCCGGGAAGCGATGTCGACCGGGTTCTGGCCCGCATCCTGCCGCGCCTGAACACCGGCGTTCTGGTGCATATCCACGACATTTTCCTGCCGGATGGCTATCCGGCGGAGTGGGGGTGGCGGGGATATACCGAACAGCAGGGCGTGGCGGCGCTGTTGGCGGGCGGCGGCTATGACATCGTTTTCGCCTCGCACTATGCGGCCACACGCATGAGTTTGGAGACGGAAGCGGCGGTGGCCGGCCTCCCCGTCCTGGCGGGCGCGGTGGAGACCAGCCTCTGGCTGCGCAAGACGCGGGCGGGCGTGTGGCGATGAGCGGGCCAGTCATTATTCTCGTGCGCCCGCAGATGGGCGAGAACATTGGCATGACGGCGCGGGCGATGGCGAATTTCGGACTGAGGCGCCTTAGAATCGTGGCGCCGCGCGATGGCTGGCCACCGGCCGAGGCGGCCCTTCAGGCGGCTGCGGGTGCGTCCGCGCTTGTGACGGGGGCCGAGGTGTTCCCGACGGTGGAAGCCGCTGCGGCGGATTTGACGCGGCTATTTGCGACGACCGCGCGCGAGCGCGGGCAGGCAAAGCCCGTGCTGACGCCGGACCTTGCCATGGCGGAGGCTGCGCGACATTCCGGCGGGGCGGGGGGCGTCGGCATCCTGTTCGGGCCGGAGCGGACGGGGCTTGAAAACGACGAGGTTTCGCTGGCCGATACGGTGATGACTTTTCCGGTCGATCCTGGCTTTGCCTCGCTCAATCTTGCGCAGGCGGTGCTGCTGGTGGCCTACGAGTGGCGGCGGGCGAGCGGGGCAGCGGCAGCGCCCTTCGAACTGCCGCAGGAGAGCGGGCCGGCCAGACGTGAAACGGTTTTTGCGTTCTTCGCCTTTCTCGAAGCTGAACTCGACCGTGTTGATTATTATTCCCGCCCTGAACGCAAAACCATCATCATGCGAAACTTCCGCAATATCCTGCACCGCATGAACCTCAGCGAGCAGGATGTGCGCTCTTTGCGAGGGGTGATCGACGCCCTGATCAATGGCGGGCGCCGGCGGCGTTCACGAAATGGCGATGGCGGATGAAATGGCCCCAAAACATGCTTATTGTGAGCGCATGAGCAAAGAGCCGGAGTTTACAGTCAATCGGCGGATGCTGATCGGGGCGCCGTTTCTGCTTGCGGCGGGGAATGCCTTGGCACAGACTTCTGACACAGATGTTGTTATCATCGGCGCAGGTGCTGCGGGGCTGTCGGCCGCGCGGACGGCGCAGGCGCGTGGCCTCACTTTCCGCCTGATCGAGGCGCGCGGCCGCGTCGGCGGGCGCACGGTGACGGACATGCGTTTCGGTGCGCCGGTGGATGGCGGGGCGACCTTCATCCACTTTTCGGACAGGAACCCCTGGACGAAAATCGCCGCTGATCTCGGTGTCGAAACCCGCTTCGGAAGCTGGCGCAGCGGCGGCTTCCGCGCCTTCAACGATGGCGTTCCCGTGCCGGATGACGAGGAGCTTGCCCGGCGGCAGGGCCGCAACAAGATGTGGGAACTCGCTGAAAGCGTAGATCTCGACCATGACGTTTCCTTTGCGAAGCTGGTCGAAAACGCCCCGAAACCTGTCATGCAGGCCGCCTATTCCATGGCGCGCGGCGCGGTGGGCGAAGAAGCGGGGCGTGTCTCCGTGGCTGATTACACGCGTCTTTATGACGGCAGCAATCTCATCGTGCCGTCTGGCTATGGTACGCTTGTTGCCCGCTATGGTGCGGGGGTTCCCGTATCGCTCGATACGGTGGCCAGCGCCATAGACTGGACCGGGCAGGGCGTTTCCGTCACCACTGACAAGGGGGTGATCCGGGCGCGGGCGGCGGTGATCACGGTGCCGCTTGGCGTGCTCAAGGCTGAGCGCATTCGTTTTACGCCCGGATTGCCGCGTGAGATGCTGTCCGCGCTCGATGGGCTTGCCATGGGGGCACTGTCGAAACTGCTCCTGCACTTTGGCGGGCAGCGCTTCGATGTGCCCGAGGGGATGCATATCGTCGATACGGGCGAGAGCAAGCCCGGCCTCAGCTTTGAGATGTGGCCCTTCGGTTCCGAGGTCGCCGTGGCGTGGTATGGCGCTGATTATGCCCGCAGCATCAATGCATTGCCGGAAGAGGAGGCAATCCGTCACATGCTGGAGCGGCTGGAGCGGATGCTGGGGCCGGAGGTACGCAGGGCCTTCAGGGGCGGGGGACGCTATGGCTGGTCGGCGGATCCCTATTCCATCGGTAGCTATTCCTATGCCCTGCCGGGCCGGGCCCGGGCGCGCGATGTGCTGCGCCAGCCGGTGGGCGAGCGGCTGTGGTTCGCCGGAGAGGCAATGGCGGGGCGCGCCTCAATGACGGTGGCCGGCGCGCAGCAGACCGGGGCCCATGCGGCGGAGGCCATTGCCACGCGCCTTCAGGGCAGGCGATAAGACATCCCGATGAAAATCCTGATGTTCGATTCCGGCCTGGGTGGCCTGACGGTGCTGGCGCCTGTGCGCGGCGCGCGGCCTGACGCCGACATCATCTATCTCGCCGATGATGCGGTGTTTCCCTATGGCGCATTGGGCGAAGCCGAACTGGTGCAGCGTGTACTGAGCGTGATCGAGCCGGTGGTGGCGCGGGAGACGCCGGATATCATCATCAACGCCTGCAATACGGCCTCGACGCTGGTGTTGCCGCATTTGCGCCAGCGCTATTCCATTCCGGTCGTCGGCACCGTGCCGGCGATCAAGCCGGCGGCGGAGCAAAGCAAGAGCCGGTGCTTTTCCGTGATGGCGACGCCGGGCACCGTTGCGCGTGACTACACGCGCGAACTGG
>Ga0209793_1001909_pt1 | contig 11248 bp, 11 predicted proteins | sample EBPBio122009_DNA_FD_185863 | JGI IMG/M metagenome (GOLD analysis project Ga0209793, IMG submission 185863) | Wastewater treatment Type I Accumulibacter community from EBPR Bioreactor in Madison, WI, USA - Reactor 1_2/2/2009_ DNA (SPAdes) (version 2) | ecosystem: Engineered > Bioreactor > EBPR >... | reverse complement strand
ATGGCGCAGAACATGGGGCCATGGGGCGCGCAGCCCGGGGCCGCCACCGCCGCCCCGCCGCCCCCTCCCCCGCCGCCGCCTGCGGGCAAGCAATGGCATCTGGCGGTGGATGGCGCAACCTCGGGGCCGTTCGGCGAGGCCGAGCTTGCCAGGGCCGCCGCAGAGGGTCGGCTGACCCGCGCGACAATGGTCTGGAGCCCGGGGCAGGACGGCTGGAAGATGGCCGCCGAGACCGAGCTGGCCCGGCTTCTGGACAGCGTGCCTCCGCCGCCACCGAAACCCTGACGTCCGGTCATGCCGCAGGACGAATACCGCTGGCCCTGCGAACAGTGCGGGGCGCAACTGCGCTACGCACCGGGGCAGACGCGGCTGGTCTGCGACCATTGCGGCCATGTGCAGGACATCCCGGCCGAGGTGCCCAGGTCGCGTGCCAGGGCGCTGCAAGAGCTTGATCTTGCAAGGGGACTGCGCGACGATCTGCCCAGGGGCGAGATGGTCGAGATGCGCACCACCACCTGCCCGAACTGCGGCGCGCTGGTGGAGATCACAGGGGCGACCCATGCCACCGAATGCCCGTTCTGCGCGACGCCCGTGGTGCTTGATACCGGCACCACGCGTCATATCAAACCCCAGGCGCTGGTGCCCTTCGTCCTGACCGAACCTGAGGCGCGCAAGGCGATGGTGGCCTGGATGGGCAGCCTCTGGTTCGCGCCCGGCACGCTTCTGGAATATGCCCGCAAGGGCCGGGCGCTGAACGGGGTCTACGTCCCGTTCTGGACCTTCGACGCCGACACCGCCAGCCGCTATTCCGGCGAGCGGGGCGAGTATTACTACGAAACGCGCACGGTGCAGGTCCGGGTCAACGGCCGGATGGAGACCCGGCAGGAACAGGTCCGCCGAACACGCTGGTATTCCGCCTCGGGCCGCGTCGCGCGGGATTTCGACGACGTGCTGGTGATGGCTTCGCGCAGCCTGCCCACGCGGCTGGGCAACGAACTGACCCCTTGGGATCTGGGCGCGCTGACCCCCTATACCCCTGAATTTCTTGCCGGATTCCAGTCAGAAGGCTACACCGTTCCGCTTGCCGATGGCCATGCCGAGGCCCGGGACCAGATGTCGCGGGTGATCCTGCAGGACGTTCGCCGCGACATCGGCGGGGACGAGCAGCGGGTTCATGGAGTCGACACCGACTGGTCGGACGAGACCTTCAAGCACATCCTGCTGCCGGTCTGGATGGCGGCCTACAAATACAACGGCAAGAGCTATCGCTTCCTGGTCAACGGCCAGACCGGCGAGGTGCAGGGCGAGCGGCCCTGGTCGGCCTGGAAGATTGCCGGTGCGGTGATTGTCGTTATTTTCCTGATACTTGGCGGGATCTACCTCTCCGACCCGCAGGCGCTGGACCTGCCGGAGCCGGGCTGGATGGACTAATCCGCCTTGCGGTTGAAGAAGAGCATCCAGCCCGCATAGAGCCCGGCCGCCAGGAACAGCACGCCCCACATCGGCGCGCCCTGCCAGAACTCTACCCCCGCCCAGCCGAGCGGTACCAGCACCGTGATCCAGCGCACCCAGGCGCGGGCGAAGAAGGGGTCGTTCGGATCGAGAAACTTCATGCCTTTGCCCCCGGTTCGTGCCATCCTTGACGCAGGAAAGGGAGGCCGACATGCCCAGGATTGTCAAGGATTTCCAAGGACAAACCGTGATCACCACCTTCGAGACGACCCCCGCGATGGCCTTCGACCTGGTCGAGGCGCTGGAGGCCGCCTATCGCGAATGCATCCGCAACCAGCCGGGCTTCCTTGCCGCCGGGCTGCACATGAACGACGCGCGGACGCGGATCTGCAACTACAGCCAATGGCAGCGGCGCGAGGACTATCAGGCGATGCTGCGGACGCCGGAGATGCGCGAGCGCAACCGCAGGATCAACGAGCTGTGCCGGGGGTTCGAGCCGGTGATGTACGAGGTGGTGGGGGTTTTCTGACCGCCGCGCGTTAATTCAGGGGGTTAGCAGCGATTTTCGGGTCTGGGAACCGTCTGGATCGGGTATGGATTGCGTCCATACGCGAGTATGGGCGCAAGGCTGTTAACCGTGAGGGGCGAATCGGCCCCTTAGAGCCGCTTCAGCAGGGCCTGGGCGGCCGCGGGGTTCGCCGCCTTGTAGCCGGAGATGACGAAGAGGAACACGTCCCGCGTCCGGGCCATGTCGCGCAGGCGGTCGGCCCAATGGTCGAGGTCGGCCTCGGAATAGCCGAGCGGCTCGTCCTCCCGCGTGCCCATGATGCGGAGATAGGCGAAGGGCGCGGTGGCGACGGCGATCTGGGGATAATCGCTGTCGGCGGCCTGGATGGCGGCGATGCCCCGGTCGCGCAGGAGGGTGGTGAAGGCGTCGCAGGCGAAGCTCTCGTGCCGGGCCTCGATGGCGTGGTGCAGCGGCAGGCCCCCCAGCCGGTCGGGCAGGAGGTCGAGGAAGGCTGCCATGTCTTCGGGATCGAACTTCTTCGTCGGCGGCAGTTGCCAGTTGATCGCGCCAAGCTTCGGGCCCAGCTCGGTCAGGCCGGAGGCGAGGAAGCGGGCGATGGATTCGCCGCCTTCGGCCAGCACGCGGCGGGAAGTGGCAAAGCGCGGCGCCTTTAGGGTGAAGACGAAGCCTTCGGGGGTCTCTTTCGCCCATTTGGCGAAGGTTTCCGGTTTCTGGGTGCCGTAATAGGTGCCGTTGACCTCGATCGCGGTCAGGGCCTTGGCGGCGAAGGCCAGTTCGTCGGCCTGGCGCAGCCCGGCGGGATAGAAATTGTCGCGCCAGGGTTCGTAAGTCCAGCCGCCGACGCCGATACGGATATTTCCGGTCATGACTTCTCTCCCTTTCGTCGCCCTGCTTGGAACGGAGTCACCTCCGCCCCCTCGACCGCTTCCCGCCGCGCTGCCCGGCCCGTCCGCCGGTCGAGCGGCCTGACTGCTTCGTCGCCTCGACCACCGCCTCCTCGATCACCTCTTGCCGGGCGAAGGGGTCGTCGGCCACCGCCAGTTCCACGGCTTCCAGCCGCTTGACCTCGTCGCGTAGACGGGCGGCTTCCTCGAACTCCAGGTTTTCGGCCGCCTTGCGCATCTGGGTGCGCAGCGCGTCGAGATGGGCGGCGAGGTTCTGGCCGACCAGAGGTTTGTCGACGCGGGTGGTGATCCGGCTCTGGTCGGTGTCGCCCTGCCAGAGGCCCGCCAGCACATCCTCGACGTTCTTCTTCACCGTCTCGGGGGTGATGCCATGTTCCACATTGTAGGCCATCTGCTTTTCGCGGCGACGATTGGTCTCGGCGAGGGCGCGCTCCATGCTGCCGGTGATGCGGTCGGCATACATGATCACACGGCCATCGGCGTTCCGCGCCGCGCGCCCGATGGTCTGAATGAGAGAGGTTTCGGACCGCAGGAAGCCCTCCTTGTCGGCATCGAGGATCGCAACCAGCCCGCATTCCGGGATGTCCAGCCCCTCGCGGAGGAGGTTGATCCCGACCAGCGCATCGAAGGCGCCGAGGCGGAGGTCGCGCAGGATCTCGATCCGCTCGATCGTGTCGATGTCGCTGTGCATGTAGCGGACGCGGATGCCCTGTTCGTGCAGGTAGTCGGTCAGGTCCTCGGCCATGCGCTTGGTCAGGACGGTGACGAGGGTGCGCAGGCCCCGGGCCGAGACCTTGCGGATTTCGTCGAGAAGGTCGTCAACCTGCATCTCCACGGGCCGGATTTCGACGGGCGGGTCCAGAAGACCGGTCGGGCGGATCACCTGTTCGGTGAAGACGCCGCCGGTCTGTTCCAGTTCCCACGCCGCGGGGGTGGCGGAGACGAAGACGGATTGCGGACGCATCGCATCCCATTCCTCGAACTTGAGCGGGCGGTTGTCCATGCAGGACGGCAGGCGGAAGCCGTGTTCGGCCAGGGTGAACTTGCGGCGGAAGTCGCCGCGATACATGCCGCCGATCTGGGGGACGGAGACGTGGGATTCGTCGGCGAAGACGATGGCGTGGTCGGGGATGAATTCGAAAAGCGTGGGCGGCGGCTCGCCCGGCGCGCGGCCGGTGAGGTAGCGGGAATAGTTCTCGATCCCGGCGCAGGAGCCGGTGGCCTCCAGCATTTCCAGGTCGAAGCGGGTGCGCTGCTCCAGGCGCTGCGCCTCCAGCAGCTTTCCTTCGGATTCCAGCTGCTTGAGGCGGTGGAACAGCTCGTCCTTGATGCCGGTGATCGCCTGTTGCAGCGTCGGGCGCGGGGTGACGTAGTGGCTGTTGGCGTAGATGCGGATCTGCTTGAAGCTGTCGGTCTTCGCCCCGGTGAGCGGGTCGAATTCGACGATGGATTCCAGTTCCTCGCCGAAGAAGGAGAAGCGCCAGGCGCGGTCTTCGAGGTGGGCGGGCCAGACTTCGAGCGAGTCGCCCCGGACGCGAAAGGCGCCGCGCTGGAAGGCGGCTTCCAGACGTCGGTATTGCTGGGCGACAAGCTCGGCCATGACCTTGCGCTGATCGTAGATCTGGCCGACGACAAGATCCTGGGTCATCGCCGAATAGGTTTCCACCGAGCCGATGCCGTAGATGCAGGAGACCGAGGCGACGATGATCACGTCGTCGCGTTCCAGAAGCGCCCTTGTAGCCGAGTGGCGCATCCGGTCGATCTGTTCGTTGATCTGGGATTCCTTCTCGATATAGGTGTCGGTGCGGGCGACATAGGCCTCGGGCTGGTAGTAGTCGTAGTAGCTGACGAAATATTCCACCGCGTTGTCGGGGAAGAAGCCCTTGAATTCCCCATATAATTGCGCGGCCAGCGTCTTGTTCGGCGCGAGGATGATGGCGGGGCGCTGCGTCTCCTCGATCACCTTGGCCATGGTGAAGGTCTTGCCGGTGCCGGTTGCACCCAGAAGCACCTGGTCGCGGTCGCCCGCGTTCACACCCTGGGTCAGTTCGACGATCGCCTTGGGCTGGTCGCCGGCGGGCTGGAACGGGGTGGACAGGACGAAGCGGCGCCCGCCCTCCAGCTTGGGCCGGGTCAGCACCTCGGGGCGTTCGGTCAGGGCATTCGAGTTGTTGTGCGGCATCGGGCAGCCTTCGGGGGAGTCGGGACAGGACAGATTTGATCCGTTTTTGTTCCAATTCAAGCGGCGATCCGCAGGTGTGGGCGAAACCGTTGCCGAAACCGGGGTGAGCGGCTAAGGCTCGCGGTCAGAGGTGACTGATGGCTGAAAAGATCGACACGCGGGCCGTGGGGCTGGATGTGGGGCTGGCGTTCATCCGCTGGCTGACCGGGGCGGAGAACCTGCACTACGGGCTGTGGACCGGGCTGGAGGTGACGGCCGGAAACCTGCGGGCGGCGCAGGACGGCTATACGGCGAAGCTGTTCGGCTATCTTCCCGAGGGTCGGCTGCGCATCCTGGATATCGGCGGGGGCGCGGGCGAGACGGCGAAGAAACTGCTCGCGCTGGGCCATTCGGTGGAGATCGTGGTGCCCTCGCCCTTCCTGGCGGCACGGTGCCGGGAGACGGCCAAGGGTGCGGTGGTGCATGAGTGCACCTTCGAGGCGTTCCAGGGCCAGGGACCCTATGACCTGTGCCTGTTCTCGGAAAGCTTCCAGTACATTCCTTTGGCCGAGAGCCTGCCGAAATGCGCGCGGCTGCTGGCCCCCGGCGGCAAGGTGCTGATCGCCGACTGCTTCCGCACCGAAGCCTATCAGGGCCGCGAGGCGCATGGGCCGCAGCCGGGGGGCGGACACCATCTGGCATCGTTCGAGGCGGCGGTGGCGGGTTCGGCCTTCGCGGTCGAGGCGGAGGAGGACATCACCGATGCCGTCGCGCCTTCCATCGACCTGGAGCAGGCGTTGTTCCATGTTCTGGGGCAAGGGGTGACGCGGGTGTCGGACGAGATTCGCGGCAAGCGGCCCACGGCGCATTGGGCGCTGGCGAAGGTCATCGGGCTTTTCCTGTCACGCAAGCGCCGCGACAATCTGATGCAGCGGCTGACCGGCACCAGCCGGACATCGGAAGCCTTCCGGCGCTTCAACCGCTACCGGATCATCCGGTTGCAGCAGCGGCAGGCCTAGGATCGCGAGATTTTCGCGCGAACCTTGCAACTTCAGGTTGATATTGAGGGAAGCTTCGGTCAGATTGTCCCGGCAAGCAGCAACTGAAGCTGCCGGTCGGCGTCGACCCTACCCCACCCCACACTCCCTGACGCTGACCGGCAGCCTTTTCCGCCGCAGGTGACGCTTGCGCTTTGCGGGACGCTTCGGCTAACACGAAGCGCAGCCTCGGAGGATCGTTCCATGCGCGCCCGCATCTATCAGCCCGCCCGGACCGCGATGCAGTCCGGCACCGCCAAGACCCACCAATGGGTGCTGGAATTCGGCCCGGCCTCGGAACGCGAGGTCGATCCGCTGATGGGCTGGACCTCGTCCTCGGACACGCAGGCGCAGGTGCGGCTGAAGTTCGAGACGCGGGAGGAGGCCGAGGCCTATGCCGCCGAGAAGGGGCTGGAGTTCGACCTGGTCGAACCGAAGCCGCGCAAGGCCAACATCCGCCCGCGCGGCTATGGCGAGAACTTCGCCACCGACCGCAAGGGCGCCTGGACGCACTGACCGCGCGGCGGGCTTGCCAGTCTGCATCGGGCAGGGCAGGAAGGGCGCAAGGAGCCCGTCCATGATCATCGCCGAAGAACACCCGCTGACCCCCGACCTGGAGCTTCTGTTCCAGCGCCACACTGCCGACATGCATGCCGATACGCCGCCGGAATCGATCCACATGATGGACAAGGGCGCGCTGGCCGCGCCGGGGATCCGCTTCTTCGTGCTGCGCGACGGGGGTGCGCCGCTGGCGATGGGGGCCTTCAAGCGGATCGATGCGAGCCATGCCGAGATCAAGTCGATGCATGTGCTGACCGAGGCGCGGGGCCGGGGATTGTCGAAGGCGATGCTGGATCATCTGGTCACTGCCGCGCGGGCCGAGGGCTTCACCCGGCTGAGCCTGGAAACCGGGGTGCAGCCCACCTTCGTCGCGGCCCGGGCGCTGTATGCCCGGGCGGGGTTTCAGGACTGCCCGCCGTTCGAGGGCTATTCGGACGACCCGAATTCGGTCTTCATGACGAAGGTGCTTGCCTGAACTGTGACCTTGTCGCAAAAGGACGCGGCGCGGGCTCGTAGCTCAACTGGATAGAGCAAGGACCTTCTAAGTCCGAGGTTGAGGGTTCAAGTCCTTCCGGGCCCGCCATTTTCCAGACAAGGACGCCGCCCTCGGGGCATCGCCCGCTCGGACGGCATCGCCATGGACGGTGGTCAGGTGGGCGTGCTGGGCGCGCCGCCCTCGAAGCGGTTGCCGTGGGTATAGTCGCAGGGAGCCTCCTGCATCTGCAGATGCAGCGCCGTGCCAGTATAGGGATGGGCGCGGGCGAGGTCCTCGTCGAAGTCGATGCCAAGTCCGGGGCCTTCGGGGGGCAGGATGTAGCCGTCTTCCCACCGGATCGAGTTGCGGATCAGTTTCTGGTGGAAGGCGCCACCGGTCTCGATGGTCTCGGCGATCAGAAGGTTCGGGATCGAGGTGGAAAGGTGGATGTTCGCCGCCCATTCCACCGGCCCGGCGTAGAGATGCGGGGCCATCTCGGCGTTGAAGATTTCGGCCATGGCGGCGATCTTCTTCGCTTCCCAGATGCCGCCGACCCGGCCGAGCGCGGGTTGCAGGATCTTCACCCCTCCGGCGCGGAGCAGGGTGCCGAATTCGGCCTTGGTGGTCATCCGTTCCCCGGTCGCCAGCGGCACGCGGACGGATTTCGCGACTTCGGCGAATTCGAGAAGGTTGTCGGGCGGGATCGGCTCTTCATACCAGAGCGGGTTGTAGGGTTCGAGCTCGCGGCCCATCCGGATCGCGCCGGGGGTGGTGAACTGGCCATGGGTGCCGAAGAGAAGGTCGACGCGGTCGCCCACCGCCTCGCGGATGGCCTTGCAGAAGGCGACGGAGCGGGAGATGTCGGAGAGCGCGGGCTCATGGCCGCCACGGATGGTATAGGGACCGGCGGGGTCGAACTTCACGGCGGTGAAGCCCAGGTTCATGAAGCGGACGGCGGCCTCGGCGGCGGCGTCGGGCGAGACCCAGAAATCCGGGCTCTCCTTGCCCGGCTCGGGGTAGAGATAGGTGTAGCTGCGGATGCGGTCGTTCATCCGGCCGCCGATCAGCGCCCAGACCGGCCGGTTCCGTGCCTTGCCCAAGATGTCCCAGCAGGCGATCTCCAGCCCCGAGAAGGCGCCCATCACCGTGGGGTCCGGGCGCTGGGTGAAGCCGGAGGAATAGGCGCGGCGGAACATCATCTCGATGTTCTCGGGGTTCTCACCCTGCATGTGGCGGGTGAAGACGTCCTCGATCACCGCCTGCATCGCATTGGGGCCGACGGTCGAGGCATAGCATTCGCCGTAGCCCACGATGCCGTCGTCGGTGGTGATCTTCGGGAAGGTCCAGTAGCGCCCGCCCCAGCCGGGGAACGGAGGGGCGACGGTGAAGATTTCGAGGTCCTTCAGTTTCATCCATGCGCCCCCTGGCTGGCCGGAGCCGGGGTTTAACACCCCCTGCCTTCGGGTTTCCCGAACCGATCGCGAAACCTTCGGCATACCCCGTGGAGTATCTTCAAGGGAGAAGGTTAAGGGGGAGCAGAGGGAACAGACCTTTCATCCGCGACAAAAAATGGCGCGGATGGACAAGGGTGCGGAAAGCGTCGCTGCGGCCTTGGTGATTGGATGCGTTTGGCGTGGATGCAGGATTATTGTAGCTTTTTGCCGCGATCAGCCTGACGCAGAGGAAACTTACATTCGATTTCTGCAAAGCATGGGAGGGTAAGCCGCTTCAGAAATGGCCGATGCGGGTAAGGAAGCTTTTCAACGTTTCGGCGAAGGCTTCGGTCTGGGTCAGCATCGACAGATGGCTGCCCCCGCGCAGAAGCTGGAAATGCGATCCGGCGATCAGGTCAGCCAGTTCGCGTTGCAGGTCGGGCGGGGTCTTGCGGTCGTCGGCGCCGGCGAGGATGAGCGTCGGCAGGGTCAGGGTGGCGGTGGTCTGGTAGAAATCAGCGGTCGCGGTCGCGGCGGCGAAGCCCTGCCAACCTTCGGGGCGGGTACAGTCCAGCATGTCGCGGACATGCGACAGGCCGGGTGACGTCTGCCAGCGCGGTCCGAGAAGGCTGGCGCATTCGGCATCCAGATCGGGGCCCTGCTCGCGCAGGCGGGCGAGGCGGCTGTCCCAGACGGCGGGATTGGCGAAGCGGGTGGCCGAGCCGGTCAGGACCATGGCGCGGACGAGGTCGAGGCGCTTGACGGCCAGTCCTTGCGCGATCAGCCCGCCCTCGCCCGCGCCGAGAAGGACGGCGTCCTTCAGCGCGAAATGGGTCATCAGCCGTTCGACGTCGCGGATCAGGGTGCCCATGGCATAGGGTGGGCCGGGCGTGTCCGAGCCTCCGTGGCCGCGCAGGTCGAGGCGCAGGGTGCGCGTCGGCAGATGCGGCAGCAGCGCGTCCCAAAGGCGGAGGTCGAGGCCAAGGCCATGAATCAGCACCAGCGGCGGGGCGGTTTCCGGGCCGGACAGTTCGGCATTCAGCCGCAGGTCGTCCAGCCAGACCAGCGTCACGCGAAGCGGTCCAGCGCGGTGGCGAAGGTGGCGGGGTCGACATTGCCGCCGGTGGCGACGGCGATCACCGTGTCGGGCAGGCCGTCGAGGAACAGGGCGGCGGCGAGGGCGGCAGCCCCGCCGGGTTCCAGCGCGATACGGAGGTGGGTGAAGGCAAGCGCCATGGCCTGAAAAGCCTGGTCATCGGTGATCGCCGCGCCGGGGCCTGCGAGACGGGAGAGGATGGGCAGGGTCAATTCGCCGGGCGAGGGCGTCAGGATGGCGTCGCAGATCGAGCCGCTGAGCGCGGGGTTTCTCTCGCGCTGGCCCGAGGCGAGGGAGCGGGCCATGTCGTCGAAGCCCTGCGGTTCCGCCGTATGGACGTGCAGGCCGGGCGCGCGGGCCTCAAGAGCCAGCGCGATGCCGGAGGAGAGGCCGCCCCCGCCGCAGCAGACGAAGACGGGGGCGGCGTCTATCCCCGCCTCTGCCGCCTGTTCGGCGAGTTCTAGACCGACGGTCCCCTGCCCCGCGATCACCTGCGGGTCGTCATAGGGTTTGACCAGAGACAGGCCACGGTCGGCGGCGATCCGGGCGCCGATGGCGTCACGATCCTCGGTCGCGCGGTCGTAAAGCACCACTTCGGCGCCATAAGCGCGGGTGTTGGCGATCTTCACCTGCGGCGCGTCGGAGGGCATCAGGATGACGCAAGGCGCGTCGTGGCGGGCGGCGGCATGGGCCACACCCTGCGCATGGTTGCCCGAGGAATAGGCGATGACGCCGCGCGTCCGTGCCTCTTGCGACAGGGCCGAGACGGCGGACCAGCCGCCCCGCGCCTTGAAGCTGCCGGTGATTTGCAGGCATTCGGCCTTGACGAAGACGCGCCGACCGACCGCCTTGTCGAGAAGCGGCGCGTTCAGGAGGGGGGTGCGGCGGACATGGCCGGACATGCGCCGGGCGGCGGCTTCGATCATGTCGATGTTCATTGCAGGCTTTCGATGAAAGTGCGGATCAGGGCCACGGCTTCGGGCTCGTCGAGGAAGGGGATATGGGCGCGGCCCGGCACCTCGGCAACCGCCATGTCCGGGCGGCGGACCTGCATCTTCGCCACGGTGTCGCGGGTCAGGAGGTCGGAGTTCGCGCCGCGGATCAGGGCCAGCGGCAGGCCTTGCAGCGCATCTAACAAAGGCCAGAGATCGACCGGCGGGCCGTCGAAGGCTTTCAGGAAGGCCTCACGCAGGGCGGGGTCGTAGGGAAGGCGCAGGCCCTCGGGGGTCTGGACCACCAGCTTCCGCGCTTCTTCCAGCCAGCGGGTCATCGGCACGCCCTCGAATCCGGGGCTGCGGGACAGGCGCTCGGCATAGCCTTCAAGCGTCCGGCCCGCCGGGTTGCGGCCGACATAGTCGGAGATGCGCGCCAGCCCCTCGCGGTCGATCTCGGGGCCGACGTCGTTCAGGCAGAGCCCCAGCACCCGGTCGCGCGCCACGGCGCCGAGGACCATGCCGATCAGCCCCCCGCGCGAGGTGCCGAGGATGGCGGCCTGCGCCACGCCGATGTGGTCGAGAAGCCGCAAGGCATCGCGCGCCTCCTGCTCCACGGTGTAGGTCGCGGCCCCGGTCCAGTCGCTGTCGCCCCGGAGCAGGAGGC
>Ga0209793_1001905_pt1 | contig 11276 bp, 7 predicted proteins | sample EBPBio122009_DNA_FD_185863 | JGI IMG/M metagenome (GOLD analysis project Ga0209793, IMG submission 185863) | Wastewater treatment Type I Accumulibacter community from EBPR Bioreactor in Madison, WI, USA - Reactor 1_2/2/2009_ DNA (SPAdes) (version 2) | ecosystem: Engineered > Bioreactor > EBPR >... | reverse complement strand
GAACACCGCGACGCGCACGGTCTTGCCGGTGCCGTTCGGCAGCGACACGACGCCGCGGACCATCTGGTCGGCGTGGCGCGGGTCGACGCCGAGGTTGATCGCCACTTCGACGGTCTCGTCGAACTTCGCCGAGGCAGCGCCCTTGATCAGGCTGACCGCGTCCTCAACCGACACGTTGGTCTTGGTTCCGAAGGCTTCGCGCGCCTTGGCCGTCCGTTTACCGATCTTGGCCATGACTTACCCCTTCACCTCGATACCGCAGCTCTTGGCCGAGCCGAGGATGATCTGCATCGCGCCTTCGATATCGTTGGCGTTGAGGTCCTTCATCTTCGCTTCGGCGATCTCGCGGACCTGCTTGACGGTCACGGAGCCGGCGACCTCGCGGCCGGGCTTCGTCGAGCCCTTGGCGCGGTTGCGCTTGCCGACCGGCTTCAGGCCGGCAGCTTTCTTCAGGAACCACGACGCAGGCGGCGTCTTCAGCTCCATGCTGAACGACTTGTCCTGGTAATAGGTGATCACGACCGGAACCGGCGAGCCGGGCTCCATGTCCGCGGTCCGCGCGTTGAAGTCCTTGCAGAACTGCATGATGTTGATGCCGCGCTGACCCAGGGCGGGGCCGACGGGCGGGGACGGGTTGGCTTGACCCGCCTTCACTTGCAGCTTCAGCTGCCCGATAATCTTCTTGGCCATCTGGCCGCTCCTTCTGTCACACGGCCCCGCACGGGGACCTGCTTAGTGGTTCGGCCGGGGCCTTGGCCCTGCCTCCCACGCGAACACTCAGGCCCCTTTGGTGACCTGGGTGAATTCCAGTTCGACCGGCGTCGGCCGGCCGAAGATCGAGACCATGACCTTCAGGCGGCCATTGTCGTCGTCCACTTCCTCGACCATGCCCGAGAAGCCATCGAAGGGCCCGTCGGACACTTTCACCTGCTCGCCGACCTCGAAGCGGATCAGGCTGCGCGGCGCCTCCTGCCCTTCCTCGACGCGGTTCAGAATCAGGTTCACCTCGTCGTCGCGCATCGGGCTGGGCTTGCCGGGCTGACCCAGGAAGCCAGTGACCCGGTTGATCGAGGTGACCAGATGATAGGTCCGGTTCGACATTTCCATGCGCACCAGCACATAGCCGGGCATGAAGCGCCGCTCGGACGTCACCTTCTTGCCGCGCCGGACCTCGATGACCTCCTCGGTCGGCACGAGAACCTCTTCGACCTCGTCCTCAAGCCCCGCCTCGGCGGCAGCCTGGCGAATTGCTTCGGCGACCTTCTTCTCGAAGTTCGAGAGGACGCTCACCGAATACCACCGCTTGGCCATGCCATTTCCCCGTCTGCATCCGCCATCAGCCGATGCGCATTTCCGTTTTATGTCAGAGGCTTGCGCCCGACCAGATCGCAGAAGCCCGGCAGACAAAAAATGTGCGCACCGAATCGGTGCGCGCCATCCTGCCGGGTATTGCTGGTGCCTTTATCGCCCCCGGCCACAAGATTCAAGGGGCCGGGCCGGATTTCGCGTCCCGCGCGGCCTCAGCTCACCAACCCCAGAAGCGCGCCGAGGCCGGTGCGGATCAGCAGGTCGACGAGGAAGAAGAACACCGCCGTCAGGCCGGTCAGCGCCAGCACCATGATGGTGCTCACCCCGACTTCGCGGCGGGTCGGCCACGAGACCTTGGCGGTTTCCGAACGCACCTGCTGGAGGAAGGTCAACGGATTGGTCCGGGCCATGGTCACACCTTTGCGGGATCGAAGGGCCGCGCGGGGCAGCGACGCGGCGGTTGGCGCCGAGATACGCCGGAGGGCCGCGCCTTTCAACCCACCGGGGCCGCCCGCGCCCATTCCGAAGGCACGAAGCCGCCGATGTTGACGTTTCTGCAACACAGCGATGTCGGGAGGGAGGTGGCAGGGGCAGCAGGGTTCGAACCCGCGACCTACGGTTTTGGAGACCGTCGCTCTACCGGCTGAGCTATACCCCTATCCTGCGCCGGGGGTTACGGCACCGGGCGGGGGAAATCAAGGGGCGAATTGGCCTCGCCGCGCAGCTTTCGGGGCCGGGCGTGGACGCGCCTTGCCCGCCGCCTTGCGCCCTTTCGTCAACTCCCCGTGATTCGCCCGCGCCCCGGCGGGATCGGCGCGGAGGTGGGGAATCTCGGGCTCCTCGGGCGCACCGCTGATGCGCGCGGCGGCAGGCAGTATCGCTGGTCGGTGCTGGCCACTGGTGCGGCGCAGATCCCGCTGGCGGGGACGGCCAGCCCGATAGGCGGCTGAAATGGGTCAGGCAGGAGGATAGTTCCTCCGCGCCTGCCTGATCGAACGCGCGGCAGGGGACGAACGGGCGGCGCCATCCCCGATCAGGCGCAAGAGTTGCTGGATCGGAGGGGCGCGGGCCGGGTCGGCTTCTGAACAACGGCGGGCCCGGGGGCGGCCGGGGCCAAGGGGTTTTCCACCGCCTTGGAACCCCCGAGGATATTTGCAGCGCAAAGAAGCGCGAGACTTCGTTAACCATGATCGCGCACTCTGAGAGCGTGCCAGCGCGAGGGGGGAAGAGGGCGCCGCCCTCGCTCCGAGGCGCGTCGACCCCCTCACCGGCGCGGCAAGCGCTGCACGACCGGGCGTCCCCGCGCGCCCTCCGCGAAACCCGCGCGCGCGGGGGCGCGGCGCGTTCGACGCCGCTCGCCCCGTCGCGCGCCCGGCCCGTCCCCTGCCACCTTTCGAGCGGCCCGGACCCGGGATCGGCGCAAGGCGGCGGCTTTGGCCATCGCCCTGCCGCCACGATGCCGCGTTAACGTTAAAACGCCGTTACCGCGCCCATCTTTGTTCTGAAAATATCCTCCGGGAGGGTCCGGGAGGGGAGAAAACCCTCCCGGGGTCGCCACCCGCGCCGGGGTCCCAGCGAGGGGCGCAAAGGAAAGGGGCGGCCGAAGCCGCCCCTGCCCGTTCCGTCTCGGGAAATCTCAGTTCAGGATGCCCGCGTGGCGCATCGCCGCGTCGATCGCCTCGGCGGTTTTCTCGGTCACGCCCAGAAGCGGCAGCCGCACCTCGGCCGAGCAGCGCCCCAGCCGCGAAAGACCATATTTCGCCCCGGCCAGCCCGGGCTCCAGGAAGATCGCGGTGTGCAGCGGCATCAGCCGGTCCTGGTATTCCAGCGCGCGGGCGTAATCGCCGGCCAGCGTCGCCTCCTGGAATTCGGCGCAAAGCTTCGGCGCGACATTCGCCGTGACCGAGATGCAGCCGACGCCGCCATGGGCGTTGAAGCCCAGCGCCGTCGCATCCTCGCCCGAAACCTGGACGAAATCCGCCCCGCAGCTGGCCCGCTGCATCGACACACGCTCGATCTTGCCGGTCGCGTCCTTGACCCCGATGATCGAGGGCAGCTTGGCCAGCTCGCCCATCGTGTCGGGCATCATGTCCACAACCGACCGGCCGGGGATATTGTAGATGATGATCGGCAGCGACGAAGCCTGGGCCAGCGCGGTGAAATGCGCGATCAGCCCTGCCTGGGTCGGCTTGTTGTAATAGGGGGTCACGACCAGCGCCGCATCGGCGCCGACCTTCTCGGCGTGTTTGAGCAGACGGATCGCTTCAGCCGTGTTGTTCGAGCCGGCACCGGCCACCACGGGCACGCGGCCCTTGGCAACCTTGACGACGAAGGCCACGACCTCTTCATGCTCGTCATGCGTCAGCGTCGGGCTTTCGCCGGTGGTGCCCACGGGAACCAGCCCGTGCGACCCTTCGGCGATCTGCCATTCGACCAACGATTCGAGCGCCTCGTAATCGACCGCACCGTTGCTGAACGGCGTGACCAGTGCGGGAAGCGAACCCCGGATCATGTCTTGCTCCTCTTGGCAGCCTGCCGCCGGTGCCAGTCTCCTGACCCCTTTGTGTGTTGCGCAGGCATCTTGTGCGACTAGACTCTTGGACGCCCCTTTTCAAGAGCATCCATGCGCCTGCTGAAGACCCTGATGACCGCCGCAACCCTCGTCGCGGCCCAAGCCGCCCTTGCCCGGCCCGCCCTAGCCTGGGAAGGCGCCCCGCCGCCGCGCGCGGGCGGCGCCATCGGCGCGCTGGTCAGCGCCGTGCGGCTGGGCGATGTGGAGCGCTTTCAGGTCCTGCGCGAGGCGGCGGGCCCGATCGGCGTGCGCATCGCCACCTGGCGGATCCTGCGCGAGGGGATTGCCGGGGATCTCTCGACCTATGCCGCCTTCGCCACCCATCACCAGGACTGGCCGGGGATGGACCTGCTCTATACCCGCGCCGAAGCCCGGCTGGCCGGGGAACCGCCCGAGGCGGTGCTGAGCTGGCTCAGCCTGCATCCGCCCCGCACCTCCGAGGGGTATCTGGCGCGCCTCAGGGCCGAGGTGGCGCTCGACCGCGATCCGACCGAGACGTTGCGCGCCCTCTGGCTGGGCTATCCCCTGACCGAGGCGATCGAGGAGGATCTGCTGACCCGTTTCGGTGACCGGCTGCGGCCCCTGGCCGCCGAGAGGCTGGATGCGATGCTGTGGGAGGGCGAGCGCAACGCCAGCGAGCGAATGATCCCCCGCGTCGGCGCGGCCGATGCGGCACTGGCCCGCGCGCGGCTGGCGTTGCAGGCCCGCGCCGACGGGGTCAATGCGCTGATCGACGCGGTGCCGGCCGCCCGTGCCGATGACCCCGGGCTGGCCTATGACCGGTTCTACTGGCGGCTGAACCGCGGCCTGCAGGACGAGGCGGCGGATTTGATGCTCTCCGTCTCGCCCGACAACCTGGGCCGGCCCGAGAAATGGGCGGCACAGCGCGCCCGTCTGGCCCGCCGCGCCATGGAGGCGGGCGCCTATGAGACCGCCTTCGCGCTCGCCGCCAATCACGGGCTCACGGACCATGGCACCAGCATGGCCGACCTCGAATGGCTGGCCGGCTATATCGCGCTGCGCTTTCTCGACCGGCCCGCCGAGGCACTGGCGCATTTCCAGACGCTGCGGAACCGCTCGGTCAGCCCGATCACGCTGGGGCGGGCGGGCTATTGGGAGGGGCGCGCGCAGGAGGCCCTTGGCAATGCCGAAGCCGCGCGCGAGGCCTTCGCTTTCGGCGCCCAATACCAGACGGCGTTCTATGGCCAGTTGGCGGCAGAGCGGCTGGACCTGAGCCTCGACCCCGCGCTGATCGCGCCTCCCGCCTATCCCGACTGGCACGACACGCCCTTGGTCTCGTCGGAATTGCTGCAGGCAGCGCTGCTCTTGCATGATGCCGGGCAATGGTACGAGGCGCGGCGTTTCACCCTGCAACTGGCCGAGAACCTGACGGACGAGGCGCAACTCGGCGCGCTGGCGCAACTCTGGCTCGACCGGGGGGAGCCGAATTTCGCCCTGCGGATCGCCAAGGAAGCGATCGGCCGCGGGATCCTTCTGCCCAACGCCTATTTCCCGGTGACCGAGCTGGCGCAGGCCGACCTGCTGGTGCCGGCCGACCTGGCGCTGGCCATCGCCCGGCGGGAAAGCGAGTTCGACCCGCGTGTCACCAGCCATGCCGATGCGCGGGGCCTCATGCAGGTCATGCCCGCCACCGGACGGCATACCGCGCGGCGGCTTGGCCTGCCGTTCGAAGAAGGGTGGCTGATCTCGGACCCGGCCTATAACGCGAGGCTGGGTGCGGGCTATCTGCAGGAAATGTCCGAGCTTTTCGGCGGCACCCTGTCGATGGTCAGCGCCGCCTACAACGCCGGCCCCGGCCGCCCCCGCCGCTGGGCGCAGGACTACGGCGACCCGCGCGATCCCGGGGTGGACCCGATCGACTGGGTCGAGATGATCCCCTTCAGCGAAACCCGCAACTACGTCATGCGGGTGACCGAATCGGTCATCATCTACCGCGCGCTCCTGTCCGGCCAAAGCACCCCGATCCGCCTGACCGACCTGCTGCGCGGTGAGGGGTGAGAGACGCGGGCTGCCGGGATCTTGTGGCGCTGCAATCAGGGGAAGGGGGTGATAGGATGGGTCCGAAAGACTCACCATCACCATAAGTAATTGATTTTAATTTCATAAATATCGGATCGCCTTGCCTTTTGGCTGCTCGAGCGCACGCCATCATGGAACGCGCCAGTCCAGCCATTGAACCATCAGCTTTAACAAGCCTTCCAGAGCGGCGACCGTTTGTCTTGCCTAGTCATCGCACTCACTTTATTAGAACAAAGATAGAACATTTGGCCTGATTCTGTGTGCCATGCTCCGAATGAATATGCCTCACACGATCAAAGCTCGACGGCTGAGTTTCCGTGCGCCGCAGGCTGGCGCAACCCTGTCCGAGGTGTTTCCCGACCCAGGAGCCGAGGCGGCGGCGGCCGGGTTCGTCCTGGCACAGCTTGGTCCCGGGACGGCGCCCGTTCTCTGGATTCAGGATCGGTTGGTGCAGCGAGAAACAGGGCGACCATTCCTTAGGGGGCTTGGGCTGCAAAGACCGCTGATGCTGATGCAGCTTTCCCGGCCGATCGATATGATGGTCGCGATCGAGGAAGGCTTGCGCTGCAAGGCGCTGGCTGCGGTCGTTGCCGAGATCCGGGGCAATCCGACGGCGGTAAGCTTTACGGCGATGAAGCGGTTTGCCCTGCGGACCGAGGCGTCAGGCGTGGCCTGCTGGCTAATCCGGCAGATGGCGATAGCCGATCTGAGCGCGGCGCGCGATCGCTGGCGGATTGCCACGCTGCCCTCGGCCCCCAATTCCGACGATCCGCAAGCGCCCGGCGATCCGCGCTGGCGGGTCGAACTGTTCCGGTCACGCGACAGGCAGCCGGGAGAATGGGTGGAGCGCCATGAACGCAGGACGAAGGATCGTGTCGATCTGGCTACCGCAATTCCCGATGGAGCGCTGGCAGAAGATGCAGGAGCGATCAGGCAACGTATTGCCCGATGACCTGCCGCAGGCGCTATCGGTCGAAGTTGCCCATGGCCCGGTCATTCATGCCGTCAACCGGATGGCGCATATGGCCGGGGTAACGATTGGTGCGCGTCTGGCCGACATGCGTGCGCTTTGCCCTCAGTTGCGGGTGGACCATGCAGATTGCGATGGCGACCGAGCGGCGCTGGAACGTCTCGCACTCTGGGCGCGCCGCTGGTGCCCGTGGACGGTGGCCAAGGGCGGGACAGACGGGGACTGCGGGCTGATCCTCGACACTACCGGATCGGACCATCTGTGGGGCGGCGAAGCAGAGATGCTGGCGCAGATGGAGGCCCATTTTTCTATGCTGGGGCTTTCCTCCCGGCTGGCCTTGGCGTCAACCTGGGGGGCGGCCTGGGCGCTGGCGCGGTTCGGACCGGTGCGCGCGATCTGTGCCGACACGGCCCCGCTGCCAGTGGCCGGGCTGCGGCTGGACGAGGAAACTGTTCTGCTGTTGAACAGGCTGGGATTGCGCACCATCGGCCAGTTGGCCGATTTACCACGCCTGTCACTGGCGCGCCGGTTTGCGCGAGCCGTCCCAGCACAGAATCCCCTGATCCGGCTGGACCAGATGAGCGGTCACCTGCCAGAGCCCGTGTCCCCGCCCGACGCGCCGCCCGTCTTTCGGGCCGACGCCCGGCTTGCCGAACCAATTTTTGATCCGAGCCACTATTTGCCTGGTCTCTGCGCGGCCTTGTGTGATCAATTGGCCCAAGCCCATCAGGGCGCGCGCCGGCTACGCCTGACCGTCTATCGCACGGATGGCGAGGTCAGCCGGATCGAGGCTGCCTGCGCCCTGCCCAGCCGCGATTCGGCCCATCTGGCCTTTCTGTTTCGCGACAAGCTTGAGAAGCTCACCCCTGGTTTCGGCTTTGACCTCATCTCAGTTGAAGCGCCGATGACCGAGGCGCTGGGCACGCCGCAGACCGACCTTGCAGGCGACCTCGATACCGGGCTGGAGCTTTCGCAACTGGTTGATCGCCTGACGGCGCATTTTGGCCGCAACACCCTGATGCAGCTTCAACCCGCCGCCAGCCATATCCCCGAAAGAGCCGAGGCGCGTGTAACCCCGTTGGCCGCGGCCCCGGTCATCACGCCTATACAAGCCGAACGTCCGCAACGTCTGCTGGTTCACCCCGAGGAGGTTCGGGTCCTCTATGCCGTGCCGGAAGGACCGCCTGCGCAATTCCAATGGCGGCGGCGCAACTATCGCGTGACCCGCTATCAAGGCCCTGAGCGCATCGCGCCGGAATGGTGGCACGACAAGCCCGGCACCCGCCTGCGCGATTACTTCAAGGTCGAGGATGAGGTTGGCCACCGGTTCTGGCTTTACCGCGAGGGGCTACACGATGATGGCCGTGGCGGCGCGCCACGCTGGTTTGTTCATGGGGTTTTCGCCTGATGCCCGACAGTGACAACCGCCGTATCCGCAAGACATTGAACGGGAATTTTACACCCAATCCGCGTGCCGATTATGTGGAACTGGGTGTGACTACGCCCTTTTCCTTTCTTCGGGGGGCCTCGGAGGCAAGCGATCTGGTCCTCACGGCCCATGCCTTGGGATATGATGCTCTGGGCGTGGCCGATCTGAACACGATGGCCGGGGTGGTGCGTATCCATGCCGAAGCCCGCAAGGCCAGCCTGCGACCCGTCATCGGTTGCAGACTACAACTGGTGACAGGCGAAGAATTCCTGGCCTATCCACGCGACTGCGCTGCTTATGGCCGGCTGTGCACCCTGTTGACCAAGGGCAAGCGCCATGACGGCGAGGGACGCTGGCAGGCCAAGGGGGCTTGCGACATCACCCTCGCCGATCTGGCCACTCATGCCAAAGACGTGCAACTGATCGTCCTGCCGGATGACAACCTCGCCGCCCGTCTGCCGGACCTGCTCTGCCATCTGCCGACCCTGCGCCACATCGGTGTCAGTTACCTGTACCGCGGCGACGACCGGGCCCGGATCAACCGGCTGGACCGGCTGGCGCGGACCCATGGGCTGGGCATCCTTGCCACCAACGACGTGCACTACCACGCCCCAGAACGCCGCCCCCTGCAGGATGTAATGACCTGCATCCGCGAGAAGATCACCCTTCACAGGGCAGGATTTCTTCTGGATGCCAATGCTGAACGCCACCTGAAATCCCCGGCAGAGATGGCCCGCCTGTTCGCCGATTGGCCCCATGCGATCCGCGCCACGCGCGAGGTGGCCGATGCCTGCACCTTCAGTCTGAACGAACTGAGCTATCATTACCCGCAGGAAAGCGTGCCACCGGGCGAAACCTCCCAAAGCCAACTACAAAAGCTGACATGGGCGGGAGCGGCAGGGCGCTATCCTGCCGGGATACCCGAGAAGGTCCAGAAGCTTCTGCGCAAGGAACTGGAAATCATCGGCATCAAGAAGATCTCCCAGTATTTTTTGACCATCCACGAAATCGTCCTCTGGGCGCGCGCGCAAGGGATACTCTGCCAAGGCCGCGGTTCGGCCGCCAATTCGGCGGTCTGTTTCGTGCTGGGCATCACCTCGGTCGATCCGGCCGAGCAGGAGCTTCTGTTCGAACGCTTCATCAGCCTGGATCGTGACGAGCCCCCCGATATCGACGTGGATTTCGAACATGAACGCCGCGAAGAGGTGATCCAGCACATTTACAGCAAATACGGTCGCCACCGCGCCGGGCTATGTGCCACCGTCATACATTATCGCCCCCGCAGCGCCATCCGCGAGGTGGGCAAGGCCATGGGCCTGTCCGAGGATGTGACAGCAGCGCTGGCGAAAACCGTCTGGGGCAGTTGGGGCACCAGCATGGGTGAGGCGAACAGCCGCGAAGCGGGGGTAGATCTGGCCGATCCGCTGATGGCCCGCGCAATCAAACTGGCCGAGCAGCTGATCGGCATGCCGCGCCATCTGTCGCAACATGTCGGCGGCTTCATCCTGACCGAAGGCACGCTGCATGAAACGGTGCCCATCGGCAATGCCGCCATGCCGGACCGCAGCTTCATCGAATGGGATAAAGATGACATCGACGAATTGAGCATCCTCAAGGTCGATGTCCTGGCGCTGGGGATGCTGACCTGCATCCGCAAATGTTTTGTTCTGCTGAAAAACCATTACGGAATCGAAAAGGATCTCGCCTCGATTCCGCCGGATGACAAACCCACCTATGACATGTTGTGCAAGGGAGACAGCGTCGGCGTCTTTCAGGTGGAAAGCCGGGCACAGATGAACATGCTGCCGCGCCTGAAACCACGCACATTCTATGACTTGGTGATCGAGGTTGCCATCGTCCGCCCCGGCCCCATTCAGGGCGACATGGTGCATCCCTATCTGCGGCGGCGCAGCGGGGAAGAGCCTGAAGTCTATCCCGCGCCGGCGCCCCCCCATGATCCCGATGAACTGCGCAACATTCTTGGCCGCACCTATGGCGTGCCGATATTTCAGGAACAGGCGATGAAGATCGCCATGGTAGCAGCGGAATTCAGTTCGGCCGAGGCCAACGCGCTACGCAAGGCCATGGCAACCTTCCGGTCCCGCGGGACCATCGGAGAATTGGAAGAGTTGATGGTCGGTCGCATGATCGCTCGCGGCTATGATCCCGAATTCGCCCGACGCTGCTTCAACCAGATCAAGGGCTTTGGCGACTATGGCTTTCCCGAAAGCCATGCGGTCAGTTTTGCGCTTCTGGTCTATGTCTCAAGCTGGATGAAATGCCATCACCCGGCGGCCTTTGCCTGCGCCTTGCTGAATTCGCAGCCGATGGGATTCTACGCCCCGGCCCAGATCGTACGCAATGCGCGCGAACACGGGGTCGAGGTGCGCCCGGCCGATGTGAATTTCAGCGCATGGGACAACATGCTGGAACCCTCCGGCGACGGTTTCGCCCTGCGTCTGGGGTTGCGACAGATCGACGGCATGGCGCGTGAAGCGGCGGAACAACTGCTACTCGCCCGCGATGAGCCCTTTGCCAGCCTGCCCGATCTGGCCACCCGGACGAGACTGAATGTCCGCACGATCCGCATGCTCGCCGCCGCCGATACGTTTCGCTCGATCGGCCTGGACCGTCGCGCCGCTCTATGGGAATCGAGGGCGCTGCGCGACGCGCCCGATCTGCCGCTGTTCCGCCCCGGTCACGATGAGGGATCAGAGCCGCTGACCAGCCTGCCCGTCATGCCGATCTGTGAACATGTCGTCGCCGATTACCAGACACTGCGCCTGTCTCTAAAGGCGCATCCTATGGCTTTTCTGCGCAGCAGCATGACGCGCCAGGGTTTCACCCGTGCCGCCGATCTGGACAGGATCGGCAACAACCGCCGCCTGAAACTGGCAGGGCTTGTGCTTGTCCGCCAGCGCCCCGGCAGCGCCAAAGGCGTCTGCTTCATCACGCTG
>Ga0209793_1001897_pt1 | contig 11306 bp, 11 predicted proteins | sample EBPBio122009_DNA_FD_185863 | JGI IMG/M metagenome (GOLD analysis project Ga0209793, IMG submission 185863) | Wastewater treatment Type I Accumulibacter community from EBPR Bioreactor in Madison, WI, USA - Reactor 1_2/2/2009_ DNA (SPAdes) (version 2) | ecosystem: Engineered > Bioreactor > EBPR >... | reverse complement strand
ATTTAGTAGTGGCAAGTTTTTTGTTTGTTTTTGGTGTTGGCTCATATATGATTGAAATTATCTATTTGACGACGGAGCAATCCTTATAAGAAATGCAAGTCAAAATTAACGCGAATATGGTCGATCAGAGCACCGCACACGTCGCGACGGCAATACGCCCTGTATTTGACGCGCTGAGCGCAGGTTTAGTGGGGGATTATGGCGGGAACATGGAGCACCTTTGGATAGATCTGGAGTTGATCGAAGCCCATGCTAAAACCGATGGTAAACCCCGTCATCCTTTTAGATTCCAAAAGCGTGTCTCTGGCCGATCTTATTTTGGTCTCCCATCATCGCCCGGTGAGTTTAATGTAGGGCATTTCAGCGTACGGCCGGATTTTGAATTGATGAGATTGCTTCCTGTAGATCAGGCTATCGCATATGCCATTTCCCTTATCTATTGCGAAACGGAAGTCCTGCATGCAAAAAGTAAGAAGCTCGGTGGGTTTGATGCGGATTTATTCAGAGCTACATTCCATAAAGTCTGCCGAGAGCTTGGCTACCATTGTGAGAGATAACACACTGTTCAAGCACTTTGATAATTATACATGGGCATCACGAAGCGGCCCGGCCAAGAGATACTCAGATATAAAGAGCATGAGGCTATTTTCGGCTAGTTTTGGTTTATTATTATGTTTAATCCACCGTCAGGCATTAATTTTTCCAGTAAAGCTCTCTCTGCTCCAAAATTGACTCAAGCATTATGCCGGACGGCTAGTTTTATACAGGTTTTTGAAACTCATGGGACTTTACTATTTAAATATGATGATTGGTGGGAACACGATGGGTTCCACTTCTCTAAAGACACAATTACTTTTCACGAATTATTCGAAATTGTAAAATCGCCACGCTCGTTGCTTCAGGCAATGCCAGGCGATGAGGATGTGTTCGTTGGCATAATCTCCAATTTAGAGTCGTGGTATTTGCGTTTCTACCTATCATGGGATGACGAAGGTTGCGAACTCAGCGGGCGGTATGACATCACACTACCTGTTTTTTTAGCGGCTGACTACATCTCTCGCATGCAAGACATCGTGAAATTGGAAGAGCAAGATGCCGTTGCTTATTACAAAAGTATCCGCCTGTAGGCACGCCTTGGGCATATCACAAGCACAATAAACCAAAGCCTGTATCTCACCCATGAGCATCCTCAATTCCCTCTTCGGCAAGAAAAAGCCCGCTCCCAACCCAATCCGCGAAACATTATTCGGCGACATGCCACTCGACCGATGGCCGTTAACCGACGACACTTCCGATGAGTTTCCGTGGGATAAATTCGTCTCTGCGCGAACCCATCTTGCGGCAGGGCGTAAAAGCGAAGCCATTGCCGATTGGCAAAACATTGTAGCTCAACCCGACTTGGAGCCAAGACACTATCTCCAAGCCTGGCATTTTCTGCGTCAGCAGGGGCAGCAGCCTCCGCCGGAGATAGCCCAACAGGTGCTGGGAGTTGTGGTGGAAGTGGGGATGCCCGAAGGTCTCGATTTGCTGGCCGCTTATCCAGATTACTCGGCGCGCTACTACAATTATTCCGGCGCAGGTGTGGTGTGGGAGTATCCCGATACCTCTCTAAACTTCGCCATAGACCAGTTACTCGAAGCGGCTGCACAGGTAGTCGCCCAAATTGGCCCGTGGGAAGAAGAACGTCCCGGTCCGCCGCCTCGCGATTCGGCGCGGCTGTCTTTTCTCACGCCCAGTGGCCTACATTTCGGGCAAGGGGAAATGGATGCCCTTTCCACCGACCCCCTAGGGGGACGTGTATTGCAGTTAGCTTCCAATTTAATGGTGGCGTTGATCGAAAAACAGAGGCAGCATAGTAATTGACTACCCGCCGCATGGTGTTAAGGCCAATATTCACCCGCCCTGGTGCAATCCCTTTGTATGAAAAGAACACTAACCTTACAAAAAACAGGGTTTGCCCCGGCTGTTTTCAGTAAACTGTTCTCACAAGAACAAACTCATGCCCGAGAACGTTTTGCCGTTTCAGCCTTCGATGCAAGCTGCCGTTGCCGACTTGCGGGAGCGTTTCCCGCAAGCGCCGTTCCTCACACTGGGACAGACCGTGCTCTGGGACGAGCCGGTGAAAGCGGCTTTTTGCCGCGCCCTGGAAGTTTTGGCTCCCCAAGCCACTATCGTCGCGGCAGTTCACGATACCGATTATTTCGCCAAAGTCTCTCCCACCGATTCGCCGGTGGAAGTGAGTGGGGAGAAGTTCGTTCTCCTGGAGCATAACGATGGCGATACGCGCGATCTGTGGAGCGCTGCCGGTGAAATCAGCACTTTGCTGGGCAGTGAAACCGTGCCCACACGCCAAAAGCTCAGTGAGAACGGCGTGGCGATCGACAAGGTGGCCCGTCATTATCCCGGCGGACTTAAGGAACTGCTCAACACCGAAACCGCCGCCTGGGGCTGGCGTGCGCTGGTGCATACCGAAGCCGGGTCGCTCCTGGCTGGTGAAGTGCGCTTGCGCGATATCGCGCCTAAGCTGCTCGAACAAATGAGCCTGGCGTTCGATGAGAGCCTGCGCACGCTGGGCAATGCCACTGCCGAAGTGGACGAGCATGTTGGTGAATGCCAGTGTCCGGCCCCTTGTGAAAGCCGCGAAGTCGCGGCCCGTGTGTTGCGCTGGGTCGAAGAATACTGCGCCGCTGAGCCGGATGCAACGCTCTCCGAACTCTACCGCTATCTCACCCCGCGTTTATGGGGCATGATTCGCAATGGCGGCTCCTGTAATCTGCAAACCAGCCACTCGCTCAAAATCTTCCGTTTCAACCAGAAAACCGCTGCACTGCCGCGTTTTGAGTTTGTCGATCTTTTCCTGAAGCCTGCCACTCGCGATGCAGCACGCGCGGCCTATAACGATGCCGTGCGCGGCAGCGGTATTTACACACTCGATCAATTCGGTACTGGCGCTTTGCCGTTCGACGTGGTAATTCCCGGCAAAGGGCGCGGTACTTTGCGGGTGCGTGAGAACCTGGTCGTCATCGAGACCAATCCTCCGGTCGCTATCAAGGTGGAAGGGCTTTGTGAGAGTGTGGCTGAGCTGGCCGCGATTCTCGAAGCGAAGTTTGGGGAAGATGTGGTGGTAGTAGGCAAAGCCGTTAGCCTCATTTCCATGCTGGCGCGTGAGATGATTTTTGTCTTCCACGAAAAGGCTTCCGGTTACACCAAACTCACCCAGAAGATGAACGCGAGTTTGCGCGCTGCCGGTATCGAACTGGGATTGCACCCTATGCTGCGGCTGAAATATTCCACCTGGGATGCCTTAGCGCAAGTTCCGGCCCAGTTTTGCCTGCCGCCGCACCTCGAACGGGCGTTTGGCAAGAAGGCCGTTTCAGCTTCCGAGTTTGCCGCGCGCTGGGAAGCGGTTTGCACCGAGCAGGATACCCTTCGCGAAAATTTAAAAGCCTGCCGCTCGCCGCGTGAACTCCTCAATACCCTGGCTCAAGAGAGTGAATACTGGCAGAACGCCGCCAATGAATATGGCAAAGCACGTGCAGTGATCGCCGAAGTCAGCGAACGGGCCAAAGAACTGCAAAAGCAGATTGAAGAGTTGCGCGAACGCAAACAAGCCTTCACGCAAAATGCCGTGGCCGTCGAGCGCAAGAAAGGCGAGGCGTTTCGCGCCGAGATTCTGCCGCTACGCGAGAAGATTCGCGATCTGCACGAAGAGATCGCAGGACGCATTAGCCCGGTTGATGAAACCGGTCAACTCCGCAAGCTCTCCAAAGCCGAACGCGCCCAAAACGCCGAGTTGGATAAAGCGGCGCTCGAAGAAGTGGAGACCCTGCGCGCCGTCATTACCCAGATGCAGCCGGAACGCGCCCGATACGATGAGGAAATCGCCATGTGGCACAGTGCGGCCGTGCGGTCGCGCGAAGAAGCACGCAAACTTACCACGCAGCGAGTGGAAACAGAAAAAAGCCCTGAAGCCCAGGTTGCGCGCGCCACGATTACCCGTTGGGAGTATGAAGCTGAGTTAGAGCGTTTGCGTCGCGTGCGCGATGCCATCGCCACCAGCGAAGGCTTGCGCTACACCAATCTGCGCCCCACGGCGTGGTGGTTGCCTCTGGTTTCGCCCGATGGCGTGTGGTTCGAGCAGTTGGTAGCAACGGCTCAGGCTCGGGTGGAAGAGTTGTAATTTCCTGTGGCATAACTCCTCCTCCACAGGGGGAGGTTGGGTGGGGGATTTGAAGCTTAATCCCTAACGAAGAATAACGGATAGAGGGATTGAATGAACGGTTCATAGTTCAGGATTCATCGTTACTCTCCGACTCCCTCCCCCAACCCCTCCCTGAGGGAGGGGAGTTTTAAGAAGAAAAACGGCCACGTCACCGCTTTGCAGTGATTTTGACATGGCCGTCTTCGATTTTTACAGAGTAGGCCCGAACATCCATTCCCGGCACGGTCATGCTCTCGCCGGTTTGCAGGTCGAACTGCCAGCCGTGCAAGGGACAGCTCACCAGTTCGCCATCGACATAGCCCTCGCAAAGCGGTGCGCCATGATGGGGGCATTCGTTCTCAATGGCATAGAACTCATCGGCAATTTTAAAAATTGCAACGATGCGATCATCGAACTTTACCGTTTTACGCCGCCCGTCCGCAAACTCTTCCACGGACGCGACGGTGATGAAATTTTCCATGTGTGGCGACGAATTAGATGGCTTTCGCCAACTCAATCACTTTGGCCACCAGCTTGTTGACACCGGTTTCGGCTTCCAGCGGTGTTTCGGCTAACATGAAGGCCGGGGTGCTCACGATGTTGTGCTTGGCATCGACGTGAATCTGGTCGACAGTGGTTTCTGCCGTCTGCGCGCCGAAACGCTGCAAATCCATCGTGACTTTGGCATCGTTGCCCACGGTGAGGCTGGGGGCTTTATCGCCCAGAGCCAGGGCAACCAGAACCGGAGCGATGCAAAGGGCACCGATGGGTTTACGCAGCGATGCCATTTCTGTGAGCAGACGCTTGGCCTCTTCGTTGATACTCACGTGGTCGTCGTTATGAGCATAGGTACACAGGTTCTTAACCACGCCGTAGCCGCCGGGAATGATGAGGGCGTCGATATCGTGAGCCGAAACTTCGGCCAGCGAAGTGATGCGGCCACGCACGATGCGGGCAGATTCAGCCAGAACGCTGCGCTCTGCGGTGCCGTCGCCGGTGCGCAATTCGCCGCCGCGATAGTGGTTGATGATGTCGTGTTGGGGCACGTCCGGCGCAATGGCGGCCACTTCGGCTCCGGCCCGTTCAATCGCCAATATCGTCAGGACGCTTTCATAAATTTCGCTACCGTCAAGAACGCCGCAACCAGATAATAATACTCCGACTTTCATGTTATCCCCCGTAACTTTTAAGTTTTACTTTGATACTTAATTTACAAATTCAACGTTAACCTTGTGCGGAATGACTCCGGCTTCAAAGCCCTTGTCTAAGAACAACTGCACCGAGCGTCGCCCGTCATCGCCATAATCGAGCGTGCGCTGGTTGACATACATGCCTACGAAACGGTCGGCCAGGCTACGCTCTGTTTCCAGGCCGCGCGCATATTCCATGGCGTAATCGAGCGCTTCTTCGCGGTGTTCGAGCGAATAGCGAATGCTTTCACGCAACAGATGTGAAACCCTCTTTTGCAATTCCGGTTCCATATCGCGACGAATTGCGTTGCCACCGAGGGGCAATGGCAAACCACCGGTCTGCTGGCTCCACCATTGGCCGAAATCGAGGATGTTATGCACGCCTTCGTTGGCATAGGTGAGCTGGCCTTCGTGGATGAGCAATCCGGCAGCGACTTTGCCCTCGGCGACGGCGGGCAGAATCTCATCGAACGGCATCGCCACGGTTTCAATTTCAGGGGCAAACAGCTTCAGCGCCAGATAGGCCGAAGTTTGCAGGCCGGGAACGGCGACGGTCTGCTGCTTGATTTCATCGAGCGAGAACGGTTCGCGAGCTACGATCATGGGGCCGTACTCTTCGCCCATCGAAGCGCCATGCGAGAGCAGGGCGTATTTATCGTGCAAGTAGGCGTAGGCGTGAATGGAAATCGCCGTGACATCGTAAGTCGAATCGGCTGCGGCCCGGTTCAGGGTTTCGATATCTTGCAGAATATGTTCGAATTCGAGATCGCCCATATCGATTTTGTGGCGGGCGAGTGCATAATGCATAAACGCATCGTCGGAATCGGGCGAGTGCGCGATGGTGATTTTCATAACAAAAGTTTAGCCTTAAAATGAAGATAAAACCGCGAAAAGCCGTTGGCTTTCAAGCGGTTTTGGTTATCGCAATGTTTGTCTTTGTTTTTCCGGCTGGAAAATGCTCCATAATGAAGCGTTAATCCAGGTTGGAAAGGCCGCGCAGAACTTTGGCCATCGCCTGAATGCCGTTGCGGTCGCTGCCGTGCGATTGGGCGGCTCGCCACAACTGCTGGGCCAGGGCCGCACCGGGGAGAACGGTATTGGTCTGCTCGGCCGCCTGGGCGACCAGGCGCATGTCCTTTTGCTGCGTTTCCACCATGAAACCAGGAGAAAAGTCGCGCGCGATGATTTTGGGTGCCAAATTTTGCATCGCCCAACTGGCCCCGGCCCCGCCATTGATGACCTGCATGACGATTTCCGGGTCAACGCCCATTTTCTCACCCAGGGTGAGAGCTTCACAAACGCCCAGCAGGTTCATGGCACCGCAAATCTGGTTGCACAGCTTCACGCTTTGCCCGGCACCGTGGTCGCCGCAATAGGTGATGGTTTTACCCAGCACTTCCAGAATGGGGCGCGCAGCTTCAAAATCGTCTTTGTCGCCGCCGACCATAATAGAGAGTGTCGCGTTCTTAGCCCCAATTTCCCCGCCGGTGACGGGGGCATCGAGGGTGCGCGCTCTGCGTTCTGCAGCGCGCGCGGCAATCTCCTGAGTGAGCGAGGGTGACATCGTCGTCATGTCGATGCACAAAACGCCGGGTTTGGCATCTTGCAGCGCACCGTTTTTGCCCAACAGCACCGCTTCGACATCGGGGCCGTCGGTCACCATGGTGATGACCACATCGGCATCCCGGGCGGCTTCGCGGGGCGAATCGAAAGCCGTGCCGCCTGCTTCAACCACGGGCTGCGTTTTGCTTTTGGTGCGATTGAAACAGGAAACGGTATGACCGGCACGCAGCAGATGAACGGCCATCGGCGCGCCCATGATACCGGTTCCCAGGAAGGCGATGCGAAGAGACATGAGGGTTTAACCCTTAGACGACTTCTTTTTGGCAGCTTTAGCGGCCGGTTTTTTTGCTGCGGGCTTAGCTGCTGCCTTGGCGGGCGCTTTCGCGCTCTTTGTGGCGGCTGCTTTGGCCGGTGCTTTGGCCGCTGCCTTCACGGCTGCTTTGGCGGGCGCTTTTACAGCCGCTTTCTTAGCCGGTGCCGCCGCTTTGGCTGCCGTTTTGGTTGCGGCTGCCTTGGCCGGTGCTTTGGCTGCTGCTTTTGCCGGTGCTTTCACAGCGGCTTTGGCGGGCGCTTTTACGGCTGCTTTCTTTGCCGGTGCCTTCACGGCTGCCTTGGCCGGTGCTTTAGTAGCGACGGCTTTGGTGGCAACCACTTTCTTAGCGGCAGCTTTGGCCGGTGCCTTGGCCGCCGGTTTTGCAGCGGCTTTGGTGGCCTTGGCGGGTGCAACGGCTTTCGTTGCGGCTTTCTTGGCCGTTGCCTTTGCCGGTGCTTTGGTGGCGACGGCTTTGGCAGTGGCTTTTACCGCAGCCTTTTTCGCGGGCGCAGCCGCCTTGGTGGCTGCTTTCTTGGCAGCGGGTTTCGCTGCTACCACTTCTTCCTCGGCCCCGGCGCCCTTGCCGCGACGCTCGTTCATGGCCGGGTTGTGGCGGCGCAGACGAATTTTATCGGCGTTGTAACCTGCTGCTTCCAGCGCGCCATCCCACGAGCCGAAACGGCGGCGTGCGGCGCAAAACAGCGATTGGTCGGTGGTCTGCAACGACTTGGAAGACATCGGTTCGCCGTTGCGCTTGCGGGCCTTGATCGCCTTGAGCACTTTTTCGTTATCCCAGTATTTATAGCGGGTGACTTCTTCTACATCGATTCCGGCTGCGATGACCGCTTCGCGCCACGAGCTAAAACCGTTCGGACGCAATGCCGCCGCTGCCAGGGAAGGATCAAGCTCGGTGCTGACCGAACGCCAGCTCAAATCGGCGCCTTGCTTGTGCAGTTCCTGAATGCGCTCGATGATGCGTTGTTTGTTCCAGCGCTGATAGCGGGAGAGGCCTTCGTAGTCGATGCCGGCCGTTTCAATCGCGCGCCGCCATGTGCCGTAGTGCCAGGCCGCAGCGCGCACCAGGTTCAGGTGATTGGCTTCTGCGGCAGAGTAATTGAGTCGTTCGCCCTCGGAATGAAGGCGTTTAATTTCGGCGATAATGCTTTTTCGTGTCCAGCGCACAGTGGCTGTCTCCTTGGTTATTTAATTGTCTTTGAACGGCTGGGTGTCGAAAATCGCTACTGCAAGTAGGTGTTCTCGGCGTGTCGTAATGAGGCCAAACTCTTGGCATCGTGATTATAGCATGAGAATGCTACCACGGGCAAGTAGAGGCCTCGTATCGTATTATGACATTTTTCAGACAGTTTGTCCGTAAGTGGCATTGAATAAGGAAAACCGGTTTATATAGCCTTGATAACGATGTCTTCGCCTTGCCGCCGGGCGGTGTAGAGTGGCAGTGGTTTGGTAGCCGGGCCGTTGAGCACTTTCCCCGTTAAATCGAAGCGTGAATTATGGCAGGGGCAAAGTAGATCTTTGCCATCTTGCCATAAAACGATGCAACCGGCGTGGGTGCATTTGGTGGAGATGGCTTGCCACTGATTCTGCGTCGTGAGAAATACCAGGCCAGGCTCTTCGTCGGGAAAACGGAAAGCCAGGGCCTGCCCGGGGGCAAGTTTGGCAGCGCCGGGTATTTTCCATTCATTACCCTCGGCGATGGCGGTCGGCGGGCGTTGGACGATGCTGCTATCGCCCTGGGAGCAACCGCCCACCAGCACCACACCCAGGCCACCGGCGACAGCCTGCAAGAAATGACGCCGGTTGAGGGCGCAGGCGGGGGCGTTGGCGGGTGAAGGGCAGTCGTTGCTCTTTGAATTCATATTGTGAGTGTCAATTATGGAAAATATTATCAAGTAGACGGCACAAAGTTAATCTGGTGCGCGGTATAATTTGGCAAGAGTTATAAAATATCCCTTATGAAGCCTCGTTTTCTGGCCGGTATCGGCACCCTTTTTCTCTTGGTTGTAGCCGGTTGCAGTGGCACCTCGCCTGTCGGCGTGCAGGAAGTCGCTTTAGCCAAAGCCACTCCCACCGCCACACCCAAACCCACTCCCACGCCGCATCCGTTGGAGAAGTATATTCAGGCGCACCGCATCCCGGTCTGGGCACAGGGCAAGGTCATCAACGACGTGCCGGTGAAACCGGGCGATAAACCGTTCGCGCTCACCTTCGACGATGGCCCGTGGCCCGAATACACGCAGCAGATTCTCAATATCCTGGCCGAGCACGATGCCAAAGCCACCTTTTATATGGTGGGGCAAATGGTGCAAGAGTATCCCAAGCTGGCCGTGCAGGTGCGCGATGCCGGGCATGCCATCGGCAATCATTCCTGGTCGCATCCTTCGCGTCCTAAAGATGCCGTTGCCCAGGTGCAAAAAACCAACGCTCAAATCAAGAAGGCCGTCGGTTTCACTCCCACCACCTTTCGTCCGCCCTATGGCCTGCTGAAAAACGGCATGGCAAAAGAAGCGATGAAACAGAAACAGGCAGTTCTCATCTGGTCGGCCGATTCCAACGACTGGCGCAAGCCCAATGCGGAAAAACTGGCTCGCACCATCATCAACCAGGCCACACCCGGTGGGGTAGCGTTGTTCCACGATGGCGGCGGCTCGCGCCAGAACACGGTGAGGGCTTTGCCGATCATTCTGCGTGAACTCAAGGCGCGCGGCTATCGTTTCGTGACAGTGCCGGAGCTGTTGCATCTGCGCTATGTGGCTCCGCCTAAGCCGAAGGCCACACCCAAGCCGACATCAAAGGCACAGGCTAAACCGGCCAAAAAATCGTAAGAGCCGCACAAATAAAACCCCCTCGGCACTCTGCCGAGGGGGTTTTATTTGTGCGTGAAAGCCAGGGTATTTATTCGATCAGGCTAATGGTGCGCAGTCCCGACAGCGAACCGCCGGTAGTGGTTGTGCCTTGTCCGGGCAGGGAGGCCGCAGGGGGAAGGAAACGAACGCGCATGACCAATTCGATTTCATTCGGATTGCCGGTGGCCGTTGAACCACGGCGTGTGTAATAGCCTTCGATATAAACCGGAACAAACCCCTGAACTTGGGTGTTATACACACCGTTATTAGGAGATTCTGTTCTGGGAGTGATGATGATATTGAGCACGCGAGGATTATCGTAGCTCATGGTTCCGTTTACCAGAGCGGAATAAGCAGCGCTTGGTTGATAAGTATCGGAACTGCTTGGATCTGAGGGAAATTCCGGGCCGTCATCAAACCAGGGTGAGCCTTTGGCCCGGTTCATCAGAGTGTCCAGTCCATCGGTAAATTTCTTTCTCTCGGCAACCCTGGCAGCGTTGAGTGTCCTTTCAAAGTCACCAATAGAGACCATTTCCTGCGTTGCACCCGTTAACTGACTCTCCATGTGCGCGGGACTGGCACCATTTGAATCGCGAAGATCGAACAAAACGAAGTTATCTTTGTCAAATACCTCTTGATTTTGCCGGATCATTGTCAAATCTCGATAATTGGTTTGATCGTTTTTATAGGCATTGTAAGTCTCCCAGGTAATGCCAATAGGTTTGACGTAGCCGGTAACGAGATGATCAACTCCCTTAAGCGTTGCTGTAGCCCGTGCTGCCACCGCCGCGTTGGTGCGTCCCAGGAAACGACCGAAAAATAGGCTGCGGGTGGAGTTGCTGGTCACCCGAATCGTGCGGTTGCCATCGAGAAAGGTGATATTACTCGCCGTAATCGTGGTGCCATTGCGCTGGGCAACGTCAATAGCTAAATTGCTGGCTTGCACTGTGTCGTAGGCGTCGTTCGTCAGTTTTAAGCGCGAAACGCCCGCCAACGCTGCCGCATCGCAGGAGCGCTGCATGACGTTTTTATCGTTGACCAATATGCCGTAATCGATAGACAGGGCACCTGCACCCAGAAAAACTGTAATGCCCAAAGCAACCAGCAAGAGAGTAGATCCCCGGCGACGCCCTCGGTTATGTGAGGTGTGTGGGCTGTGCAACATGTAACGTTTA
>Ga0209793_1001896_pt1 | contig 11310 bp, 13 predicted proteins | sample EBPBio122009_DNA_FD_185863 | JGI IMG/M metagenome (GOLD analysis project Ga0209793, IMG submission 185863) | Wastewater treatment Type I Accumulibacter community from EBPR Bioreactor in Madison, WI, USA - Reactor 1_2/2/2009_ DNA (SPAdes) (version 2) | ecosystem: Engineered > Bioreactor > EBPR >... | reverse complement strand
GTATGTCAATAAAATTTCGAAATTTTTTCAGTTTTGCATTTTCCCACTACATAAGAAATAAGGATTTCTCAGTTTTTTTGATATTAATACAAATGCTTATAGGAATGGAACGTCGATCTAGAAATCTCATGCGTGTTGTAATTTCGAAATTATATGGCTATAAATGTAGTCAAGAACGAATACGGAGCATCATCGAAATGGCCCCAGGCGGTGCAAAAACGCTAGCAGATCTGACCTATAGACAGCTGCGGGAAGACATTATAGGCGGACGCCTTGCAGCGGGCAGCAAGCTGAAGTTGGAAGGGCTGATGGAGAATTATACTGTCGGCATGTCACCATTGCGCGAAGCACTGGCCAGACTTGCAGGAGATCTCCTGGTCGTAACTGAAGGACAGCGCGGTTATTGGGTCGCACCCTTGTCGATTGATGAACTGGACGATGTGACCCGTGTGCGCACGCTCATTGAAACTGAAGCTGTCAGCGCTTCTATTCGCAACGGAGACGCAGCCTGGGAGGAAGCAGTCCATCAATCGTTTCATGCTTTGGCTGCAGTCGAAAAACAATTGCCGTCATCATCGGAATTGCTGCCGCAATCAACCTTGGAGACATGGGAGGAATGCAATCGCGCTTTTCATTCCGCTCTGGTGTCTGCGTCCAATTCACCCGTTCTGATCAGGCTGCGCGATAGTTTATACCAGCAATCCGAACGCTACCGGCGCGTTTCTCTCAATGCGTCGCGTGGCTGGCGCAACGTGCACGAAGAGCATCATGCAATCTATACCGCCGTCATTGAACGAAATGCGTTACGCGCCTGCCGCATGACGGAAATACATCTGAGACAGACGGCAGAAGAAGTCCGCAAGGCAATACATACACTTGTCAGCTTTGACCAACAAAAATGAGGTAGAATAATCGAATCACTGGACCAGTTGTCTCTGGCAACAGCAATAGGGAATGCCTTGTTCTGCCCCTAAGCAGTCCATTAATGGCAATCGAACGTGGCAGTGCAATATTAGGCCGCAGTAGCGGCGAAATAGTTCTGCCCGGGCAACATACTCTCCCCGTCTGTGCCACCTACGTACCGTTTCATTGCTAACGGCAGAGCGTCCAGCAAAAACATTTGCCGACTACGTTAATCAAGTATTTTCTATCCATACTGCAAGAATTATTCGCAACTGAGCGTGGCTTTACATCATTCACGGGGCGTCCGTGATCGAACCCACAAACATTTTCTGCAATACCCAGATAACCGCATGCCGATGACGTTTCGCAACCATACAGCGATTCTCAATAATTACTGACGAACGAATATCAATGAGAAGCCAAGCAGACACTTAGCTGCGCGGCATTCAACTACGAATATAAACATATGGCGAAATCACGTTTTCGCCATATGTTTTGTATCACGAGAATTTCGGGCGTTCCCACGCACAACGAAAACAAATCAGTAGCGCTGCCATTTGCAGTCGCTAACGCGCTGAACGCAGCCGATGCACTACCCAGCCCCGAAAGAAGGGAGCAGCTTATCGTTGCTTGAATTGAGACTTGTGAATTTTACACTGTCTGCGCAATGTAAAATATGATTATTGCCAAATGGGGAGCAGATCGTCGTCCATATGTTGGAGCTTTATCGAAGGGGTAACTGGGCGGATTTGACTTGTGCTGATAGGCTCCAACCAATTTTCTGGTATTCACTCATCGCTCTGTTCGTTTTCTTTGTAGTCATGTTTTGCGTGACATATTGGCTACCCCAATACCACCCCTACAATCCTCCCTCGTCCGAATTTGCGGAGGACGGAATAAGCAAAAGCGATAAGGCACTCATTTTCAAGGTAATTGGCGCCTTGGTGCTGTTTTTATTCGTAAGCGTCGCGGGTGTGGCAATGCTTTCACCCAATCTCACCGAGACATGGCTTGGAAATACTCGAGCGCAGGAAACTGGTTGCCATCGCTTAACCGCCTATTCCCATTCATTTGATTTTATCAACGCTAGAAAAGATTTCCGGTATTACCCACGCAATAAATCAAAGCCTCCAGCGTATAAGATTACAATCCGTCAGAACGGAAACAAAATGGAATTGTATTTCTCGATTGATGATGAGGTGACCATACGCCGTCTGTATAAAATGACACCCTACCTTATGGAAAACTTGCTCAAGTGGATAAATTTGAATGGGTTTTCGATTCCGCCAGAATTAAACGGTCTCTCAGGACAAGCTAATCACTTATCCAAGTAAACTCGCCATGAATCCGTCCAATACCAGCATATAGTACGGCCAAAATCCAAACAGCTTCGGCGCGAAAATCTAGCATTCTCTTGCAGATCATGAATGGTGCGAAACCGACATACGAAACAGGGTGCGATTATTACGCACGCCTAATACGTAGAGACTACGCTCTATCACGACCAAAGTGACCAACCAAACAGCGAAGGCACAGAACGCACCCTCGCCGTTCGGTTCGTAAATTAAAGGCCAGCCAATCGCTTCTCGAAAGCTTTTAACGAAATGCCTTCACGGTCTTCATTTATCTTCCGTTGCCTTTCCGTTTCAATCGCCTGAATTCTCCGGTCTGTGCGCTTGGTGATAAGCCGAAACAATCTCCTTCCCTCGCCGCCGAAAATACAAAGATCTTCGATTGTTGCTCCCCTGAATAGGCAATGCATTTTGATTGCGTTGCCTGGTTTGATAACACCCTTCTTCTGATCCCAGTCTTTCGAACCGTCCTTTTTGCACCCTTTTCGCGTAAAAACCCGATAATCACTTTGCACGCTTTTAAGCATGTATCGTGTCGTGCAGGCTAAGTCCTTTCGCCCCTTAATCATTCGAAAATGGGCTGGCTTCTTGTCTTCTATAAGCGCTGTTTCCTCCGCATTAACTTGCCTGACTATGCTACGTAGCTTTTCTCGTTCCGCTCCCCATACGATTACATGTAGGTGCCACGATACGGTCGGCTCCTTCTTGCTACCGATCGATTTATTACTAAAAAAGGCCGCCTCAACGATCCCCAGAAAATTCAGTCCTTTCATTTTTTTGTTGGCCCATGATTGCAGTTGTGACCAATCGTAAGTTCCAGCTTCCGATAAAGGGAAAGCTGCAAATCTTGGTGTCAGGGTCAGCAATGCGTAGTCCCGAACGTTTTCATTCTCCCTGTCGCTGTTCCACATAGCGATCAGCTTTCTGACCGCCGATTTCGCGAATTCTATACGTGCCGTGCAGTTTGTCGCATAATGCGACAGTGCTGAGCCCTCCTGTAATTCGATTACTAAATGCCGGTTTTCAGGCTTTCTTCCCCATTTCGTTTTTAGGTATCCTGTTAATTGCTCGTTTCGCTCCTTGTGTTTTCGTTCAAATGAAGCCGGGGTTGGGAAAGGTGGTTTTATCGCTTTTTTGGTTCGTTTGATCGGCTGGGGCATAGCTAACCCTGGGGTATAGGTTAAAAAGTGCGGTGAAAGGTGTTACATAGCCAGCCACCTCTAAGCTGTCGCATTAAGCGACAGTAACTTCACGGTCTTGCCGTTCAATTTGGGCACGACTTTCAGTTTGGCCTGTACTGTTAACGCCCCATCTAACTCCATGAGCTGTTCACGGTATTTGCCTGGGTCGAAATCGAACTCCAGCTCCGCTTCAGTCACGCGCTTTTTATTGGAACGGGCTTCATGTTTATGCCCATCATCAAAAAAAGCGGATGCATTTCTCAACAGAGCTGGCACGCCACCGTTGACAACAATCGCGCCAACCTCACTCGGGCTGATGCCGCGAATGAAATATGGTTCGAGTGCCTTTTTTAGCTTGCTTACTTTTTTCTTCTTCGGGCGAGTTTGATTACCAAACAAATATCCAAGCACTGCGGCCAACATGAATGCGGGATCCTTTTTAGGAATCCGCGCATTGGCAAAGTTTTCCCATTCGCAATCGGCCTCAAACTGGAGTTTGCTATCCTCATCCCGATTGATGCTAAACGCTAGCTGATATGCATCGGCAAGATTTCGACGTTGATTTGTCCTGTGCTCTCCACGATCCGATGCAATCGCCTCTCGCAAAGAATTCAGAGCAGGAATTAATGCAGGCTGTGATGGGATCAGTGTCGGCTCGACGACCCGAAAATGGCGTGGCGCAATCGGAGCCTCCGGTATCCGTTTTTCCTTGGCCACTAAATTTCTTCCTCTTCTCGACTTACCTTCTGTGATGACGTGCGTTGTGGTAACCTTTTTTACCTTTCCCCCCTTTATTGTTCGAGATTTCATAGCCTGCTTTGGCGCCCCTCGCTCAAGAGAGGACGTTCCACGGGTGGTGCTTTTCACGATATTTCTCCTTAAGTCTGTGATGTATTGAGTTTTTTGTGGTGTTCGATGAACGCAAGCAAATCGCCATACTGATACCGAACCGCGCCTCCGATTCGACGGAATGGCAGTTTCTCAACGCCCTGTACGCGCCAATTGGCGAGTGTTTTTGAGCGAAGTCCTAGGATTGCTGCCGCTTGTTCTGAAGTTAGAAGATGTTCTGGCTGATAGGTGATAGGGCGCGATGAAACAGCCTTGGTCGTTCGGGGCTTTCGTTTAACGGACCCCGCGAACATGCCAAGAGAAAGCCCATACCGACGAACCAGATGTTCGGTCAGTTCGAAGTACGCAGCTGAAATTTTCGCTGAACCATTGTTGCCCTGCATTATTGCTCCATTCGCAAAAGCGTGAAAGAACAAGATTTGGGACAAACACAGACGTGATTATACCCGAACCAAATCCAACACGCGTGTGTTAAATTTTGTTCGGAGTACAACCCATCTCTAGAAACGCTGAGCGTCTCACGAAACAGGCGACTTAGCATAACGTGCTAAGACACTGTCTCATATCGGAAGCGATACTTGATCGTTAAGCAATCCGGGATATGCCATTAACCCGGTGCCACTCCTTCAAAAATTAAGACATTATTAAAATGATTTGGCAAGAGAATTATTTTCTCGCATTAAAAAAGCATTTCGCTGGCAAATTTCATGTTGAGTTCGACGATACAATCGTCGAATCTGGGATAGCCGCGTGTGCTATTTGCATGGCGATAATGGAACCCGGCTGAACGTGAGCCCGCCGTTTGTGCCGTTCGATGAACTCTTGTGGCTGAAACGCTGACCTCGGCAGTCGAAACAGACGATCACTGTCAAAAAGGTAAGCGTGTTGGCCATCGAGTTGCTTGACCACGCACCAATGATCGAGCGTTCCATATATTGCAGCAAGCACCGCCGTGTTTGGCTGATGCAGGCAGGCTTCGATCGTCTCAAGCGTTTGCCCAGCCTCAAGCGGCTTACTCTGGGCAAACGGTCGTCGAAACATCAGCTCGATTTTGTGGCGCTCACGCATATGATCACGAGCGATGTGCGTTAGTGCGATCATTGTATAGAGCGTGACCCCATGACTAACCAGCTCAAGGTCACCCCGGTTCTTAATGGCGTGATTGGTGAGTTTTCGAAACAGCTCTTCCCAATGATCGCCTTTTGCCGATACCAATTCATTGCGTAAGGCCCAACGAATGCTGTTGATGAGGGCGTAAATGCCGCAAAGTGAATCGAGATTGCCCTGGAGATAAGGCCTGAGCTCTGGCCGTTGATTATCCGCCATGATTGCAATTGCGAACTGCTCAATATTCATCAGCGAGCATGATGGTCATGACCCGGACCGTTACATTCGGATCTGCCTTGTCAGGTGAATGCATCGACAAGCTCTCATCGTAATAGTCGATTTTCCAAAAAACCGAATGCTGGCCAATTTGAACGAAGCCGAAGTCATGCTCGGCATGGGGATCGTTTTCCTCGGTGAAACTGTTAAAGCTGCGAATAGCCTGAACAATGTCGTGTATCACTGATTGCTGAAGTGCTGCGATCCCTTGTGTCATCACAATGCGACCGCCAACCCCGTATTTGCGCAAGCGATCATTGAGCGCTACGATGATTTGAGATTGCAGTATGTTCGTGTTTTGTTCTTTGTAATTAGTCATGCGAGGTTCTCCTCTGTTCAGGATCTGGATTCATTTCATTGTTGGGTAACTGAGCGCTGGCTCAGATCATGCGAACGAGCTTACGCTGCGCATCGCTATCGCCGTCGATATAGGCTTGGGTGGTGGTGATCGATCGATGACCCGCGAGAAGCTGTACATCACGCAGTGATCCACCGGCCTTGTGAACAAGCCTTGCAGCCTGTGTGACAAAGGTTCGCCGCCCCGAGTGCGATGAGCATCCTTCCAAACCGGCGAGCGTATAAATATGTTTAAACCAGTTGACGACGGATTTTGCTGACATTGCCCTGCCCCGCTCGCTCATGATGACAGGGCCACTCAAATTGCCCCTACCCTTTGCGAGCTTTTGCAAAGCTTTTCGAAGATCGGGGTGTATCGGCACGCGCCGAGGATGAGCATTTTTTGTAATACGACCCGGCAGGTTGATGGACGTGCCGAGTTTGTTGTTGGCGTCGAGCAGCATTGACCATTCGATCTTGGCGATTTCGCCTGCACGAAGTCCAGCCTTGAAGCTTAAAAGCAACATGGCGGCATTGCGGTCAGGATGTCGGAGGGTATTTGCTGTTCGAAGCGCTTGTTTTATTTGAGTTGTATTCACCGTGCGGGCTTGCCGGTGTTGCGCCATGATGGGCCTCGACTTGACAAACGATGTCGGCATTAAAGCCAAAAAATCATCATTTGTCAAGCCGTCCATAAAAATATAGAAGCAATATCAATATCTTATGTAACTTCGCTCAATTAAAAACAACCCCATTCACCCCACACAATGCCGGGATATTTTCATGGTTGGCCATCACAAAATAGGTGAAGGTTTTCGCGTCAGGACGATAGTTGCTATAAAATGGCGTATAGCCGGTATAGGCGCCAAACTGGTTCTTGCCATTGACAAAGCCGCATACAACGTAGGTTCCGTCTGGCATTTCAGCAGCGGAAAGATTTCTGTAACGAGCGGAGGTCTCGTCGCGAAGGCGTAGTCCGATCAGCTGCTTGACGGCAGTTTCATCAGCAGAGCTCAACGTGATCGGCTTACCCCTGGCTACTCTCTCCATCGGGCTTTTGTACTGACCTGCCAGTTGGCGCATTTCTTCAGACGACTTTTTACGGCCTACCTCATATTCGGCTGCTCTCCGTGCCTCTTCTTCTTGCTTTTTCCGTTGGCGATTAGCCATACGCTTCTGCCAAGTAGAGTCATCATCCTCCGTAGCGACTGCAGCCGCATTCGTGCTCTGCAATGCGGTCGTCTTCTCTCCTGCTTGCGCGGATCCCAACTTTTCGACATGGCTGACCGCATCAATCCATTCCCGGTCCTCGTTGAAGTCCCCTTCAATCCGGCATTCATCATCCATTTGGCAGAATTTGAAGATTTCCCTGCCGACCTTGGATTGGGTCAGGAAACCATAGGATTTTCCACCGTCACCGCCCCTCACCTCTATAGCGCTGTCGGTCGAACCAACCACTATTCGTCCGATAGTGCTCCTTCGAACAGTACCTTTTCCAGGGAATGGTTTGTTGACGCTTTGCTGGCGTTCACCAATTTTCCACACACATATCGTCGCTGCGGCGCTTTTCCAGCAAGCTCCGTCCTGCTGCATATAACCAATGACAATTTCAGGCTTACTGTAGTTGCCTTTGCCTGCGTTCCAGTAGCCAGTATGAACAGTCGAGACATGGTCGACATTCACGGCAGCTGAGTACTTGCCCGAATAAACAGTGAAGCTGCCACTTTTATCGGCTCGCCACTGGCACGCACCATCAGCATATGTTTCGCCGCCAATCGCTATTAGGCAATCAATGGGAGAAAGATTAGGCATTGAGTTTGCAGTTTCTGTCAAATGCGCGGCGTCATCGGCGTCACTTTTCGATCGAGCGTATTCGGCGATCTCTTCAGCCGTCGGCAATGGATAAAATGGCGACATGATCCCAGCGGTTTGCGGCAGGGTTTTAGGATCACAGAGATTCAGCACTGTCAGCTCGCCGCCGCTTTTAAAGGAAAACCGCGTCGTACTTTCAACCATGTAGCTATCTTCCCCCGTTTCGACGTCATCGAGATTGCGTCCGCAGGTTTGCTTCACCCGGTATTGCGACTGGCCGGCTTTTGCGACATTTTCGAAGCGACAAGCGGAACTGGGCCAGTTCAGCGATTTACTATCCGTATAAATGACGCTCGGTCCCAAGCCGTCAAAGCAGTTGCCGTCGGCAGTGGCATAGAATCCTGATTGTATCGGCAAGCTGAAGGTCGATGCCCCCATGCCACCCTCGGCGCAGGACCAAAGCATATCAAGCGCATTGCTCGAGCCTTTGAGCGAAACGTCATACGTTTCTTTGTTGAAGGATATGCGAACCCGAGCTGCCGTGCGGATACGGTTTTCAAGGCTGTCTTCCCCTGCCCCTGATGGCACGACCACTTTATTCTGGAACGACGCACTTACCGTTGTAGCAATGGGCTGATCGTCATCGAATGTGATTATCCCCTTCCACTCCGTTCCTTTTTTTAGGCGCCAATCAGCTGACACCAACCCGATCTGGAAAGTCTCGTTATTGTTTACATATATAATGGCATGCACATTGTTCTTGATGTGACGCCCCATGACGCAGCCATTTTCCGGGTCTTTTTGCTTTGGAAAAGCAATCCAGCCGTTGTCCTGGAAGATAATTTGCGGTTCGTTGGCCTGGCTCGCTGAAGGCACTAGGATGCTCGCAGCAAAACTCAGCGAGGCGATCAACGATCTGAACAAAGGCCCACGACCAAGTATAAGCATTGACTCTTTTGGGTTTGGGTCGCGTTCAAGCGCTGGCACAGAGGGGTTCTGCTCCATATTCATGTCTACTCCGTTGTGTGAATGTAGCGATTGAGGATGGGCGCCTTGAGTGCGGTATATTCTTCCGCCGATATCGCCCCGCTTTCGAATAACGACTTCAAACGCCGCAGCGTTTGCACATTCTCAGCGTCAGAAAGAGTGTTCGGTGGGGCCGGATCGTTATTCGAGCTGCCCGTCGAAAAAGTGCTCGCATTGCTGCCCATACTTGGATCGACGCGAACATCGACTGGGTCATTGACGAAGAGATTGATGCCGCTTTCGCCGCCATTGCTGCCATCTTCACTGATGTATGCGTAATGCATTGCCCACACCAAGGCGGCTACCCAACCGACAATTGTGCCGCCGAAAGCGAGATTGACGACGAAAATCAGCCAGCGATTGGGATGCTGGCGTCGAAAGGCAACAATGGTCGGAATGAATATGACGGCCAGAATGACAACAATCGCAGCGATGAATGCAAGCGCCAAAAGCGCGGTTTGCATATCACCCTGCCCTGCCCAGGCGCGTTCTGAAAACGCTAGGGTTATTGTCGATGATAGGCCAAGCAGCGGCAATTGCCGCTGCAATGATCTCAAATGTTCCTCCATGGCACTGCCTCACCGCGACGGGCGGGTCAGCACATTGGCTTTCAACTGCTTGAACTCATCCTCATCAATCGCCCCCGAGGCACGCAAAGATGCGATTTTCTCCAGTTGATCGAGAGAATGTGCGGGAGTTGCTGTTGCTGGCTCAGTTCCAGCAGATCGTTCGTACGGCTCATATCCCGGCATCGCGTCAAATCGGTTGCGGCCAGGCGATGATGGCAGGCACATGAAAATCAACACAGCCAGTTGACCAATCAGCGGCACGAACACCGCCAGTAGCCACCAACCTGATCTGTCAGTGTCATGCAGGCGACGAACGCCCACAGCGATCGACGGAACTAGGTGGGCCAAATACACCAAGCCGGTAATCACCCCGGCAGGTTCATCAGTAGTCGTATCGCCAAAAGCCTGATCGATCATCAAGGCAACAATCAACATTCCGAACAATATCAGGCTGAACAGCCAGTACTGCGACCGCGTCGCGCGCCCCGAAAACACAGCATACTGCCGCATGGCATTCACATAATGATGCATGGTTACTCCCCCAAGATGGTGTCCAAATGTGCGAAACGGCACGCCTTCAGCTGTGCGTAAGTGCTGAAGGGTGCCGTTGGCCAAATTATAGCAAATATTAAATAAGGGATCAACAGTCCGTCGATTAACGGGCCGTCAATATGATTGCTCGTCAGTTATGGATGCTAAGCAAATCATCGGCTGGAACCTGCGACAATTGCGGGTCGAGCGTGGCCTTTCGCAGGAGCGATTAGCGCTCGAAGCCCAAATTGATCGCTCGTACGTCGGACGTGTTGAACGCGGCATGGAGAACGTAACCGTTTCCACCCTTGAGGCCATGGCTATCGTGCTCGGCGTTCCCGTTGGTGTGTTGTTCGCCGAACCTAAAACCGACGAGGCGAAGCCCACCGGGCTCAAAGCGGGCAGAAAGCCGAAGCGCAGTTAGCAACTTAATCGCGCGCAACTGTTACCTCGCTGATCAGGTTCCTCCTCTCAGCACACGCCACGACAGCATAAGCAGCCGCGCAGCCCTTTGACACCCGTTTTACATATTATAGTTGATAAACTTATAGTATGTAAAGTGCCAACAATTCACGCATGGATGTGCGAAAAATCGTTGGCGATAATTTTGCCCGGATACGAAAAGAAAAAGGCCTGACGCAGGAACAAGTGGCGGAGCGCTCAGGCTTCAGCCAACAGTATTTGAGTAGCCTTGAACGGGGACAGCGCAACCCGACAATCATAACGATTTACGAGCTTTCACTGGCGCTTGGAACAACGTATCCCAACTTGATTTTGCCGGAGAATACCCAGAATGAGTAATATCGTTGGGGGGCTATGGTCTCCCACTGAACGCAGCTTCGGCAGCTTCAAAGCTGTCGAACCGCTTTGCGCTTTATTGCGGTCGTTGGCGCGGCATTATCATTCGTTTTAAAGCGGTCGTTCCGCTTATCTTGCATTCAAAGACTGTTAAGGGGTGGTTCGCGGACGGTCAGCTTATAAGTCCAAAATCATGATAGCTGGTGCTCGTGGGCTGAGTTATGGTTCGGGCAACAGCATGCGGAGTAATAATGGCTAGGAAAACTAATACTCAAGCGAAAAAGCGAACGAAGCCGAAAGCCTCAGAGGCCGCGCAAAGATTCATGAAACTGGTCTCCTACTTTAGCTACCAGCAGGGACCGCGACCACAGACGAAAGGATTGACCAACTTCACGTTCTTCGCGGGCGCAGGCTTCTCGAAGTCGTGGGATCCGAAAGCTCCGATCGGTTCAGAGCTGTTCAAGCTGAAGTCGGACGTAATCGAACAGGTGGCGGATGTCGGAGCATTGGCACGCATGTTCGGACTAAATGCGTTTGATGAGATCACACCCGATCAATTGCGGCAGATCG
>Ga0209793_1001892_pt1 | contig 11346 bp, 5 predicted proteins | sample EBPBio122009_DNA_FD_185863 | JGI IMG/M metagenome (GOLD analysis project Ga0209793, IMG submission 185863) | Wastewater treatment Type I Accumulibacter community from EBPR Bioreactor in Madison, WI, USA - Reactor 1_2/2/2009_ DNA (SPAdes) (version 2) | ecosystem: Engineered > Bioreactor > EBPR >... | reverse complement strand
TCGGGGCCGTCCTGGACCGCAGCGCCGTGCCTTTGGTCGAAGGGGCCGCGGAGGCGCTGCGCGATGGGTATGTCTCCGGCGGCACCCGACGCAACCTCGACTGGGTGCTCCCCCACTTGGCCCCGGATGCCGGCGTGACGGAGGACGACCTGCTGCTGCTCGCCGACGCCCAGACCTCGGGTGGCCTGCTGCTGATCGGCGAAGTGCCCGGCTATCCGATCATCGGCCACACCATCGCCGGGTACGGGATCCAGATCCGCTGAGCTACACCAGACGCCAACGCGACGGAAATCGGCCGCTCATTGCGCCTGAGCACGGGCGACACGCCGGGTCGACTCGATTGAGAGTCAAATTCCCATCATGAACTAATCCGACGACGGCGAGCCAGTGATGACCTATTGCCGCCGACGGACACCAGTCTGCCGGGAGCCGGGTCCGCCGGCTGCGGTCAGATCAGCGGGATCGTTTCGACGAAGACGGTGGTCAACACCGTCGTGCCGTCCTGCTCCCGGAGACCGGGCTCGAACTCCTCGACCAACAGCCGCGTGGCGCTCGCCGGCACCTCGATGCTCCCCGACCAAGTCGTGACAGATCCCTCAGACGTCGCCACCAGCCCGACCGGATCGCCCACGCTGCTCCAGCGCAGCTCGGGATCCGCGATGTTCGGATCCGCCTGCTGCAGGCTCACCTGCACCGAGTTGCCGAGCCCATCCAGCCCGCTGACCTCGATCTCGACGCTCTTGCCGACCCTGGTGGCGATCGTCGCCCGGACCAGCCCCAGCCGGACCGCATCGAGGGTCACGCCCGCCGACCTGGTCGCGCCGTCCACGGAGTCGGGTTGGTAGCGCGCCACGGTCAGCTGCAGGAAGGGCCGATAGCCGAACCCATCGGCCAGCTCGATGTCGGCGTACCACCGTCGGCTGGTCGCGTCGAAGGTCACGGGATGGACCGCAAGCGGCGTCCCGTCCACGTCGGTGACAGCCGTCGCGCGCGGGAAGTGGGCCGCCGTCAACTCGGGAATGTCGGCGCCGCCGGCCAGCAGCGGATCGCGGCCCACCCGAGTCGCCGACAGGTCCACGGCCAGCCCCTCCCCGTCTCCGGAGACCAGCCACGGCCGCGCGAGATAGATCCGGAGCACCTGACCTGAGTGATGTCCCGTCGTGTCCCGCGCCGAGGCCGGCACCACGTCGCTCACCACCGGAGCCGGCGGCGCGACGGTGTTGGGAAAGATGATCGAGAACGACGGCGATCCGGCTTCGTCGCTGGTCCGGCTGATCGGTCGGCTGACGTAGCGGACACTCACCTGGGTGCCACTGCGGATCACACCGCCGGGCAACCGGACGATCGCGCCGCGTCGCTCGTCGATCCGTATGTCTGTTCCGACATCCGCCCGTCGGCCGTCCGGCAACCGCACCTCGACCGAGCTCGCCACGACGCCCTTGCGATCCAGCAGCACCGGCCGGTCGGCCAGCACGACAGCCTTCTCCTCGGTGAAGTACTCGGCAAAGCTGGAGTAGGCCTCCAGCCGGAGCGTGGCCTCGTGCCGTTTGGTGTCCGGCAACCGCTTCTCCAACGATTCGATGCTCACCTCGTTCTTGGTGGAGCGCGGGACGGTCACGGTGCCGAGTCCGATGGCCGTACGGCGTGGCACCGGTGCGTCCAGCGCCGGATCATCGACAGTGTCGGTCCAGGCAGCGCCGATCGTGACCCGATCCGTGCTCAGGCAGCTGGCCACCAGCGTCCCGCTCAGCCGGAGCCCGGCCGATCCGAGGTCACGATCCACCGCAAGCCGATCGACTTCGGGTGCCAGCAGCGGGCGGCGTACGGCGTGGATCAGCGTCAGCGGACGTGCCGGAGTGAACATCCAGTGTTCGCCGCCCATCACCCGCTCGCTCAGTTCTGCCTGGTCGACCGCACTCAGCCGCTGCCAGAGCGCGAAGTGATCCAAGAATGCCGGGTCGATGCGGTAGCTGACCGAGCCGGTGACGATCTCCGCCTGCGGCACGAAGACGGTCAGATCGGTGTCCGGATCCGGGTCGACCACCGCCGACGGATCCCCGGCGGCCACGACCAGCCGGGTCGCCTGCCGCTCGGGCCAAACGCCCTTGAGTGACAGTGCGACCGGTACGCCGAGCGCGGGGAGATCGAGCCGCAGCCCCACGGCAGCCGGGTCCGACAGATAGCCAATAGCGGGTTGCGGCGGGCCGGTCACCATCAGCTCCCCCGTCCGCTCGTCGGTCTCGGTCTGATCGGCCAGATCGAGGGCATCTCGGGTCACCAGGTCGGCATAGCTCGCCGGATCCACACCGCCCGCGGGGAGTCCATGCAGCTCGCAGAGGTCCTGGCCGACCCGGCCAGGAAAGAACAGCCGCTCGACCGCTTCGACGTCGGTATCGGCCAGGTCGTAGTCGCCGAGCAGCACCAGCGTGTCGGGGCTGTCGCCGATGCCGGGAATCGGCCGCGGCGCACGACGAACCGCAGTTGGTGCAGCGATCGGCTCGAGCCGGCCAAAAGGCTCCGGCGGTGACGCAGCGCCGGTGGGGTTGGCAGTGGCCAGGTCGCAGGAGTTGCCCGCGAGGTCGACGCAGCGCCCACGGAACTGGTAGGTCCGCCCGAATCGCAGCCGCGGCAGGGTGCGGGGCACGACGCCGTAGTCGACCGCCACCTGTGCAGTTTGATCAGCCGTGGGGAGGTTGTCGCTCGCCTCCACCGGCTGACCGGTCACGGAGTCCAGCACACTGCTCGGAGTCGGCACAGCACCACTCCAGCCGTCCCACTTGTAGAACGCGTCGTCGAGGCGGAACAGTGCGGTGGGCCGCAGGACCGCATCCTGCTCGGGATTCTGGTGAAGCACTCGAACGTCTTCCTGCTCGGTGACCAGGACCGTGGTGTTCCATCCCTCGTCGGGCTTCGGCACGATGCTCAGCGACTTGTCGCGCGGGAAGGCATAGCCCTGCTTCGTCCGGCGCTGAAACAGACTGGACCAGCGACCGGCCCCGGTGAGGTCGAACACATCGATCCGTTGGCCGATGGTCAGGTCCTCGGCGAACAGCTCGACCGGCGAGCCGCCCGGCGCGAGGCTGGCCTGCAGCTCGGTCTCCAGTTCGGTCTGCCGTTCGGTGCGGTTGCGGTACGTCGTGCTCAGATCCGGCCGAATCAGGGTGAGGGCACGACTGTCCAGGGCAGGCAGCACACCCTCGCCGAACTGGTCGGCCTGCGCGGCTGCCTGGCTCAGCCGGGAGGCGGCGAGGTGCGGGTCCATCATGGTGATGAATGCCTTCTCCGCAGCCAATGCGAGGAAGCCGCGGCTCTGTTCGCGCAGCTTCGGGTCGGGGTTCGGTTGGGCTAGGAAGTCGGGCGTGGTCAACGTGACGAGGCCGATCTCGCGGGCCTGCCCGCCCGCACCTCCATAGCCGAGAGTGACTCGTACCCGCCCGGGAGAGGCGGGCAGACCGATCTCGAGGTCGATCGCCAGCCCGAGGTGACGCAGCAGTTCGGGGTGGTGTCCAAGCAGGCTGATGCTGGCGTGCACATCGAAGTCCGGCGCCTCCGGCTTACGGGTGTCCCGGTCGTCCATCGGCGCCCGGTAGTCGGCGGCCTCGGCCAGGCTCCCTGGGTCCGGTACGCCAGTGCCGGCTCCGTCGAGCAGTCCGGCCGCAGCCGCCAGCGCCAAGAGCTGAGCACCGTCCGGTGGGCCGTCCGGATGCTCCGCGGCCATGCGGACGTAGGTGTCCAGGATGGAGGTCGCGACCCGGCCGCTGGCCATCGGCTGGAGCGGAGTGTGAGAGAAGTCGACGAAACGGTGCCCGTCGACCGGAGCATCTGGCGTGAACGTCGCCGCCCAGACAGCTGAGGAGGGAACGGGACTGACCACGCGGTGCGGCACGATCGCGCCGTCGACGCGCACCCGCAGATTCAAGCCGGCGAGGGTGGCCGGCCAGTCGACCCACTCCGGATAGTCGGCGAGAACCCCGTCGGCTTTCAGCCGAGGCGAGAGATAGACCGTCAGCCGGCCGGTTGGTCCGGTGCGGCCAGTGGGAAGCGCAAAGGGAAGGAGGTGACGTACGGGCATGAGATCTCGTCCTTGCTCTGGTGCCGATGTCGGATGGGTGAGGAGGGGTGGTCCGGGAGTGATCAGACGTAGGCGGCGCAGTACTCGGCCCACTGGTCGGCGCTGAAGCGATCGCCGAACGACGGACCGCTACCGAGTGACTCACCGGCGGTCGGCCCGGCGCCCAGGACAGCAGCTCGTGGTCGTCGGCCGCCGTCATCGGAGGCGAGGGAGACCTCGACGGTCTGCCGCCAGCTGGTGTCGGACTTCGAGAACGGCGTGTCCACCTCGGCGGTGATCTGGGCGGTGCCGCTGAGCAGCTTGCTGCTCAGGTTGTAGAGCAGCGAGAGCAGCACCTTGCCGGTGATGTTCACCAAGCCCAGCACGCTGGCGTTCCCGGTGAGCTCGACATAGGCGCCGAGGGTCACCGCGGAGTCCTCGTACGTCAGCTCGATGCCCAAGGAGGCCGAGAGGGAGGCCGAGACGACGACGATGGAGGCCGCCAGCTCGTAGGTGACCGCCAGGCTGCCGAGCAGGAAGTCCAGATCGTCGGCGACCAGCCGCACCTCCAGCGAGCCGCTGCCCCCGAACCCCATCATGGTGATGCGGAACGGGTCGTCGCGACGAGACAGGTTGAACCCGATCGTGGAGCTGCCGGTGTTGGGGAGGTCCAGGTCGAGTCCGACGTTCAGCCCGGTCACGTTGATCACCCCGAAGGCGAGCTTGGGCACGGGGATCTCGACCTCGGCGCCGACGCCCTCGGAGTCGATCTCGATGTCGCCGAGGTCGAGCAGGCCGACGATGAACTCGCGTACCGGCTCGAGGAACTCCAGCACCTCGACGAACCGCCAGTCGGCGAGATCGGTGTCCAGGGCGGCGTTGCCGTCACCCGGATCGTGGTAGCTGACCCGACGGAACGCGATGGCGATCGCGGGTGCCCCGGGTGGCAGCCGGAGCGTGACGTTGTCCAGGCTGAGTTCGAAGTCGGTGTCGACCGCCTCCTCGGGATCGGCATCGAACGGCACGAACTGGCTGAGCTCGATCTTCGCTGTCGAGGTTGCTTTGTCGCCGAAGAAGTCGGGCAGGCCGACCTGGGTCAGGTCCTGGGCGATCACGAACACCGGGTCGCCGGCCACCCGGAAGGTCTTCAGCTTCGGCTGCCAGCTGAGCAGATAGCCGATCCCCTCCTCCTCGAGCAGCGTCTCGACCGTCGGCAGCCCGGTGTCGCCGCCGAGGTCGCCGAGCGCGATGTTGACCTGCTCGACAATCTCCTGCAAGGCGATCGAGCCGAACAGCTTGGCTCCCTCACCCAGCGCCGCGACCGGATCCCAGCTGAGGATCGGCGGTCCGGCGCTCGCACCGGCTGCGGAGGATGCCGTCCCGGCGAGCGGCGATGCAATCCCGGCGGTGGGAGCGATGCCGGAGCCGAGGGTCTGGCTGAAGGTGTCGATGCGCAGCGACGGCCGAACCAGGCCCTGCCCGGCGCCGGTTCGGTCCAGGGTGCCCGGCGTGACCAGGGAGTGGAACGCGAGACCGGGGTTGGCGCGACCGTTGCCATGGGCAAGCCAGGCATCGGCATAGGTCACCTCAATCGCCTCGCTGCCACCGACCAGAGCCGCCACCGCGTCGTCGGTGACCTGCGCGGACGACACTCGCGGATAGAACGCCGGCTGCCCCGCGGCCTCGAGCTCGTCGCGGATCGCATTCGCGCTCGACCCAGCCAGATCCGGCCGATCGAGACCGAACCGGATAAGGCGGGTGGATCGAGTCGAACCGGCCCGTCCGTCGGGATGCGGGTCGGCCCAGCCGACCGACTGACCACCCAGTTCGGCCTCGACCGGGTGATCGGCGAAGAACCTGCTGAGATTGCCGAGCGGGGTGAGAACGCCGTTGACCCTGTCCTGGACGGTGAACGCGTGATCGAGGGTCACGAAGATGGCCGGCAGGGTGAACGCGATGCCGGTGCGTGCGGTCCGGTCGGTCGCCCGATAGCCGATCACCACGGGTACGCCGTCGCGGGTGACGGCAGCGATCTTGTCGGTGCCGATCTGGCTGCCGTCGTCGAGAGTCACCGGAATCAGCGCCACCGGTCCGTGTCCGCCGTCGGTGGCGACGACGCGGGAGAACGGGAGGCCGCGGCCGTCCTGCGGCATGCGCACGGCCGGGAACACCCGCGCGGCACCGGAGACGGACAGATAGTCCTGCCGGACGAGGATCGCAACCGGGTGGCCGTCGGCATCGTCGCTGAGCACCCGCTCGATGACGGTGGTGATCGTTGCCGGTACACCGAAGGGTGCGAGGAAGCCACGCTCCGCGGTCTCGACGTGCAGGTCTCGGCCGGCCACGGTGCGGTGCAGATAGCTCGCGAGCTGACCGGTGGCCCAGGCGCCGGAGAGGTCGATGAACGATCCGTGGGTGGTCAGCCAAAGCCGGTTCACCTCGATCGCCTCGGCAGGGTCGACCGTGGTCGCGGTGACGATCCGGCTGCGTTCGTCGGAGGTCAACGGCCGGTCGGGCGGAGTGTCGCCCGGTCTGGACCAGATCGCTCGGAGCTTGGCCCGCTCGGCCGAGTCCGCGTCGGTGCTCACGCCCGTCTCGCCTTCGGGCAGGAGACGTGCCCGCCAGATCTCGGTGACGTCCGCCCTGGTCACCGGCACCAGCCCAGCGGCGAATCGGCCGTCCGGCTCGGGAGAGAAGATCAGCGAGTCGACCAGCTCGAGGGCGGTCACCTCAGAGCTGGGCTCGGACGACGTGCTGGACGGTTTGCGGCTCGGGACCGCTCGTTCGTCCAGGACGAGCGCTCGCCCGGCGAGATCGAGGATGCTCTTCAACGCGTACGGGGTGCCGCTCGGAAGCGCGACCACCAGCCGGGACTCTGCCGCGCGGCGGTGGTCGACGCCCGCAGTCGGTGCCTCCTCGTCGGCGTCGACGGTCGCCTCGGCCGTGTGCTGGGAGCCGAACACAATCCGTACGCCGGTGAAGGCAACCCGCGGATCGACGGTGACCAGTGTGCGCCCAGTCGGGTCGACGTCCAGGTTGAGGAACTCCAGTGTCAGGCAGAGTTGGTCGGCGGCTCGGATCAGCCGGTCGACGCGAGTGGGCGCGACCTGGGCCGCTGAGTGCTGATCGGTTGCCGCGCCGACCGCCGAAGGGTTGTCGAGAATCGCCATACCGACCAAGGTCGGACATCAACGTTGCAGATTTGTTGTGTCGTGGTTGCGCTCAACTCAGCCGGCGACGGTGAGTCGCCGGTGACGCCAGCGGCCAAGCGGCGCTTGTGGTTCGGCCGTATGGCGGGGTCCTTGAGCTACGGGCGCTCGCCGCGAGCCCTGGTCAGGGAACCGGCGGGGAGATCGTGATGACCTCGCAGTGGATGACCGCGCCAGACTTCTCGATCTGGCCGTTCGCAGTCAGCAGCGCGCTCTGGTGCCGCTCTCCGGCGGCCACGTAGATCGCGTCCGCATAACGCAGAGACCCCTGCGCGAGCGCCCAGGCCCGCTCGACGTCAGGCCACGGCGTCCCTTCAATGATGATTCCAAGCCCGGCGGCCGCCTGGAGCGCGGCGGGCAAGTCGGCCGGCTGGAGCGGATGATGCGGCCGGTTCACCGCCGAGCGGAGACCAGACATCACCTCGAAGGCGAAGTGCCCCGGCGTTCGGAGCACCTCCGCAGCAGGCACTGACTTCAAGGCGGCCCGAGCGGCCTGGCCACGGCGCCCGGGATCGGCGACCGCGTCGATGACCAGCGCGGCGTCGACGATCACCGGTCAAAACCGCGTGCCCAGGTGCTCGGCTCGGTCCTGGTGGGCTTGCTCAACCAGATCCAGCACCGCGGCTCGTTCGCTCTCGGGCACCTTCGACCGTCCGGCCAGCCGGGCCTCGGCCTGGGCGATCGCCGCCTGCCGCCGCAAATACACCGCCTGGGCGTGAATGGTGTCCCGCAAGTAGCTCTGCAACGAAGCACCCTGATCCGCCGCCGCCGACCGAATCAGCTCCAAGTCATCGGGCGAAACGTCACGAACGAGCACATTCGACATGAACTCATGCTATCAATTCCGCTATCAGCGACAGGGACCACTCGCGCCGGAGCCAGGGGCGCCACACATGCCCACCTGAGTTAGTTCATGATGGGAATCTGCCTTTCATTCGGGCTGACACGGCGTGTCGCCGACTCCCGAGCCCAACGAGTGGCCGATTTCCGTTACGGAGAGCCCCTGATCACAGACAGCGCCCCCTCGGCCAGTATCCGCGCCTCGTTCGATGATCCGACCAGCCAGCAACTGACCCAAGGTTCGGTGGATACTCCAGGCTGGCGATCGCCTGGTCAGCGGCCCTCTCGCCGCGGAACCGCCGGATCAGATGGATGCCCAGGTCCAGCCCGGAGGTAAGCGCTCCGGCCGTGATGACCTCGCCGTCATCCACGACTCGCTGGTCGACCACCTCGCCAACTAGAGGTCTGAACTCATCGAAGCAACCGCGGTTCGTGGTGGCGCGATGATCGCGCAGAACGCCGGCGCGGGCCAGGATCATGCCGCCGGAGCAAACGGATGCGATCCAGCCCAGCTCAGCTCTGGCGCCGACTAGCACTCTGGGCAGAGTGCCTGCTTCCACCTCTGCCCACGCTCCATGTTCCGCGCGGTTGAGCCAGCCACCACCAGGCACGACGACACCGTCGGGTCGAGGAGTGGTTGGGTCGAGGAAGGTGCGCTCCACGTTGAGGCTCACGCCGCGCTGGGATCTGATCACGCCAGCGCCACGCACGGCGGCCAGCTCTACTTCCGCCCCACCGGCCGCCAGAGCCTCGAACGGCCCGAAGACATCGATCTCGTCAAAGCCGTGGAAGACGGCGATCTGCACATGCATATGGCCATGCAATCTCCGAAGTGCAGCATGTCGCCACTGGCAGAATAGCCAATATGCAACAAGATCTCGCCAAGCCCCATCGCGTCGTCGTCTTGGCCATCCAACCCGCCGTGGTGTTTGATCTCGAGATCCCTGTGCTGGTGTTCGGACGACCTGAGTACGACGTCCGCGTGGTGACTGAGCGGGTGGGACTGATCGCCACAACGAACGGGCCCCGGGTGCAGGTCGACTATGGGTTGGAGCTACTCGAGACCGCAGACACGGTCATCGTTCCCGGCTTCGGTCGTGGGACTGAGCCGACGATCGACGAGACGCGTGCATTGCGATCAGCCCGAAACAAGGGCGCTCGGATCGTCTCAATCTGTACGGGCGCCTTCGCGCTGGCCGCCGCTGGTCTTCTTGACGACAGGGAGGCCACAACGCACTGGGCGCACGCGTCCGAGTTGGCCCGGCGCTATCCACAGGTCCGCGTCAATGCCGATGCGCTCTATGTGGACCACGGTCAGCTGGTCACCAGTGCTGGGGTGACGGCAGGGATCGACATGTGCCTACATCTGATTGAGTCGGATCTGGGGCCCGCAGCCTCCTTGGACGCCGCCAGAGCCATCGTCGCGCCGCTACGACGGGAGGGTGGCCAAGCCCAGTTCAGGCCATCGCCGGTCATCCCCGACTCAGACCAGCTGAATGCAGTCCTGACCTGGGCGACCCGGCATCTCGATCATCGCCTCACCAGCGCAGATCTCGCTCGACGAGCCCACCTGTCCACTCGTACCTTTCATCGGCGGTGTGTCGAACTGACCGGGCTGTCACCAGGTGAATGGCTGACGCATCAACGTCTGGCGGCCGCGCGCCGACTGCTGGAAGATCCCACCGTGACGATCGACCAAGTGGCTACGCGGTCCGGACTCGGATCAGCGAACAATCTGCGCCACCACTTCCGACGCTCACTGGGAACGACACCGACCCGCTACCGCAGTTCGTTCTTCCAGAGTCATTAAGTCAAGACAGAGTCGCGCGTCTGGCCGAGCGCTAGTCCTATGGACTCACATCCCAACCGCACTGATGCGGGCCGCATCACCCCGCGAGAAGTAGTTTCAGGGCAAATCGCCACAGGCGACACGATTTGGGACCAGAAGGTACTTCTCGGTGAACCGCCTGGTGGGCTCCATGCGCAACTGGTGATGGCCTCCGCCGTCGCCCGCCCGGTGCCTCCGCGACGGAAATCGGCCGCTCATTGGCTCCCCACACCGGCGACACGCCGAGCAGGCTCGATTGAGAGTCAAATTCCCATCACGAACTAACCGGAATCGCCGTCTGCCGGGAGACTAGGAGCGAACCCACGTCACCTGTGGATAGCGGTGCAAAAGTCGGGAGGGCTCAACCGGCGGTGGTGATCGAGTCGTCGGTGATGCCGGCGGCGCGGCGGGCGGCCAGGCGGCGCTTCTGCGGCTCGACGGTGTAGCGGGGATCCTTGGCGGCGTGGATGCCCGCCTCGAACACCCCGAATCGGGTCAGCGCCGAGGCCGACAGCAGCGCCAACCCCGACAGGGCCGCAACCGCTCGATGGCGCCCGCCCAGCAATGCCCCCAAACCACCAGCCACGGCCAGCCGCTCACTCCACCGCAGCAGCGTCCCAGCCTGACCGTGGTGCAGCGGCTCGGCCGCGACCGGGTCCATCCGGCGCTCCATCAGCTTCATCGCGGTGATGTCGCCAGCCACTCCGAGCACGGCCAGCACCCGCGCCGGCCCGGTCTCGGCGACCGGTGTGGTGACCATCGCCAGCCCACTGGCGGCCAGGCTCGCCGAGCTGACGAAGACGAACGGCAGATCCCGGTGGGTGGCGTTCCAGGTCGGGTTGGCCGTGTCGGCCAGCAGCACCGCGGTGTAGCCGGCCAACGGGGCCGCGAACACAGCAGCCGCGAGCCCGGCCGGCCCCTCCACGAACCGCAGCACCTGCCGCAAGGGCCCGAGCGGCAGGCGGTTCTTCAGCATCCGATCGATCTCGGAGGCGCCGGCGACGAACAGTCCGCCCGCGAACGCGCTCAAGATCCAGGAGCCGACGCTCATCGGCGAGGTGACCTTGAACGTCCGCAGCATGTTGTAGAAGCGATCGGGCCGGCCGAGGTCGGCCACCAGCGCCGCTCCGCCCAGACACACCGCCGCCATGCCGCCAAGTCGCGCGTTGCGCCGCAGCTTCGGCCTGCCGGTGAGCTGGGCACCGGCAGCCAGCAGCCCCGACCCGCCGGCGACGCCGCCGAGGAACAAGTACGCCGCGACCTCGTGCCCCCATGGCGGCGGTTTGACGATCGGCTTGTCGTAGTAGGAGGTGAACTCCGCCTCCGGCACCATGAACATCTCGCGGGCGCCATCACCGCCGGCACCCGAGCCGCCCCGGCGACCCGAACGGCGCCCGCCCGGACGATCGCCACGGCGG
>Ga0209793_1001888_pt1 | contig 11353 bp, 10 predicted proteins | sample EBPBio122009_DNA_FD_185863 | JGI IMG/M metagenome (GOLD analysis project Ga0209793, IMG submission 185863) | Wastewater treatment Type I Accumulibacter community from EBPR Bioreactor in Madison, WI, USA - Reactor 1_2/2/2009_ DNA (SPAdes) (version 2) | ecosystem: Engineered > Bioreactor > EBPR >... | reverse complement strand
CCGGTTTAAACAGCGGTAGCAAGGAACAAGCGGCTACTGAAGTTACCAAGCTCCAAAAAGAGATTGAAGCGAATTCATCCGATGAGTATGCGGCCTGGGCGCATCTGCGCATGGGCCTTTTAAAGCAGTATGTGCTGCACAACGATACCGAGGCGGTCAAGGCGTATGACGGCGTCATTAACCGTCACCAAAACAAGGAAGTCGACGCCCAGGCCATCTACCAGAAAGGCGACATGCTGTGGCGCCAATCGCACGAAGAGCCGGCAACCGCCGATGTCAACAAAGCTCCTCAACTGGCTGCCCAGCGCATCGTTGATATGCGCCACGCGGCAGCCACGACTTTGGAGCAAATTTCGCTGCGCGCCCGTGGACATCAGGATTTTCTCGACGTAAAAATCCATGTTCCGACTTTAGCCGCCTATCATGGCGACCCCCTGGCACCGCCAGCGGCCTGGGAAAAACTCTCGCTCAAGCAGTTGCGCGGCGATCTCCCCGACCCGGATCCGCGCGCCATCTTGACGCGTGTCGACGAATATTACGCCAACACGCCCATTTTTATGGGTCTGGTCGATTTACACGGCCTGTTTGATGCCACGGTCAAGCTTTTTGGCTCACAGCCGAGCTATTCGTATGGCCTGGCGCTCTTGCTGCTGGCGATCATCACCCGCACTTTGATGCAGCCTTTCATCAAAAAGCAGTACGACAGCATGAAGGGTATGAGCGTGATTGCTCCTGAAATGAAGAAGATTCAGGAGAAATACAAGAACAAGTCCGACGCGGAAGCCCAGCGCAAGATGATGCAGGAAATTCGCGCGCTGCAAAAATCCCATGGCGTCAATCCCATGGGCTGCGGCCTGTCTATGTTGGTGCAGATGCCGGTGTTTTTCTTCTTCGTTTTGCCACTGATCAACCATTATCAAGCTAAACTGGAGCTGGTTGGTGCTCATTTTGGTTGGGTGCAGTCGTTGGCCCGTCCTGATATCCCGTTGTTGGTGCTGTATGCGATTTCGATGTTTATCTCGGTGCGTTTGTCTTCGACGCCGCCCGCCGATGAACAGCAGCGCCAGATGCAGAAGATGACGACCTTGATGGCCCCGCTCTTTGCGGTTGTCTTATGGAGCTATCCTTCGGCGTTTATTCTGTATTGGTTGGCCTATAACGTGCTTTCGATGATCTTCCAGTGGCGTATGATGAAAAAGGCCGAGCCGGAAAAAAACCTGGTCAAGACGCTCATCGGTGGCGCACCGCCGTTGGCAACCAGTTTAAGCAACGAAACGCCTGCCCCCGGTGCGCTGCCGTCTCGCCCTAAAAAAGGCGAAAAGGCGGCTCAGGCCGGAGCCGAAGCAGCCAATGGCGAAACGCCGGTAGTCCAGGCAAGTGGTGAAGTGAAAGAAGAATCGAAAAAAAATAACCGGGGCGGATCGAGCGCTCAACGCGCCCGCCGTCGCCGCCGGTAAACTATTCCAGCGATAAGGAACCATATATGGCAGAAAAGACATTCAGCCCCGTCCGTGTTCGCGCAGCAACCCAGGAAGCAGCTATTATCCAGGCTTTGCAGATGACGGGTGCCGCTCGCGAAGAGGTTGACGTTGAAGTCGTGGAAGAAACCGAGAAAGGCGTGACAGTTCGCGTCGCTCCTCTGGGCACTCTGAGCGCTCGCGAAGCCAGTGCCGCTCCGGCTGCCGAGGCGCAAAGCGCTCCGGCCCAGCCCCCGGCACAAGAAGAAGCACCCGCCCCTTCCCCTGAACCCGAAGCAGAGGTTGAGGAAGACGCTGGCTTCGACGCTGAGGAAGATATCGACGTGGCAGAAGAAATCACGTCGGATGAAGGCGAAGAGGAAGAAGTTGCCCCGGTCGTAGAATTGAATCAGGCTCCTGAAGTTCGCGAGGCCGATGCCGAAGTTGTCGAGCATGCACGTGCCCTGGCGCAGGAGATGCTCGATCATATGGGCCTGGAAGCTGAAGTTTTAGCCGGTGATCTCCCGGCCTGGTGCCTGCCGACTTCGCACGATAAATCTGAGCGCGTGCGCGACGTGCCGCGTGCTTTTTTGAGCATTGAAGGCGAAGATGTGGGCATCCTGATTGGCAAGCACGGCCAGACGCTGCAATCGTTCCAATACTTGCTTAACCTGAGTCTCAACAATACTTCTGAAGACGAAGAAGCCACCGCCGACGGTGTGCGTGCGGGTGGCGTGCATGTCGTGGTGGATGCCGGTGAATATCGCGGCCGCCGCGCCGTGGCGCTTGAACGCGCCGCCCGTGAAGCAGCAGAACGCGCCAAGCGCGAGCAGCGCTCGATTCGCATGGAGCCGATGCCGGGCCATGAGCGTCGTCTGGTTCACCTGGCGTTGTTTGAAGATGCGGGCGTTTCCACCTCCAGCGATGGCCGTGAACCGTGGCGCCGGGTTGTCGTGACCCCGGCCGGTGTGCGTCCCAGCCGTGGCAACGACGATCGTGGCGGCGGCAAGCGTTATCGCGGTCGGAGCGAGCGTAGTGAACGTTCCAGCAGCCAGGGCGATGGTCAGCGCAGCTATGGTTCGCGAGCCGGAAAAACAGGAAACGGGCGAAGAGGGTATAATTAATCCACTTTTCGTCGATAGGTTTTACGGATGAAAATTCCAGACATCGGCTTGCCTTCTTTTGGAAAAAGCAAAGGGGCGCGCCAACAATCGACGTGGCGCGAGATGTTACAGTTGTGCCCGACGCGTAATCCGAACCTGGATTGGGTCGATGAAGAAGGTAAAGTTGTTTTACTGATTCGGCACGAATTGGGAAAAAGTTGGAAATCGCGGTTCTTGCGTCTGTTCGTGTCGTTACCGGAAGATCGCCGGGTGGGCCTGGATGCCATCGGCAGTGACGTGTGGCATCTGATCGACGGAAAAAATACGTTGGGACAGATCGCCAAGGAACTGGCGAAAAAATATAAATTATCGTCGCGCGAAGCCGAACTTTCTTTGCAGCAGTATTTCAAAGAACTCGGACGGCGCGGTTATATCGGATTTATTAAGGAGAACGATGAGAAGTGAAGCGATGGCGATGAGTCAATTCATCATTCATCATTCATAATTCATCATTAATAAACATGGCAAGCATGAGCGCGGGACCAGCAAAAATCGAGCGGCAAATATCGTTGCCGCCCGAGCAAGCATTTAAAATTGCACTGCGTAATATCACGATTCGTTTAGGACGTGCGGCCATTACCGGCGCAGGCACGATGCTCGGTATCGCCTTTTTGATGAGCGTGTTCACTTCGACCGCGATTCAAATGGCCAAGGGAATCGAAATTCTTCCCGAACAGCAACAGAAAAACACCTGGCTCGTTGTGATGAGTTTGCTGGTGTCGGTGGTGGGTATTACCAATGCCATGTTGATGAGCGTGACTGAACGGTATAAGGAAATCGGCACCCTGAAATGCCTGGGCGCTCTCGATAACTTCGTGGTGAAGCTGTTTCTGATCGAATCGGCGTTGCTTGGTTTCTTCGGTTCACTGATCGGTTCGCTTATCGGTATGGTTTTCATGTTGCTGACCGGTATGGGTGTATTGGGTAGTATCGATTGGGTCGGGTTGCTGATGCGGTTCGGTGCGTGCATTTTGCTTGGCACATTACTCAGCATCCTGGCGGCTATTCCTCCTGCCATGCGTGCGGCGAAAATGCCGCCGGTAGAAGCGATGCGCGCCGAAATCTAAACTTTAATTAACAACTTCTGAATTTTTGCGGGGAGTATCTGGTATGGGAAGTGGCGGAATCCAAATCATCGAAGAGAACGAAAACGAGGCTAACGGTACAGCGGTCGAAACCGATTACAGCGGACATGAAAGCGTGGTCCGTGTGCGTGGCGTGAAGCGCACCTACGAAATTGGCGGCACCTCGGTACATGCGTTGCGTGGTGTCGATATCGACATTAAGCGTGGCGAATATATTTCGATCATGGGGCCTTCGGGTTCGGGTAAGAGTACTCTCTTCAACATGGTCGGTGGCCTGGACAAGCCGACTGAAGGCACGGTATTTATCGACGAAGTCGATATCGCTCAGTTAGACGCGTTTGAACTGGCGTGGATGCGTTGCCGCAAGATCGGCTACATCTTCCAGAGCTATAACCTCATCCCGGTTATGACGGCTTTGGAAAACATCACCCTGCCGATGATCTTCGCGGGCCGCGATCTCGATTACCAGATGGAAAAAGGTCGCAAGTTGATGGAAGCCGTGGGCATTGCGCATCGTATGCACAACAAACCCAGCCAGCTTTCGGGTGGTCAGCAGCAGCGTGTGGCGATTGCCCGTGCTCTTGCCAACGATCCCGCCATCATTCTGGCCGACGAACCGACTGGAAACCTCGACCAGAAAACCGGTATGGAAATCATCGAGCTGCTCAAGCGGCTCAACCGTGAAAGCGGCGTGACCATTATCACCGCGACTCACGATGACAAAATGCTGGACGTTTCGGACCGCATCGTGTGGATTTCGGACGGTAAGATCGCTCGTATCAGGCATCGTTCGGAAGTGGATATCAAAGTCGGTACCATCGAAGGCGAAGTTTAAAATCAGGCTTTGGACGGCAAATGAAAACGGTATCTTGCAACTTGAGGTGCCGTTTTCGCCGTTTTTGCCATAAAAAGCTATACTCTCAATCAGCAATGATTTTTGCGCGCGCCGCTTTTTAACGGCGCGCGTTTGATTTTTTACCGAGCATTTCGTAGCGTAGCACTCAATAATGCCTTTCGTGACAGCCGGACAACTGGTGCGCTCCGCGCCGACGGCCCTGGAAAACGATTCCCTGGGGCTTGTCGCAGAAAACCTGCGCTCCTCGAACTACGGCACCATTGCCGTGGTCGATAAAATTTTCCCCGTCGAGGGGGAATACGGGCAGGCCCAGCGTGCTGCCCGCAACTTCGTGCCGCCTCGCTTGCTGGGACTCATCGACGAGCGCGATCTTTCCCATGCCGTTCTGCCCATTCTCAATGCCAACCCGGCGCGGGCCGTGGCGGTTTTACCTGGCGAGCCGATACCCTCTGCCTTGCCCGTTTCTGCGCCGTTAGCGGCGCACGAACAACCCATTAGCGTTGCAGCCGTGACGGCGCGCGAAGTGATGCGCACCGATTTTGGATTTATCCCGGCGGTATTTTCCCTGCATAACGCTTTGCTGACTCTCGATCGTTACGAAGCGTCGGCTTTGCCCGTGCTCGATAGTGAAGGCCGCTATCTGGGCATGTTTTCACGATCTGATGCCGTCGCGGCCCTGGGAGAAAATGTGCGGCCGCCAGTGGTGGGCGGCATGGCCACCCCGTTGGGCGTGTGGCTGACCGATGGCCGCCTGACCGGTGGCGCGCCGCCCCTGGGCCTGTTCCTTTCCGGCCTGGTGCTGGCGACCTGTTATGCGTTGGCGCATTTCGTGCTGCTGCTGGCGCTGGCTGCCATCAATAGCCAGTGGGCGGTGCAGTTCGCTTCGGGCCGGGTGGGGCTGGATGCAGGTGGCGGCGGGCTGTTCAGCCTGCTGGTGACCGGGGCACAGGGTTTTCTCTTCCTGTTGGCGATGCGGCTCACACCGCTGGCCGGTATTCATGCTGCTGAGCACCAGACGGTATGGGCCATTGAACGAGGTTTACCGCTGACGCCTGAAATCGTGGAGCAGATGCCGCGTGCCCATCCGCGTTGCGGCACCAATCTAATCGCACTGATTGGCCTGGTAACGATCTGGCTGCAGCATATGCCGTCGTTCGACAGTGTGACGATCCTGTTTTCCTTCATTTTTACCTTCTTTTTCTGGCGTCAGTTCGGCACGGCTTTGCAGGAGCATTTAACCACCCGCCCTGCTACCCGGGCGCAGTTGGAGAGTGGTATTAAAGCCGGGCGCGAAATTATGGCAAAATATCAGTCTCAGGCGCAGGTTATGCCACCGCTGGTATTTCGCCTGTTGAATTCCGGCATGCTCTTTTCTTTTGCCGGGATGCTGCTGGGACTTTGGGTGCTGAGTGAGCTGCTGGAATTAGCGGCACACTGGATTTTGGGTCTGTAGTATGCGCCAGGTCTTGCGAAAGGCGTTGTTAGCCTGTGCCGGTGAAGCGGTCGAGTTTGAAATTCGGCGGCAAGCTGTGAATGAATTTACGGCGCGGGGTGAATATTTCAGTAATATCGCTTTCGTGCTGGCGGCTAAACTAAAGGGTAACCCGCATCATATCGCAGAGAAGTTGCGAAACGGGTTTTTGTTAAGGGGCGTTGATTGCATGGCGTCCAAAGGTTTTCTGAATTTTCGCATGAACGACGAAACACTCCATCACTCCCTCACGCGCGCACTGAGCGAAGGCGATCGTTACGGTAATAGCGATCTGCTGAAGGGTCAACGCATCAACGTCGAGTTCGTATCGGCCGACCCTACGGGGCCGCTGCAATTAGCTCATGGCCGCATTGCGGTCGCCGGCGATGCCCTTTGTCACCTACTGGCTTTAGCGGGAGCCGATGTCACCCGCGAATATTTTCTCAACGACAACGAAAAGTCGTCCAAGCTGCGCCTGCTGGGCGAAAGCGTAGCCGCCCACTATAACCGCAGCTTCGGCCGCGCCGAAGAGGCTCCCGAAGGCATGCTCGATGATGCTTTCGTGCGTGATATCGCTGCCCGGTTAGCCAAGCATAACGGCGAAAGCTTCTTTTTGCGTAGCAAGGAAGAGCGGCTGGCCGTTTTTGCCCACGAGGCGCGAGAAGCTGCTGTTGAAAACCAGAAGGAAACGCTGCGCGACCTGGGCGTAGCCTTCGATGTGTGGACCTCGGAAAGCTCACTGGGCCGCGAAGGCCGCATCGCCGCGATTATCGAGCGTCTGCAAAATGCCGGTTATCTCTATGAAAACGCCGGAGCGCTGTGGCTAAAAACCACTGATTTGGGTGACGAGGCCGACCGCACCTTGCGCCGTGCCAACGGTGAATACACCTATCTGGCCTGGGATATCGCCTACCATGCCTATCGTTTTGAGCGTGGTTTCGATCAATTGGTGAATATCTGGACCGCGCAGCATGAGCAGTATCTGGCACGTACCCACGCCGCGTTGCAGGCTGCGGGTTATCCTGCGGATAATTTGCAGGTTCTGGTCTGCGAAAGCACCCTGTTCCAGCGCGATGGCGCAACCTCCGAGACGGAATTGACGCTGAACGAGGCGCTCAAGGAAGTGGATGGCGCATCGCTGCGTTTTCTCTGGCTCTTGCCAGAGTGGAATGAGTTCGTGGCAATCGAGCTGGATAAAGCCCGCCGCGACGATGAAAGCAACCCGGCCTATGCGGCCCGTTTGTTGCCTTCTCGCTTGAAGACTTTGGAGGATGCGGCCACTGCCTCGACGGTTGTTGATGAGGCGCAATGGAGTGAAGCCGAGCGGCAATTAGCGCGTCTAATAGCACTATGGCCCGATGAAGCCGCTCAGGCCGCTCAGGAGCGACGTCCGCAACGGGTGGCGCGTTTTGTGTTGGAATTAGCCGAGGTTGTGCGCTTGCTATTGACGGAGATGCGCCCCAACCGGAATACTTCGGTAGAATTGTTACGTGCCGGGCATGTGGTGGCCGTGAATGCACTGCGCGCTCTGGGTATTGAAGCCCGCAATCAGTTTTAAAATCGATTGGTAGGGAGACGAGGAGAGTAAGTCATGGCTGACGCAATTTGTCTGGGAATTTTGGTGGCGGATGTGATTGCTCGTCCCATCGACGAGTACCCCAAGCGTGGCGAGTTGACCCTGTGCGCGGAAATGAAGCCGTCTATCGGTGGCTGCGCCGCCAACACCGGTATCGGTATGCAGAAACTGGGTGTATCGACCGGCATCATGGGTAACACCGGCACCGACGGTTTTGGCGATTTCGTGCGTGATGTTCTGGATGAACACGGCCTCGACACCACCGGTGTGGCACGCGACGAGAAAGCCAGCACTTCGGCGACGATGGTGATGGTCTCGCAGGACGGCGAGCGCTCTTTCATCCACTGCCTGGGTGCCAATGCGACCTTCACCGCCGATGATATCGACTGGGAACTGGTCAAGAAAGCTAAATTGCTCCACATTGCCGGTCATTTCCTGATGCCCGGTTTCGACGGCCAGCCCTGTGCCGACGTGCTGCGCAAAGCCAAAGAGCTTGGCGTGACCACCGCACTCGATACTGCCTGGGATGCCAGCGGTAAATGGCTGCAAACCCTGCGCCCCACCCTACCCTATATCGACTATTTCGTGCCCAGCTACTCCGAGGCCCGCCGTTGCGTGGAGAACCTCGAAGGCCGCGATTCGCCCGAGAATGTGGCGCGCTTCTTCCAGGATCAGGGCGTAGGCGTTGTGGCGCTCAAGATGGGCGAAGTCGGCAGCTATATCCGTGCCGGTAAAGAAGAAGATTACCGCGAATATCGCATTCCGCCTTTCCGGGTGAAAGCCCTGGACGCTACCGGTGCCGGTGACGCCTTTGCGGCGGGCTTCCTGGCCGGTGTGATGCACGGTTACGATTTGGAAAAAACCGGCAAGCTGGCCAACGCCACCGGTGCCTGCTGCGTAACTAAAGTAGGAACTGTAGACGGCATCCGCTCGCTGGACGAAACCCTGGCATTCATCGAAGACCAGGAAAAACGCATTACCTATAAGTGATGAATCCCATCACCTATTACCTATAACCCATCACCTTTTTTATTATGGAATCGAATCCGGCGCTCGGCCTGCTTGGCTTTTGGATGTTCCTCCAACTCATTGTCACGATAGCGTTGGTGCTGGGCGGCATTTATATGATGTTTTGCCTGGGACGCGCCGCGTCGGGCCTCGATCGTATGGCCAATGCCATGGAAGATTGGGTGGCGCAGCAGAATGCCCAGTTACAGAGCCAGCAAAAGCCGCCGACGGTGAGTCCTGTGCCGCCGAATCTGGCGCATTCACCGGTGCCACCGCCGGTTTCGCCTGCATCTGCACCGTCTCCAATTATTAGCCATTCCCAATCACTTTTAACTGATGAACCAAAACGAGAATCGTGACGTTGTCATTGCACCTTCGCTAATTGCCGCCGATTGGTGGCAGGTTGCCGCGCAGGTGCAAGATGCCGAAGCAGCAGGATGTGCCTGGCTGCATTTCGATGCCATGGATGGTCATTTCGTGCCCAACCTGACACTGGGGCCGATGTTCCTGGAAGCGCTACGCCCGCATTCCAAGCTGCATTTCGATGCCCACCTGATGATTTCCAATCCGGGCGACTACATCGACGATTTTGTGAAAGCCGGAGCCGACAGCATTTCGGTACACGCCGAAAACCAGCCCCATCTGCATCGCCTGATTGCGCGCATTAAAGAACAGGGTGTAATGGCCGGTGCAGTGCTCAATCCCGGCACGCCGGTGAGCGCTCTGGAATGCGTCTTAGCTGAACTCGATTATGTATTGGTGATGAGTGTGAATCCGGGTTTTTCCGGCCAGCCGTTTTTGTCGTTGGCGACCGATAAAATTGCGCAATTAGACACCGCACGCCGTGAGCAAGGTTTGAAATTCCTGATTCAGGTCGATGGCGGTATCGGCCCGGCCACCGCGCCACAGGTGGTGCAGGCCGGTGCTAACGTGCTGGTGTGCGGTAGCAGTGTTTTCAACAAGAAGTCGCCGGTAGCGCAGAATGTCAGCGCGATTCGTGCGGCCTTGCAAGCTCAGTCCTAACAACTTCGACGGCATCTCTTCAGGAAATGCAAAAAATCCGCTGTCCGCGTTGCGGCGTCATTAATCTGGAAAAGTATCTCACTTTTCCTCAATGCGCTGGCTGTGGCAGCACTTTGCCCGTTCCCAAGTCGAGTAAACCGTCGTTTTTTCGGCGCGAACTGCATGCTATCCTGTGGGTTTTAGGGATTGGCGGTGTCGTGGCGGCTCTGATACTGGCGTTTGATTACCTCAGCACACCCGCCGAGAGCAATGCCCGGCTGTTCATTTACGGTAGCGCTTCACGCCAGGTGGCTTTGCAGCAGACGGTGGTGGTGACGATGACTGTGGATGCCGTCTCGGAAACACGCGCGCAACGCCGCATGCCCTTGCAAAATGTAAAAATGCGTTTGCCTCGCACTCTGGGCAATGCATTTGCCTTCGTTTCAGTCGACCCGCCGCCCGATGAAATTCTCGTCACCAACGGCGGACGGTATATGAATTACAATTCTTTACCGCGTGAAAGCGTTCTGCGCTTGCGCCTTTTCGCCCTCAAGCCGGGCCGCCATCGCGTGCGCACCGACTTTTACGCCGACGATTATGGCCCCGGCGCTTTCACCTTTTCGGTCTACGTCGCGCCGCGCCCGGTTGTGAAACAGGCCACCCCGGTAGGTAGACAGTAGACAGAATACAGGAAACAGGGAGGCAACCGGACATTGATGGCGATGTAGGTCCTCTACATTCGTCATCCTCGCGGACGCGGGGATTCAGAACACAGCTTTTTGTTCAGGACAAAACCAAATTGCCTAACCTGAGAGTATGTTTCCTGTTTCCTATATTCTGTTTTCTCTGTTCCGAGGATAGAGGATAATTCTCGGAATCGGTTCTACAAACCCCTACATCCGCAACGCACCAATAATCTCTTGCACGCTGGAGCAGTGGTTTTCTTCCAGATAGGTAGCGATCTCATCGACTATTCGCGCGGCTGCGTTGGGCTGGGTGAAAGTGGCAGTGCCCACTTGCACCGCGCTGGCTCCGGCGAGGAGGAATTCAATCGCATCGTTGCCGGTAGTGATGCCGCCAATACCAATCACGGGAATTTTAACCGCCTGGGCGCAACGATAGACGGCGCGTAGCGCCAGTGGTTTGACCGCCGGGCCGCTCATGCCACCGGTGCCGTTGGAGAGGCGTGGACGACGCGTACGGATATCGATGGCCATACCGACAAAGGTATTCACCGCTGAGAGGGCGTCGGCACCGCCCGCTTCCACGGCGCGTGCGATCACGGAAATATCGGTGACGTTGGGTGAGAGTTTGGCAATCAATGGAAGATTGGTGACACGCCGCGCCGCCTTCAACACGGCTTCGGCCTGGTGCGGGTCGGTGGCGTAATCCAACCCGTGAGCGACATTGGGGCAGGAAATATTCAGCTCAATGGCCGCCACGTTCGGCTGCTCACCGATTTGGCGCGTCAGTTCGGCGAAATCTTCAATCGTCTCGCCTGCCACGTTGACGATGACGGGAGTTTCCAGAGCGCGTAAATACGGGAGTTTCTCCTGGATGTAGCGATCGATACCCACATTCTGCAAACCGATGGCGTTGAGCATGCCCGAAGCCGTTTCGCAGGTGCGTGGGGGTGGGTTTCCGGCTCGGGGTGCGCGAGTCACGGTCTTTCCTATAATAGCCCCAATTTGGGAGAGATCAACGAATTGGGCCAGTTCTTCACCATAGCCGAAGG
>Ga0209793_1001874_pt1 | contig 11426 bp, 11 predicted proteins | sample EBPBio122009_DNA_FD_185863 | JGI IMG/M metagenome (GOLD analysis project Ga0209793, IMG submission 185863) | Wastewater treatment Type I Accumulibacter community from EBPR Bioreactor in Madison, WI, USA - Reactor 1_2/2/2009_ DNA (SPAdes) (version 2) | ecosystem: Engineered > Bioreactor > EBPR >... | reverse complement strand
ATCCGGCGCGCGGCTCGGTGCGGGTGCGCGAAAGCCTGCAACTGGGCGCGATCCAGCTGTCGGAACGGATGTTGCCGCCGCCGACCGGCGATGCGGCCGACAAGGCGGTGCTCGACGCGGTGCGCGCCCATGGCCTTGCGGTGCTGCCCTGGGACAAGGGCGCAGAGATATTGCGCAAGCGGCTGGGCTGGCTGCACCGCGGCCTCGGCGACCCCTGGCCCGACATGTCGGACGAGGCGCTGATCGCCGCGCTCGACGACTGGCTCGCCCCCTTCCTGCACGGCGAGGCGTCGATGCAGCGGCTGCGCTCCGGCCTGCTGGCCGATGCGTTGATGTCGCTGGTTCCGTTCGATTTGCAGCGCAAGGTCAACGATCTCGCGCCGACCCATTTCCCTGCGCCGACCGGCAACAATCTGCCGATCCGCTACGACGGCGACGAGCCGGTGCTGGCGATCAGGGTGCAGGAGCTGTTCGGCCTCGACCGGCATCCGTCGATCGCCTCGGGCTCGGTGCCGCTGACGCTGGAGCTTCTGTCGCCGGCGCACCGGCCGATCCAGACGACGCGCGACCTTCCGGGCTTCTGGCGCGGCTCGTGGGCCGACGTCCGCTCGGACATGCGCGGCCGCTATCCAAGGCATGTCTGGCCGGAAGACCCGCGCCAGGCCCAGGCCACGGCGCGCGCCAAGCCGCGCGGAACCTGACGCTGCCCACTTGGCGCGGCAAGCGGCTCGGCGCATAAGGGCTCGATCATGCAGGAACTTCGCCAGCCCGACCCTTATCTCAGCCGCCAGCTCAGGCTGAACACGCTGATCCGGCTGCGCTGGCTGGCGGTCGTCGGCCAGACGGCGGCGGTGCTCGGCGTGGCCTACTGGCTGGAATTCCCGATGCCGGTCAGCCTGTGCTTCGCGCTGATCGCCTGCTCGGCCTGGCTGAACCTGCTGCTGGCGCTGCGCTTTCCCTCCGCCCATCGGCTCGACGCCACGGCGGCGTCGGGCGTACTGCTGTTCGACACGCTGCAGCTGTCGGGCCTGTTGTTCATGACCGGCGGCATGACCAATCCGTTCGCGGTGCTGATGACGGTTCCGGCGGTCATCTCAGCAACCGCGCTGCCGCTGCGGCTGACGCTGTTTCTGGGCACGGTGGCGGTGGCGGCGGCGACACTGCTGGTGTTCTTTCACCTGCCGCTGCCCTGGTTTCCCGACACCGAACTGCCGATCCCCTTCATCTATGTCGCCGGGCTCTGGCTGGCGGTGGTTTCGACCATCGTCTTCACCGCCGTTTATGCCTGGCGGGTCGCGGAAGAAGCGCGCCAGCTTGCCAACGCGCTGTCGGCGACCGAACTCGTGCTGCAGCGCGAACAGCATCTGTCGGCGCTCGACGGGCTGGCGGCGGCCGCTGCCCATGAACTTGGAACGCCGCTGGCCACCATCGCGCTGGTCGCCAGGGAGATGGAGCGCTCGATCGGGACCGATTCGAAATTCTACGACGACGTGACGCTGCTGCGCACCCAGAGCGAACGCTGCCGCGAAATCCTCAAACGCCTGACCAGCCTGTCGTCGGCGAGCGAGGAATATCTGGCGCGCATGCCGCTCTCGTCGCTGATCGAGGAGGTGGTCGCGCCGCATCGCGACTTCGGCATTTCGATCGTGCTGGAGCGGATGGAGGTCGCCGGGCCCGAACCGGTGTCGCGGCGAAACCCCGGTGTGATGTACGGGCTTGGCAATCTGGTCGAAAACGCCGTCGACTTCGCCCGCGAACAGGTGGTGATCCGCTGGGGCTGGAACGCATCCGGGGTGACGTTGCAGCTTGTCGACGACGGGCCGGGCTTCAAGGCAGATATTCTCGACCGCGTCGGCGAGCCGTATATGACGACCCGTCCGAGCGGCCAGGCCGGCGGCCAGGCGACCGAACAGCACGGCGGCGGCCTGGGGCTCGGCGTGTTCATCGCCAAGACGCTGCTGGAGCGCTCCGGGGCCACCGTCGAGTTCTCGAACTCGCCAGAACAGGGGCTTGGCGCGGTGGTCAACGTCAGGTGGCGGCGTGAAGCGTTCGTAGCGCCGGCGGGGCCGAATGCCGGACCGCCTGTGTGATGGGGCAAAGTGGAGAGACAGGCCCGAGCCGGCCCGCAGGCCGCGCCGGTCGCAAGCTTTTTGCCGAATGCGACAAATAGACTTATATAGCTGACAAAACCGAACGAGAATTCAGGGACAAATCCAACTCATGCCTGACGCCGCCCAGCCAGTCGCCATTCCGGAAGGTGACGCCTCGCTCCTGCTAGTGGATGACGACAAACCGTTTCTGACGCGCCTGGCGCGCGCCATGGAGGGTCGCGGCTTCGCCGTCGAGACAGCCGACAGCGTCGAGGAAGCGGTCGCCAAGGCCAAGGCCCGGCCGCCGGCCTACGCCGTGGTCGATATGCGGCTGGGCGACGGCAACGGGCTCGACGTGGTGGCCGCCATCCGCGAACGGCGCGCCGACACGCGCACCGTGATCCTCACCGGCTATGGCAACATCGCAACCGCGGTGACCGCGGTGAAGCTTGGCGCCATCGACTATCTGTCGAAACCCGCCGACGCCGACGACATCGTCGCGGCGCTGACCCGGACCGGCTCGGAGCCGATCGCACCGCCGGAAAATCCGATGTCGGCCGACCGGGTGCGCTGGGAACATATCCAGCGCGTCTACGAAATGTGCGACCGCAACGTCTCGGAAACCGCGCGGAGGCTGAACATGCACCGCCGCACGCTGCAACGCATTTTGGCCAAGCGCGCGCCGAGGTAAGTGAAGTCGGTCGTCGGTCGAAAAGACCGGTGGGCTGAACGGTGCGTTCACATTTCTCTTGAAATCCCGGATCGACGGGATTCCGTCCGACGTCCAACTACCCCGCTTCACCCTCGACCACGCCGATCTCGATGCCGGCGAGTTCGGCCGCCATCAACCGCGCCGCGCCGGTGCGGGCCATGCGCAGCGTCAGCGCCTTGCGGGTCGGCGCCGCCAGCCGGTGTTCGGGCGCGTCGCGCAGGATTTCGGCGCCGTAACCGTCCGAGACGATGAAGCCGGCGTCGTCGGGAAATATCTCCGCCGGCACTTCCGGATGGGTGGCGAACAGGAACCGGTCGCAGAACTGCCGGTATTCCGGCCATTTGCGGTCGACGCGAAAATCCTCGATCGATGATTTGACCTCGACGATCCAGATGTCGCCGTTCCTCATCAGGGCGACGAGATCGGCGCGGCGGCCGCTCGCCAGCGACAGTTCCGGCAGCAGCGTTGCGCCCATTTCGCCGAAAAGCCGCTGGCAGCCGCGCCTGACCAGCATGGCGCGCTCGGACTGGCGGCCGTCGATCAGCGGGTTGGCAAGCTTGTGAGGAGAGACGAGCGGCATCGTCCTATTTTAGCCTTTTCCCAACGATCACTTCCAAAGGAGGAATTCCGTATGACGAGAAGAGGTTGACCATCACAACCACAAATTCCCCAACTTCAGTAATCTTCAGGTCATGAAAGTGGGACGAATTGTTGGATTTCAATCCGTAGACACCGCCAACAAAATCGAAAACATTCTCGCCTCCATCACTTAGGAGAGCCCTGATTTCGCTTCCATCAAATCCGTCTGTTGAAAGCTCAGCGACTGCGTACGAATATCCGATTCTCGCAACGAGCATGAAAAGCGCAGGAGGGATTTGCAAGCGGAGAGATACGGGTTCATCTGGAACTGAGCGCCCATCCAGTCTTGTAAAAACAACACGGATTTTTTCCCGACTTTCCGGCGGATAGTGGGCAGCTAAAAGCCTGGCGGGTTCCAAATCTAGCCAAGCGAAAATCGCTGGAAACTCTTCTTCCAGCGGGTTTTCGGCAAGCGGTGGAGGCGCGTAAATCAGATTCGCGCTGTCACCGGACCAGACCGGCGGGAGCCTAATCTCCTTCTGATCGTTTCCTCGCCTGCGTCGCTTCAGCCGTAAGAACTTTCGAATGACTCGTAGTGAATCACTGTTCAATGCCTTGTTTTCGTATCGATGGTTTGTCTTGTCGCGGCATTCTGCACACGCGGCATCGTGAATGATCCATGTTCCGTTGAGAGCTAACGGCACTATGTGCTCGATCGTTCGGGCTGTGTCTTTTCGCAAGCAATATATGCACTTACCAGGACTGGGATAAGCGTCCCTAACTGCCATCTCAAGGGAGCGATGCATATCGTTCTCTCACCAGTGCGGCGGCCGTGTGACCGGCGTTTCCGGCGCGGTGGCCTCCTCGACCCCGGTCAGGCGCAATTGCATCGCCTCCATCCGCCTGCTCATCTCCTCGATGGTTTTCCACGCCTTGGCGATCTCGGCGGACATTTCAGCAATCGTATGCTCATGTTCTGCGGCGAGGATTTCGAGTTTCATCAGGCGCGAGTCGATATTTGCGGGCATAGTTGTCATCCGGTTCGGCAGTCGAAATTGACAATCGCCAACTCTTTTGTCGAGACTGCAACATATCGCCCGGTCGCCTGCTTGGCAGCGCCTTCTGCGCCGTGTAGGAATTTTGACCAAATGATAAAAATGTCCGACGGGAACCGGACGCAGAGCGGGGAATGCGGATGGCTGAAAAAGCTATCGAGCTGATCGGCATCAACAAGAGTTTCGGGGCCGTCAGGGCCAACCGGGACATTCAGCTGAGCGTCGAGCGCGGGACGATCCATGGCGTAATCGGCGAGAACGGGGCCGGAAAGTCGACGCTGATGTCGATTCTCTACGGTTTCTATCAGGCCGATTCGGGCGAAATCCGCATCGGCGGCAAGCCGGTGTCGATCAAGACGCCCAACGAGGCGATCGCCCACGGCATCGGCATGGTGCACCAGCATTTCATGCTGGTCGAGAATTTCACCGTGCTCGAAAACATCATTCTCGGGGCCGAAGGCTCGGCGCTGCTGAACAGCGGCATTGCGCGGGCGCGCGGCGAACTGCACCGGCTTGAGCAGGAATACGGCCTGGAGGTCGATCCCGACGCGGTGATCGAGGATCTGGCCGTCGGCCTGCAGCAGCGCGTCGAAATCCTCAAGGCGTTCTATCGCGGCGCTGAAATCCTGATCCTCGACGAGCCCACCGGCGTGCTGACGCCGGCCGAGGCCGACCATCTGTTCCGTATCCTTCGCAGGCTGAAGGACGAGGGCAAGACGGTGATCCTGATCACTCACAAGCTGCGCGAGATCATGGCGGTCACCGACAATGTCTCGGTGATGCGCCAGGGCACGATGGTGGCGACCCGCAAGACGTCGGAGACCACGGTGGAGGAACTGGCCGAACTGATGGTCGGGCGCCGCGTGCTGCTGCATGTCGAGAAGGGCGAGGCAAGGCCCGGAGAGGTCAAGCTGTCGGTGCGCGACCTGACCGTCACCGACCAGCGCAAGGTCGATGTGGTGAAAAACGTCTCCTTCGAAGTGCGCGCCGGCGAGATCGTCGGCATCGCCGGCGTCGCCGGCAACGGCCAGTCGGAACTGATCGAGACGATCGCCGGCCTGCGCAAGGCCACCAGGGGCGAACTGACGCTGAACGGCCGCAAGGTCGAGATTATCGGCGTGCGCCAGGGCGACCTGCGCGACCAGGGCCTGGCCCATGTGCCGGAAGACCGGCATCACATGGGGCTGGTTCTCCAGTTCGAGGAATATGAGAACGCCATCCTCGGCTATCACGACGATGCCGAGTTCCAGAAGGGGCTGCTGATGGACCTCGACAAGGTCAGGCATGCAGCGTCATCGATGATCGAGAAATATGACATCCGTCCGCCCAACCCGCGTCTCAAGACCGCGAACTTTTCCGGCGGCAACCAGCAGAAGATCGTGCTGGCGCGCGAGATCGAGCAAGACCCGTCGGTGCTGGTGGTCGGCCAGCCGACGCGCGGCGTCGACGTCGGCGCGATCGAATTCATCCACCGGCGGCTGATCGAGATGCGCGACGCCGGCAAGGCGGTGCTGCTGGTGTCGGTCGAGCTCGACGAGATCAGGTCGCTGTCGGACCGCATCCTGGTGATGTTCGACGGGCGTATTGTCGGCGAGCGCGGCCCCGACGCCAGCGAAGGCGAACTCGGCCTGCTGATGGCCGGCGTCGTGCAGAAGGAAGCGGCAGAATGAGCACTCCCTACGCCAAGCTTCCGCTGTGGGCCGATTATGGCCTGATCCCGCTGATCAATCTCGCCGTCGCCTTCCTGGTCGCCGGGCTGGTGGTGCTGCTGGTCGGCGAAAGCCCGATCGAGGCGGTGCAATTGATGCTCAAGGGCGCGTTCGGTTCGGGCCGCGGCATCGGCTACACGCTCTATTACGCCACCAATTTCATCTTCACCGGGCTCGCGGTGGCGGTCGCCTTCCATGGCGGCCTGTTCAACATCGGCGGCGAAGGCCAGGCGTCCGTCGCCGGCGTCGGCGTCGCGATCGTCTGCCTGACCTTCGATTCGATCCTGCCGTGGTGGATCACCTATCCGCTGGCGATCGTCGCCGCCGCGATCTTCGGCGCCGCCTGGGTGCTGATCCCGGCCTGGCTGCAGGCCTATCGCGGCTCCCACATCGTCATCACCACGATCATGTTCAACTTCATCGCCGCCAGCCTGATGGTCTATCTGCTGGTGAACGTGTTCAAGGCGCCGGGCCAGATGGCGCCTGAAAGCCGGCCGTTCCTGGAAGGGGCGAACATTCCCAGCCTCGAGCCGCTGCTCGGCGCGCTCGGCATATCGGCGCGCCGCACGCCGCTCAACATCACCTTCTTCCTGGCGCTGCTCGCTTCGTTCGGCGTCTGGCTGCTGATCTGGCGCACAAAACTCGGCTATGAAATCCGCACCATGGGTTTCAGCCCCAAGGCGGCGCTCTACGCCGGCATCGGCGAAAAGCGCACCATCATCATCACGCTTTTGATCTCGGCCGCGCTTGCCGGGCTGATGTCGCTCAATCCGATCATGGGCGCGCAGGACCGCATCCAGCTGAACTTCGTCGGAGGCGCCGGCTTTGTCGGCATCGCCGTGGCGCTGATGGGCCGTTCGCATCCCATAGGCATCATCTTTGCCGCGGTCCTGTTCGGCATGCTCTATCAGGGCGGCGCCGAGATCGCCTTCGAGATGCCCAACATTACCCGCGAGATGATCGTCGTCATCATGGGTCTGGTGATCTTTTTCGCCGGCGCGCTGGAGCACATGTTCCGGCCCTTCGTGCAGACCGTCTTTGCCTCGCTGAGACCCCGAAGCGTCGGGCTTGACGCAAAGCCGGCGGGAGAAGCCTGACATGTTCGACGTTCTCATCGCACTGCTGGATTCAACCGTCCGCCTGTCGGTGGCACTGCTGCTGGCCTGCCTCGCCGGCCTTTACTCGGAACGGTCCGGCGTCTTCGACATCGGCCTTGAAGGCAAGATGCTGGCCGGCGCCTTCGCCGCGGCGTCCGCCGCCGCCGTCACCGGCTCCGCCTGGATCGGCGTGCTCGCCGCGATCCTCGCCGCGGTGTTCTTCGCGCTGGTGCACGGCTTCGCCTCGATCACCAATCGCGGCAACCAGATCGTCTCGGGCGTCGCGATCAACTTCATCGTCGCCGGCGCAACCGTGCTGCTCGGCCAGGCCTGGTTCAAGGAGGGCGGCCGCACGCCGCAACTGTCCGGCAATGCGCGGTTCGACGACATCATCCTGCCGTTTGCCGACACCGTGCGCGGCGTGCCGATCATCGGGCCGATCTACGCGGACCTGATTTCGGGCCATTCGATCCTCGTCTACATCGCCTTCGCCATGGTGCCGCTGACCTGGTGGGTGCTGTTTCGCACCCGTTTCGGCCTGCGCCTGCGCGCCGTCGGCGAAAACCCGGCAGCCGTCGACACGGCCGGCATTTCCGTGACCTGGCTGCGCTACCGCGCCGTCATCTGCTGCGGCGTGCTGACCGGCCTCGCCGGCGCCTACCTGTCGCTGGCGCAAAGCCCCGGCTTCGTGAAGGACATGACCGCGGGCCGCGGCTTCGTCGCGCTCGCGGCGCTGATCTTCGCCAAGTGGAAGCCGGTGCCGGCGATGTTCGCCTGCCTGCTGTTCGGCTTCCTCGACGCCTTCGCCATCCGCTTCCAGGGCTATTCGTTCCCGGTCATCGGCCAGGTGCCGACCCAGCTGATGCAGGCGCTGCCCTACATCCTCACCGTCATCCTGCTCGCCGGTTTCATCGGCAAGGCGATCCCGCCCAAGGCCGGCGGCGTCGCCTATGTCAAGGAGCGGTAGGCATGTCGCACGATCTCTTCCTGGCGGCGCGGCGGGCGATGACCAGAGCCTATGCGCCCTATTCGAAATTCCCCGTCGGCGCGGCGCTGCGCACGACGGACGGACAGGTGTTCGCCGGCGCCAATATCGAGGTTGCGTCCTATCCGGAAGGCTGGTGCGCCGAGACCACCATGCTCGGCCACTACATCATGGCCGGCGGCGGCGAGATCGCCGAGATCGCGGTGGTTGCCGAGCGCATGGACCGCATCACCCCGTGCGGCGGCTGCCGCCAGCGGCTCGCCGAGTTTTCCAGGCCGGAGACAAAACTCTATCTCTGCGACCAGGCCGGCGTGGTCGAGACCGTGACCATGGGCGACATGCTGCCCTTTGGCTTTGCCGGAGAGATGTTGAAATGACCGACGCGACAGGCATCCTGGTCGAGCGCCTCGAGGGACGTACGCCGCAGGTCGCGCTGGTGCTGGGGTCGGGTCTCGGCGGGCTGGTCGACGAGGTGTCGGACCCGGTGCGCATACCCTATGGCGACCTGCCGGGTTTTCCCCACTCCGGCGTCACCGGCCATGCCGGCCAGCTGGTCGCCGGCACGCTGGCCGGCACGCCGGTGATCATCATGGCCGGCCGCGCCCATTATTACGAGCACGGCAACGCGGCCGCGATGCGCCCGGCGCTGGAGGTGCTGAAGGGCATCGGCGTCACCACGCTGATGCTGACCAACGCCGCGGGATCGCTCGAGCCCGACATGGAGCCCGGCTCGGTGATGATGATCACCGACCACATCAATTTTTCCGGTTCCAATCCGCTGTTCGGCGAACAGAGCGACGGGCGCTTCGTCGGCCTGACCCAGGCCTATGACGCTGACATGCGCACCGCGCTCGAACGCGCCGCGCACAAGACCGGCACGCCGCTGCACCGGGGCGTCTACATGTGGTTCTCCGGCCCGTCGTTCGAAACGCCGGCGGAAATCCGCATGGCCCGCATCGTCGGCGCCAATGCGGTCGGCATGTCGACGGTGCCCGAAGTCATCCTGGCGCGGTTTCTCGGGCTTCGCGTCGCCGCCTGCTCGGTGATCACCAATCTCGCCGCCGGCATGACCGGCGGGGAACTGTCGCATCAGGAAACCAAGGACATGGCGCCGCTTGGCGGCGCGCGGCTCGCCGCCATCTTGCGCGAAGCCGTCGGAGAGTTTTGAATCGTCACCGCGACCCGGGACTGTTCGTCCCGCAGGGAGTATGTTCATGAACGCCAAGACCGCGCACGCCGTGGCGACCGGCACCGAGGTTGTGCATCTGCCAAATCACCGTCCGCGCAATGACGGCGGACCGCTGCGGCCCGAATGGTTCGAGACGGCGGACGTCAACCTGTCCGCAGCCGAACGCCGCGCGTCGACCCTGACGACCCGCCGCACTGTCAAGAAGGCCTGGCAGGCGGCGTGGCTGGTGCGGGCGATCGAATGCATCGACCTGACAACGCTGGCCGGCGACGATACGCCCGGCCGCGTCAAGCGTTTGTGCGCCAAGGCGCGCAATCCGCTGCGCGCCGATCTGAAGGAGGCGCTGGGGCTCGGCGGACGGCGGCTGACCACCGGCGCCGTCTGCGTCTACCCGACCATGGTCCCGGTCGCGGTGAAGGCGCTCGCCGGCTCGGGCGTTCCGGTGGCGTCGGTCGCCACCGGCTTTCCGACCGGCCTGACGCCCTTGAAGCAGCGGCTTGAGGAAATCCGCTACGCCGTCGGCGAAGGCGCGGCCGAGATCGACATCGTCATCACCCGCGCGCATGTGCTCAACGGCGAATGGAATGCGCTTTATGACGAGGTGAAGCAGATGCGCGAAGCCTGCGGCGAGGCGCATCTGAAGGCCATTTTGGCGACCGGCGAGCTGAAGACGCTGAGCAATGTCTACAAGGCGTCCATGGTTGCGATGCAGGCGGGGTCGGACTTCATCAAGACCTCGACGGGCACCGAAGCCGTCAACGCCACCTTGCCGGTGTCGCTGGTGATGGTGCGCGCCATCCGCGACTATCTCGAACGCACCGGGCTCTATGTCGGCTTCAAGCCGGCGGGCGGCATCCGCGCGTCGAGGGACGCGCTCGCCTGGCTGATCCTGATGAAGGAGGAGCTTGGCGACGAATGGCTGAAGCCCGACCTGTTCCGGCTCGGCGCCTCGGCGCTGCTGGCCGACATCGAGCGGCAGCTCGAGCACTATGTCACCGGGCGCTATTCGTCCAACGACCGTCACGGGATGGCGTAGGTTGATGTCTCGTTCAATCGTCACCGACCCCCCTCTGGCCGGCAGGCCAGAGGGGGGTCGTCCCACATTCCGCGCCTGCACCCGCTCCGCATGGAGGCCCCAATGAACCAGATCACCGACATCCTGCGCTCGATGGATTACGGCCCGGCGCCCGAGGACGACGCCTTTGCCCGCGACTGGCTGAAGCGCCACAAGGGCCGGTTCGGCCACTTCATCGCCGGCAAGTTCACGCCGGCGGCGGGCGAGACCTTCGCCGTGCCCAATCCGGCCAATGGCGAAAAGCTCGCCGACGTCGCGATCGCCGGCAAGAAGGAAGTCGACGCGGCGGTCAAGGCGGCGACGACCGCCTATGCTTCCTGGTCGAAACTGTCGGGCAACCAGCGCGCCCGCCATCTCTACGCCATCGCCCGCGCGGTGCAGAAGCATGCGCGGCTTTTGGCGGTGCTGGAGACGATGGACAATGGCAAGCCGATTCGCGAGACCCGCGACATCGACATTCCCCTGGTCGCCCGTCACTTCTACCATCACGCCGGCTGGGCCGAACTGCGCGACACGGTGTTTCCGGGCCATGCGCCGGCCGGCGTTTGCGGCCAGATCATTCCGTGGAATTTTCCGCTGCTGATGCTGGCCTGGAAGATCGGTCCGGCGCTGGCGGCCGGCTGCACCGTGGTTTTGAAGCCCGCCGAACACACGCCGCTGACCGCCATGGCGTTCGCCGAGATCTGCAAGGAGGCGGGCCTGCCCGCCGGCGTCGTCAACATCGTCAATGGCGGCGGCGAGACCGGCGCGCTGATCGCCGGCCATCCGGGCATCGACAAGCTGGCGTTCACCGGCTCGACCGAGGTCGGCCGGATCCTGCGCCGGATGACGGCGGGCTCGGGCAAGAAACTGTCGCTGGAGCTTGGCGGCAAGTCGCCCTTCATCGTCTTTGCCGACGCCGATCTCGACGCCGCGGTCGAAGGCGTCGTCGACGC
>Ga0209793_1001870_pt1 | contig 11471 bp, 13 predicted proteins | sample EBPBio122009_DNA_FD_185863 | JGI IMG/M metagenome (GOLD analysis project Ga0209793, IMG submission 185863) | Wastewater treatment Type I Accumulibacter community from EBPR Bioreactor in Madison, WI, USA - Reactor 1_2/2/2009_ DNA (SPAdes) (version 2) | ecosystem: Engineered > Bioreactor > EBPR >... | reverse complement strand
TTTTCGATCAGGTGCCTGAGCACCGCCGAATCCATGCGGAAAATGTGCGAGAAGGCGCCGGCCGACAATTCCGGGAAGTCCGACTGAGGCAGGCATTGCAGGCGGAACGAGGCGCGACCGGAAATGACGTTCATCGAATTGCCGTCATCGGCGGTCTTGAGCATCACCTCCGCCCCGTCGGGCAGCTTGCGCACGATGTCGTAGAGCAGGTGGGCGGGCACCGTCGTGGCGCCGGCGCGGTCGACCTGGGCCGGCGTCGCCTCGGTCATCTCCAGATCGAGATCTGTGGCCTTCAGTTCCAGGCTCGCGCCGTCGGCCTTCAGCAGCACGTTCGACAGGATCGGAATGGTGTTGCGCCGCTCCACCACCCGATGGATGTGGTTCAGCGATTTGAGAAGATTGGCACGCTCCAGGGTCACACGCATAACGACCGGTCCCGATCAAATGAAAGCTCTGGGCGCAGGCGCTATGCGCCTGCGTCGACACGCCCGGAATGGGCAGGATTCGCCTGCAAAATGACAGGAAAACAACCCGCAACGCAAGGGTTGCGGGCCGTGCCTCCACATCTCAATCGCCCCGTCAGGCCAGATCGTTGATCAGCCTGCGCAGCAGTTCGAGTTCCTGCGCCAGCGTCGTGTCGGCGCCGGACTGGGTTTCGATCTTGCGCACCGCATGCAAGACGGTGGTGTGATCGCGACCGCCGAAACGGCGGCCGATTTCCGGCAGCGAGCGCGGCGTCAGCACTTTCGACAGATACATCGCCACCTGGCGCGGCTTGACGATGGTGCGGGTGCGCCGGTTCGACAGAAGTTCGTTCTTCGACACATTGTAGTGCCGCGCGACGATGCGCTGGATGTCCTCGATGCGCACGCGCTTGGCGTCGCCGGCGCGGTAGATATGGCTCAGCAGTTCGTCGACGCGCTCGATTGAGATGTTCGGCTCGAACGACTGGCGGAAGATCACCTGGTTGAACGCGCCTTCCAGCTCGCGGCCGCTGCCGGTGACGGTGCGCGCGACATGTTCGAGCACGGCCTCTGAGACGGCGACGGTCTGGTCTTCCGAGGCGGCGTGCAACAGGCGCTGCTTCAGCATCGACAGCCGCATCTGGTAATCGGGCGCGCCCATTTCCAGCGACACGCCGCCATTGAGGCGCGAGCGGACGCGCGGCTCGAGCGATTCCAGATCCGACGGCGGCCGGTCGGCGGCCACCACAACCTGCTTGGCGCTGTCGAGCAACATGTTGATCAGATGGCAGAATTCGTTCTGGATCGACTTGCCCTGCAGGAACTGCATGTCGTCGATGATCAGGAGGTCGATGTCGCGCAGCTGTTCCTTCAGCGTCAGCGCGTTGTTGTCGCGAATCGCGGTGGCGAAGCGCCACATGAAGTATTCCGCCGTCAGGTAGACGACGCGCGAGCGCGGGCTCTTCTTCAGCGATTCCGCCGCGATCGCCTGCAAGAGGTGGGTCTTGCCGAGCCCGACCGAGGCGTGGATGAACAGCGGGTTGAACCGCACCGAACCGGGACCGGCCTCGGCGACCGTGCGGGCGGCGGCATGCGCCACGCGGTTCGACGGGCCTTCGACAAAGGATTCGAAGGTGTAGCGCGGGTCGAGCGGCGAGCCGATCGCGCCGGACCTGGCCTCATGTTCGGAAAACTGCGGGCGCGGGGCGGCAGCGCGGTCGGTCTTGGGCTGCGCCGGCACCGTGCCGGTGGCCAGCGAGGTGTCGGCGGCGCGCGCCGGCTTGCGGGTGACGCTTGCGCTGGCGTCGGCCTCGCCCTGGCTGACGCCGTGGCGCTGCGGGCTGCGGACGATGATCTCGATCTTGAGGTTGGACGGATCGGCCTCGCGCCACAGTTCGGCGACCATGGTCAGATAATGGTTGTTGATCCACGAGCGCAGGAACGCGGTCGGCACCGACAGGCGCACCACGCCCTTGGAAACGTCGGCGACCTTCATGCGGCCGAACCAGCTGGTGTAGACGTCGCTGCCCAGCCGCGCCCGCAACTGCGCCCTGACCTTGTCGAACGCCTCGCTCGCCACGTTCGCCTCGCCGCCGGCGCGCGCCGCGTGCCTGCCGATCGAATGCGGCGCTGGCGTTGCGCTCTCCATGCTCGCGCCGAAGCCCCCGTCCGTCATGTCTTTCCTCGCTTTGTCGCCCATCTTCACTCACTCGCGGCGGATGACGTTGTTCGCCTCCGCGCTTCTTGTTTCCCGCAACCGTTCTGCCGCGACCGGTTCCGGGCACTCACACGTTCAGGCAAAAGCTTCGCCGCCCGGCCACAGGTCGGGTGAGGCAAGTTCGCCGTCATTCTAAGGGGCCGCGCCGCAACACAACCACGAGAAACGCAAACGCCCCCACTCCCGCGGCCATCGGCCGTGGGCGATTTCGCCAGTTCTTTCGTCTGGTTCGAGGGGCGTTTTTCCCCCGCTCTCGATGGTCTGAACCTACAGGCCGGCAGGCGTTGAGAGCAAGGGCCCCGGTTACCCTTTCTTAACCTCGACAGGGGCGTCTGGCGGGTCGATTCGAGGGGGTTGCGCAAGCCCGGTCTGGCAAAGTTCTTGTGAATCAATTGCTTCCCGCAAATGCGCTGGTTTGCGGCCGCGCCCAAAAAAGAATCTGAAAAAATTCGCTTGACAGAGCTACCCACAACCATGGCCCGGGCAATTGTGGACAACCTGTGCATAACCTTCCATAACTATATGATTTTCCTCATTTTTCATGAGGATGTGACAATCCGCTTACAGGGGAGATCGAGGCTATCGGCAATAGACTCCCGCGCCATTGGCGGCAATTGAAAAGCGTTCTTGCAACGGAACCAATTGCTTAGCTGGTAAACAAACACCGAAGTAAAAAAGGCCTCTGAAAGGCATGTTTATGCGGATGCAGAATCAGCCCGCCGACCGGCGCGGTCGCAGGCCGGCGCGGCCCTGCGGCGGCGCCCAAAAGCGCGCCGCGCGGCCGCGATCTTGTCTTCAGGTCCCGCAACACAAAAAACCCGACTCAAGGAGCCGGGCTGGATCGATGCGGCGGACGCCGGGATTATGCGCCGAGCGACTTCACCCGGCTGGCCAGACGCGACACCTTGCGCGACGCGGTGTTGGAATGCATGACGCCCTTCGAGGCGGCGCGCATCAGTTCCGGCTGGGCCACGGCGAACGCCTGCTGGGCGGCCGCCTTGTCGCCGGAGGCCAGGGCCTCTTCGACCTTGCGCAGGAAGGTGCGCACGCGCGAGCGGCGGTTCTTGTTGACCGCCGTGCGGCGGGCGATCTTGCGCGTGGCCTTCTTGGCCGACGACGTATTGGCCATCGTGATCTCTCTTTCCGGTTCGCGCGTCGGGGCCGAATGCCTCAGACACGCCAAAAACAAGCGGGCGGCCTGTCGGGCCGCCTCGGTTGGACGGGCTTATAGTCGAGCTTTGCCGACGCGTCAACGACAGTTCGGCAATCGCGGCGCATTGTCAGCGGTTGCGGAAATTCGGCGACCGCTTGTCGACAAAGGCGGCCATGCCTTCCTTCTGGTCTTCCAGCGCGAACATCGAGTGGAACACCCGCCGCTCGAACCGCAGGCCTTCCGCGAGCGTGGTCTCGTAGGAGCGGTTGACCGCCTCCTTGTTCATCATCACCGCCGGCGCCGAGAAGGCGGCGATCTTCGCGGCGGCCTTCATCGCCTCCTCCATCAGGTCGGCCTGCGGCACGACGCGCGACGCCAGGCCGGAGCGTTCGGCCTCGGCGGCGTCCATCATCCGGCCGGTCAGGCACATGTCCATCGCCTTCGACTTGCCGACGAAGCGGGTCAGGCGCTGCGATCCGCCCATGCCCGGCATGACGCCGAGGGTGATTTCAGGCTGGCCGAATTTTGCAGTGTCGGAGCAGATGATGAAGTCGCAGATCATCGCGAGTTCGCAGCCGCCGCCCAGCGCATAGCCGGACACCGCCGCGATGATCGGCTTGCGCACCCGCGTCAGAGCCTCGAAGCCGGCGAAAAAGTCCTCCATATACATGTCGATATAGGGTTTTGGCTGCATCTCGCGGATGTCGGCGCCGGCGGCGAACGCCTTTTCGGAGCCGGTCAGCACCATCGCGCCGATCGCCGGGTCGGCGTCGAAGCCTTGCATCGCCTCGACCAGTTCGCGCTGCACCGTGGTGTTCAGCGCGTTCAGCGCCTTGGGTCGGTTGAGCGTGACGAGGCCGACGCGGCCGCGCGTTTCCACCAGGATGGTTTCATATGCCATGTCTTCCTCCGAATTCAGGCTGGTGCGTTCGATCGCCTATCGCTGGCACGACGGACAGTAAAATGTCGAGCGCCCTGACTGGACGATGCGGTGCACGACCCCTGTGCAGCCCGGGCGCAGGCAGGCTTCGCCCTCGCGGTCATAGACCGAAAACGAGTGCTGGAAATAGCCGAGCGATCCGTCCGCGTGCACATAGTCGCGCAGCGACGAGCCTCCGGCGGCCAGCGCATCGGCAATGACGTCGCGCACGCTTGTCGCCAGGCGTTCGGCGCTCGCGGTCGGCCTGCCGCCCTTGCCCGCCACCGCGCCGGCCTGCAGCGTCGGTGAAAGCTGCGCCCGCCACAGCGCCTCGCAGACATAGATATTGCCGAGCCCGGCGATCAGCCGCTGGTCGAGCAGCGCCGCCTTGAGCGGGGCCTTCTTGCCGTCGAACAGTCGCGCCAGCATCGCGCCGTCGAGCTCGTTTCCTGCCGGATCAACTCCCAGGCCCGCCAGCGAGGGGTGCTCGTCCAGCCGCCCCTCCTGCGCCATCAGCATGAAGCCGAAGCGGCGCGGATCGTTGAAGACGATGCGCGCCTTGCCGTTGCCGGCGGTTGCGAGGTGGAACACGGCGTGATCGTGCGCGCTTGCCTTCGAGCGGTCATGGTGGAAATCGCCCGGGGTCCGGTCCGGTCCGTCCGTTTCGATGCGCCAGGACCCCGACATGCCCAGATGCGAGATCAGCACGCCGCCATCGTCGAAATGAAACAGCAGATATTTGGCGCGCCGCCCCAGCGCCGTGACGCGCAAGCCGGTCAGGCGGTCGGCAAACCGGTCGGGAAACGGAAAGCGCAGATCCGGACGGCGCTGCTCCACCGCTTCGATCAGCGCCCCCTCGACAACCGGCTGGAGGCCGCGCCGGACGGTTTCGACCTCGGGCAGCTCAGGCATTTTGGAGTTTCGGCAGGAACGACGAGCCGTGCCGTCCGGGCGGCAGGCCGAGATGTCGGCCGACCGTCTCGCCAATGTCGGAGAACACCGGGCGCAAGCCGATCGAGCTGGCGGCCAGCCCCGGCCCGGCGCCGATGATCGGCACCCGTTCGCGGGTGTGATCGGTGCCGCGCCAGGACGGATCGTTGCCATGATCGGCGGTCAGGATCAGCATGTCGCCTTGCTTCAGCCTGCCGAGAATCTCGGGAATGCGCGCGTCGAACTCTTCGAGCGCCGCAGCATAACCCGGAATGTCGCGGCGATGACCGAATTCGGTGTCGAAGTCGACGAAGTTGGCGAATACCAGGTCGCCGTCGCGGGCATCGTCGACGCCGGTCAGCGCCGCGTCGAACATCGCCATGTTGCCGACGCCTTTGCGGACCTCGGAAATCCCGCGATGGGCGAAGATGTCGCCGATCTTGCCGATGGCGATGACGTGCGAGCCGCGTGCAACCAGCCGGTCGAGCAGGGTCGGCTCGGGCGGCGGCACGGCAAAATCCTTGCGGTTATAGGTGCGCTTGAAATCGGCGGTGGTCTCGCCGACGAAGGGCCGGGCGATGACGCGGCCGATATTGAGCGGATCGACCAGCTTTCGGACCGTCATGCACAGATCGTAGAGGCGTTCGAGCCCGAAATGGGTCTCGTGGGCGGCGATCTGGATCACCGAATCCACCGAGGTGTAGCAGATCGGCTTGCCGGTGCGGATATGTTCCTCGCCGAACCGTTCGATGATCTCGGTTCCCGACGCATGGCAGTCGCCGAGGATGCCGGGCAACTTGCCCTGTTCGATGATCGCCCGGGTCAGCGACGCGGGGAAGGAGGGAACAGTGTCGGGGAAATAGCCCCAGTCGAACGGCACCGGCACGCCGGCGATCTCCCAGTGGCCCGACGGCGTATCCTTGCCCATCGACACTTCCTGGCCGGCGCCGAAGAAGCCTTCCGGGCGCGCCACTTCATCCATTCCCGCCGGGTGGGAGCCGGTCGCGATGCGCGCCGCCTCGCCGAGACCCAGCCGCATCATGTTGGGCAGCCGCAGCGGCCCGGCGCGCAATCCGGCCCGATCGCCCTTGCCGCTGGCGCATGCTGCTGCAATATGGCCGAACGTGTCGGAGCCCTCGTCGCCGAATTTTGCGGCGTCGGCGGCTCCGCCAATACCGAACGAGTCCAGAACGAATATGAATGCGCGCGCCATTTCGGTGGGTCTTTTTCCAGGTGGTGCGTCAAGACATAGGTGCGAAACGGTCCGGTGACAATCAGGCGCTCCCTTCTGGCGGCGGCCGCGCTCGCGCTGCTGACAGTTTCCGACGCAGCCGCCGGCTGGCGCGAAGACATCGGCGTGTTCCGGGTCGGCCTGGTGGCCGAGCCCGGAGCCGGCGCGAGGATCGACGGGGCGGAAGCGATCACCGCCGCCTTTTCCAGGGCGCTCGATATGCCGGTCGAGATTTATGTCGCCAGGGATTATGCCGACCTGATCGACGCTCAGACCAGCGGCCGGATCGAATATGCGGCGCACACCGCGTTGTCCTATGCGGTGGCGGCGCTGCAATGCGCCTGCGTCACGCCGATCGTCGCCCCGGTGTCCGACGACGGCGCCACCGGCATCCGCTCGGCGCTGATCGCCCGCGCCGGCGGCCCGGCGCACGCCGCCGACATCTCCCGGTACAAGGTGGCGCTGGGGCCGCCGGACTCGGTCTCGGGGTTCCTGCTGCCGATGGCCGGGTTCGAACCGGATGGCAAGCGACTAACCGGCGACGAGCCGTTCCTGTCGATGGTCTCGAGCGACAGCGAGGCGCAGAACATGTTGGCCGATGGCTCGGTGTCCGCACTGTTCGGCTATCTTCCGGCGACGAAGAATCAAAAGCCGACCGAAGGCGGCACACTTGACGGCCTGGCGTCGAAGGGGATCACTGACGCCGAGATCCTGTGGACGTCGGACTTTGTCCGCTACGGTCCGCATGCGGTGCGCATGTCGTTGCCAAGGGAGGCGCGCCAGGCGCTGACGGAATTTCTGACCGCGTTGCGCGGCAGCGACGAACGCGTCTACGATTATCTGGAACGCCGCTTCGGCGGAGGCTTCGTCGCCGTCACGGCCGACGAATATCTCGCCGCGCTGGCCCTGGCGCGCTCGATCGCGACGCCAAAGCCGGGATCGCAGTAGGCAATCAGCAGTTGCTGCAGGACACCCGCGCCGTGGTGCGGGGGCGCAGATAATAGACTTCCTTCATGCCGATATTGTCGAACGCCGACAGCAGGCCGGTAGACTTCTTGGCGTCAGCGGTCCAGACGATCATCGGCGTATAGGCCAGTTGCGTTTCCACCTTGATGTAGAAGCTGTTCTTGACCTTCAGGTCGTTTGGCAGGGTTTCGATGGTGCCTGCGGCCTGGTCGGCGGAAAATGCGCCTTCGACCATCTTGCGTGACCACACGACCTTCACCTGCGGCGACGGATCGTTGGTCACCTCAAGGGCGGTGATGACGACCTTCAGGTTCGAACGGTTGTAGGGCAGGATCGTCGCCTCGCCCAGGCGCATCATCGCATCGAGATCGACGGTTGCGACCGTCTGCTGCTGGGTTACGAGGTCGGCGATCATCGAGGCGCCGCGCCCGACCTTCTTGCTCGCGTCGATCGCCGGCGCAATCTCCATCGTGACAAAATACATCGTCAGCATCAGCGGAGCGATGATGGCGAATTCGATCGCCGCAACGCCGCGCCGGTCGCCCGCGAGGCGTTCGACAAGGTGACGAGGCGCCATGGCTGCCGCACGGAATCTGTTCATCATGGACATATACGCCTCCCCTTAATCCGTGAACGGTTCGTTCTGCCAGGTCGCCGAGGAATAATGCAGGATCTTCCCGCCCTTCAGATTGGCCAGCGACGAGCTGATGAAATTGGTGATGACCGGCCACTCATAGAAGACACGCATCGTGTTCTTGGTCATCGACTTGCCCGGCGAGAAAGTGAAGTTCACCGACGCCAGTTCGCGGTCCTGGCCCGAGCCGTCGAAGATCACCTTGAGGTCGGCGGCCTCCTTGAACGTCTTGACCTCGCGCAGATCGAATTTGAGGCCAGGGCAACCAGTCGAAACGACGATCTGGATCTGGGCGCAAAGTTTGTCGCGGATGATGTCGGCGGTGATGTCGGCCTTTTTGAGCTGGCCGGTGCGCAGTTGCCTTGCGACATTTTCCGTGCCGTTGGCAAGCAATTGCGACGCCGCGAATGAAACACAGCTTTCCAGGATGGCGAAGGTCAACATGCTGAACGGAATGATCAGCATCGCGAATTCGATCGCGACGCTGCCGCGCCCGTCCCTCAGAAAGGCCCGGCGCAGCCGTCCCTTTCGAGACCCATCTGCCTGTTTTCGGATCATGACCATCGGCTGCCCCGCACATTTTTCACGGTGCACGGTAGCGCCAATAGGTTGAAGTTGGGTTTGGGCGGAAGGTTAAGAGATGGTGTCGCCGCCGGCGGCCCGCGCCGGTTCGGCAATGGCCTCGCCGGCCGCGCCGTCAGTTGGCCTTGAGTTCGGATTCCGACGTGCGTTCGGCGTCGGACTTGAACGCGCCCTCGCAATTGGGGGTGCAGGACAGCGTCTGCAGGTCCGAGCGGCGATAGACGCGGACCGATTTCGCGTCGCCGCGGGTGACAAAAACCGACTCGTCGACAATCGGCGCGCCGTCCGAATCCAGCACGACGATGTTGGTCACGCCAAATCCTTTGCCGGTCAGCACCAGTGTCGTCGAATCCTGCACGGCGGCGTCGGCGATCAGCGGGTTGCCGACCACGATCGTGTCGGCGGGCCGCGCCAGCTTCACCACCTTGGCCTGGTTCATCACGATCTGAATGCCCTCCCCGGCGCTGTTGGCGGACGAAGACATCGCCAGGCCGGCAACGGTTGCGATGGCGGCGGCGAAGACGGCGGATGACAAAGAGCGGATCACAGAGATCCTCCTGATTGGCGTTGTTCCGGCAAAATGACCCGATTTGGTGAATCTTCGGTTAAGCGTCGCAATCGGAGGCGAAAACCGCATCACCGCCCGATGGCCTCACGCGCGCACGTTCCCTTACCCCGGCTCGCCACGCCGTCACCGCTTCACACCATCGATTAACCACACGCCGCGTCTGGCGCATGTAATGTTTTGGTAATGCTGTTCATTAAGCCGATCGCAACAGCTTCTTCGTAGATTGTGGCCATTCCGATCGGGACAACAGAACCTCGACGGAGTTGCTGCAACACAGGTCCAACAGGAGTTCGACATGTCCAAGCTTATCGTTCGCTTCGCGAAGAATGAATCGGGTGCAACCGCCATCGAATACGGCCTCATCGCCGCTCTGATCGCTCTGGCCATCATGGCCGGCGCTTCGCAGTTGGGCAACGCCCTCGACAACAAGTTCAAGACGCTCGGCAACACGCTGAACGACGCCGGCTGATGCTTTGCCGGCACACGCCGGCGACATGGGAAAGGGCCGCGCATCGCGCGGCCCTTTCTCTTTTGGACCGTTTCACCAAGGATTAATCGGAAGCGGCTATGGTCGCATGATCCGGAGTGACTGACATGCTGGCTGCAGCGATCTTTGTGATTTTCCCCTTCTGCATGGCCTACGCGGCCGTTTCGGACATGTTGTCGATGACCATCGCCAACAGGGTTTCGTTGCTGCTGGTCGCCTCGTTCATGGTTCTCGCGCCGATGACCGGCATGGACTGGAACCTCTACGGCATGCACCTGGTCGCCGGGATCACGGTGCTGCTTTTTACATTTACGCTTTTCGCGCTGGGCGCGATGGGCGGCGGCGACGCCAAGCTGCTCGCCGCGACGGCGGTGTGGATGGGCTTCGGCATCGAACTCGTTCAATATCTGGTCATGGCCGGTTTTGTCGGCGGCGTCCTGACGCTGGCGATCATGTCCTACCGAGGCTCCGCGCTCGCCATCTTCACCGGACACAATCGCATGCTGCGCAATTTTGCCGATTCATCGCTCGGCGTTCCGTACGGCATCGGCCTCGGCATCGCGGGTCTCATCGTCTACCCCGAGACGGCGCTGATGCAATGGGCCATCGCCGCCGCTTCGGGCGGTTGACGCCCCACACCCCAGACCGGAACACGCCCGACGCCGTCGCATCCAGATGCGGCGGCGTTTTCAGTTCCATCGCCCTGCGCACCGCGTCAACACTCGATTAATCACGATTGTAAGCCTTGCGTTAACCTAGTTTTGACGATTGGCGGGCCATTGTCAGGCACATTCGATTGGAATGGTGTGCGCGAGGTCGGCATGGTTGCGTCAAGACTGATCATAGCAGGTGTAGCGGTCATCGCGGCCGGCGGCGCAGGCTATGTGGCCAAGAACATGACGGCTCCGCCGCCCGCGGTGGAAGTCAGCCGCCAGCCCGCCGCCCCGAGCATCAAGACGACCGAAGTGCTGGCGCTCAACGCCGACCTGCCGATGGGCACCGCGATCGAGGGACAGCTGTCCTGGATCGCCTGGCCGAAGGACGTCGTCAACGACCATTTCGTCACCAGGGACGCGGAGCCGGACGCGCTTGAAAAGCTGCAGGGATCGGTCGCCCGGGTCGCCATGTATGAGGGCGAGCCGCTGCGCAAGTCGAAACTCATCGACGGCGGTCAGCCGTTCATGTCGTCCATCCTGCCGTCGGGCAAGCGCGCCATCGCAACCCAGATCGCGGCCGACACCTCGGCCGGCGGCTTCATCCTGCCCAACGATTTCGTCGATGTCATCATGACCCGGCGCGCCGACGCGCAGGGCTCGACCGGCTTCATCACCGAGACCATCCTCAAGAACATCCGGGTTCTGGCGATCGACCAGGCGATCCAGGAGGACGAAGAGGGCCGCAAGGTCAAGGTCGGCGAGACGGCGACGCTCGAGTTGACGCCGCAGCAGGCCGAAATCATCACCGTCGCCCAGCAGATGGCCGACCGGCTGACGCTGGCGCTGCGCTCGGTGGTCGACACGAAGGAACTCGAGACCGACGAGGCGGACTACCTCGTCAATGGAAACGGCCGTCGCGGCACGGTCAGGCTGATCAAGAGCGGCGTCATCACAGAAGAGGGGGCGCGCAAGTGAAGCGTCTTGGGGCGGGGCAGATTGCCATGAACACCATGTCCAACCGGCTGCAGGCGTCCACCCTCGCGATCGCGATCGCGGCGACGGGCTCTTTTGGCGGACTGTCGCTGGCGACATTGTCGGCGACCGCAGCGAATGCGCAGAGCGGCCAGGTCAAGGTCCGCTCCACGTCGACGGCAAGCCAGCGGG
>Ga0209793_1001868_pt1 | contig 11473 bp, 5 predicted proteins | sample EBPBio122009_DNA_FD_185863 | JGI IMG/M metagenome (GOLD analysis project Ga0209793, IMG submission 185863) | Wastewater treatment Type I Accumulibacter community from EBPR Bioreactor in Madison, WI, USA - Reactor 1_2/2/2009_ DNA (SPAdes) (version 2) | ecosystem: Engineered > Bioreactor > EBPR >... | reverse complement strand
GTCGAGATCGGCAAAGTCGGGATGCAGGCCGACGTCATGCGCGGTCTCGACGATCATCTCGCGGATCGGCGACAGGATGATGGCAAGGATCCAGCACAGCATGCGGCGCACGAGGCGCGAGCGGTTGGTGGAACGGTGGGCAAGGGCGGACAAAGAGAACAGCATGGCGACGATGCGGTGAAGCATTACCAGTGTGCTGTCGTGTCTGCCCTCCCTGTTCATGTGCGCCTCCGTGACTGGTGGAGGGGATTATGGGGAAGGTAGAATGGTGGGGGACAGAAATTTGAGCAGCCTTTATCTCTCCCTTCGCGGAATCTAAGGTGATTTTAATGACTTAGATGATGCATGGCCGAAGGCTGAGTCTCAGAAATCGCAAGAGAGGAGAAATTTTGTCCCCGCGTGGGAGGCGGTGATGAAGGAACAGGAGCCCCTCTCTTGCGAAATCTAGCGCTTGGCGGCGCATGCTTCGCCCTTCGGGCTCGCGCGCCGCCAAGACGCTGATTTCGCTTTCTCCCCCGCGCGGGGGAGGAGATAGCGCCGGCATCCCGGGCTTTCGCCAATCACCGACGTTTCAGAACCGCCGGCATCGTCGAAGCCGCCAATCGGCGGCGATGGGTCGATGCTGAATTTTTGTCGGGAAGAGGATGGTACCGTTGGCTGGGCTCGAACCAGCGACCTCCGGATCCACAATCCGGCGCTCTAACCAACTGAGCTACAACGGCACAGGCAACCTAGGGCATGCGCTTTGGGCGCGATGTCGTCTGAGGCGCTGGGGCCGACCCCTGCCCTTTGGCGACGAAGGCTCAATAGAAGCTGTGTGCGAACATTTCAAGGCGAAAGCGTCATCAAAGACGAAATGAACGTCGGGCGGCGAAATGATCGCAGACAGCTTTTTCCCCGGCAAGTTCGCCGGGCGTTTGCTTCAACGGTGAGCCCGCAAAACTCCCGACAGCCTGCCCTCACGATCACTGCAAATCAGCCGGGTGCAGGCATCTGGCGGTGGCCTCGGGGCCGGCAACCGGTCAGGGCCGGAAGCAACAATGGCGGCGCGCCCGTCGCCGGAAACCCCGCCATGATCGCCAAAAGGCGTTGCCGAAAAAAGAAGAAGGACCGGGGGAGGACCCGGTCCTTCAATCTGGTCGGCGGGAGGAGTTGCCGACCACCAACCGCAGCGGCGGGAGGAGGATACCGCTGCGGGAAGCGAAATTACGCGACCTTGAGGTCCTTCAGCGACTTCTCGACAGCGGACTTGACCGGCTGCGAGATCTCTTCGATGGCCTTCGAGGATGCGACCTGCAGGTCCTTGGCCTGCGACACGCCGAGCTCGACGCTCTTGCGGACGAACGCGGTCTGCAGCTCGACGAACTCCTGCACCGACTTGACGCCGACGAGGGCTTCGAGGTGCGAGAAGGTCAACTCTGCATTGGCGCGCATCGCGCCGATCGCCTTGAGCGACACGTCCGAGGAGGCCGAACGGACGGTCTCGAACGAGTTTTCCAGAGCCTTCTGGGCGTCTTCGGCGCCGGACTTCAGGCGGGCGTAGACTTCCTTCGTCTGCTCCATGCCCTTCTCGGCGAAATCGCGGAACTGTTCAGTCGCCTTCGAAGCGTCGAACGACGGGAATTCGATGGTCTCGGACTTGGCTGCCTTGCTCATGCTATCCTCACTGATTGTTTCGGGTGGCGGCGCGCCCGATGGCGGGCCGAATTCAATGAGGGTGATATAATCCGTCTTATTGTGCATTGCAACAAGAAATATTGCAGCGCGGCAAAAAGGGCCGACCAACGATTAACCACGCAGGCCGAAAGCCGGGCCCCGCCGCTGCTTGCGGTGGACGCGGCGACCGACTTGCGAGTATTAATTTTCCGTTAAGGACCGGGCGTGGGCCGCCCGCAGGGGAAACGTCGGACTGCATGGTGCAGAGCGCATATCCATTTATCGACATCGCCGTGCTCGATCCGGTGCGCGGCCCGATGCTGGCCGGCGATGCGGTCGTGGTGCTCGACGCGTCGCTCGAGACGATTATCTGGGCCAACGGGCCGGGCGCAGTGCTGTTCGGGCATGACGACGTCGAATCGGCGCGCGGCGCCGACGCCAGTCTCGGCATGGCCGCCAGGCGGCAGATCGCGGCGACGCCGGGTTTTCCGCGCATCGGACCGGGCCGCTCGCTGCTGGTGCGGCTGCCGCAGGGACTGGGCAGCGTCGCCATCGGCTTCGTCGCCAGCCAGGCGATGCTGCCGGACGGCGAGATCGCCATCGTGCTGGCAGCGCCCGACGCCAAGGCGGAGAGCCGCAGCGCTGCCGACAAGGGCGCGCGCGCCATCCACGGCATCGCCCAGGACGGACAACATGCGGCGCTGATCGGGCCCAGGGGCGAGATCATCGCCCAGTCGGCCGATTTTTCGCAGATCGGGGTGAGCGCCGAAACGCTGGCGGCGCTCGCCGCCGACGTCGCCCTCGAAACCGACAGGCTGGCGAAACGGCTGGTGCGGGCCAACGGCCGCTCGTTCCCGGCTGGCGTAGCGCTTCTGGGCGACGACCCGTTGCGGGCGCTGGTGATCGTGGTCGAAGACGCGCAGGCCGACGAGCCGGCGCGGCCATTCGGGACCTTGCCCGGCAACACGGCCGACACGGCGATGGCCGCGGTCGCGGCGCAAGGCGAGGACAATTGGCGCTTTGTCGATCGCCGCGCGGCGGCGCGCGAGGCGGCGCAGCCGGTCGAGACCGACGCCGGCGAGACGCCGCGCCCGGACGAGCCAGAGGTCGAACGGCAGGACGCGGCGCAACCGGCGGCTCCCGGCGCGCCCGAACAGATGCGGGAAGCAGCGGCCGGGATCGAGCCGGCCGACCAGGACGACAACGGGATCGACGGGTTCGAGCCGTTCGAGGCGGCGCTGCCCGACGAGATCGTCGAGACGGTCGAGCCGTTCGAGATGGAAGATCCTGCCGGCTGGCGCGCCGCCGAAGCGCCGCCAGCAGCCGAAGACGACGACGAAGCCGGGGGCGCCGAGGCGCTGGACGACGAAACGCCGCCGGCCGACGACAAGCCGACGCCGGCATCGCCGACACAGCCGCAGTCGCCGCCGGTCGATGACGCGCCGGCCGGATTTACCGCCGACCCCAACGCCGCGCCGGTCAGGTTCGTGTGGAAGACCGACGCGGAAGGCCGGATCAGCGCGCTGTCGGCGGAATTCGCCACGGCGGTCGGCGACGCAGCCGCCGATGTGGTCGGGCAAAAATTCCGCAACGTGGCCGAACGGTTCGCGCTCGACCCGGACGGCGAGATCGCCGGACTTTTGGAGCGCCGCGACACATGGTCTGGCCGCTCGGTGCTGTGGCCGGTGGCGGGGACCGACCTGAAGGCGCCGGTCGACCTGGCCGCCCTGCCCGTCTACGGGCGCGACCGCAATTTCGAGGGATTTCGCGGTTTTGGCGTGGTGCGCGCCGGCGACGCGGTGGTCGACCCCGACGCGATCGGGCTCGACCTGGGAGGCCGCGCGGCCAGCGCCGGCGCGGCCGACGACAGGCAGTCGCCGGCGGCCGGAACCGGGACGACGCCCGGCGGCCGGGCCGACAAGGTGATCCAACTGGCCGAACACCGGCAGACGCCGCCCGAACGCAGTCTGTCGTCAACCGAATCGAACGCGTTCCGGGAGATCGCCGCCCGATTGCGCGAGGCCGACAAGCAGCCGCCGGCGGCCGCCAACGGCAATGCCGGCGCGACGCAGGAAACAGCCGTCGACGCCCCGGCCGAGGCGGAGAGCCTGCCCGACGAGCCGTTGACCGCCGATTCGGCGGCCGAACAGGCGCCGACGCCCTGGTACGACGAGGACGACCAGTTCGGCGACGACTGGACCGAGGCGGAACGGGACGCGGACGAGGACGCGCCTGAGGCTGGCGCCGACGACGAGACGGACGCGGACGACGCGGCGCATGACAGCGCGGCGCTGCTGGAAAGGCTGCCGGTGCCGGTGCTGGTCCACACCGGCGACGCGCTGCTTTACGCCAATGACGAGTTTTTCAAACTGACCGGCTACCGCTCGCTGGCCGATCTTGAGGCGGCGGGCGGCATCGACGCGCTGTTTGCCGAGGACGATGGCGGCCGTCCGGCGGACGATCACCGCCGCCGCTTGCGGACCCGCGACGGGCGCGAATTTCCTGTCGAGGCGCTGTTGCAGTCGGCGCCGTGGAACGGCGGCAAGGCGCTGCTGCTGGCGCTGAAGGCCGACGCCGAACCGCAGGCGGCCGTCGCCGCGCCGCAGGTCGACGAGGCCGGGGAACTCGACCTGCGCCTGGAAGAGATGCGCGCCATCCTCGACACGGCGACCGACGGCATCATCATCATCACCAATGAAGGCTCGATCCGCTCGGTCAGCCGGCCGGCCGAGGCGCTGTTCGGTTTTGACGGGTTCGAACTGGTCGGCAAGCCGTTCGTGTCGCTGTTTGCGGTGGAAAGCCAGCGGGCGGCGCGCGACTATCTGAGCGGCCTGTCGGACAATGGCGTCGCCTCGGTCCTGAACGACGGCCGCGAGGTGATCGGGCGCGAGGCCAAGGGGCGTTTCATTCCGCTGTTCATGACGATCGGCAAGCTGCCGGGCGGCAATGGCTATTGCGCGGTGCTGCGCGACATCACCCAGTGGAAGCGGGCCGAGGAGGAACTGACCCAGGCGCGGGCCGAGGCGGAACGCTCGTCGGGCCAGAAGACCGAGTTCCTGGCGCGGATCAGCCATGAGATCAGGACGCCGCTCAACGCCATCATCGGCTTTTCGGAACTGATGATCGACGAAAAGTTCGGCCCGATCGTCAACGAACGCTACAAGGACTATCTGCGCGACATCAACCGCTCGGGAAATCATGTGCTCGACCTGGTCAACGACCTGCTCGACATTTCCAAGATCGAGGCCGGCGAGCAGGAAATGGCGCATGAGGCGGTGTCGCTGAACGAATCGCTGGCCGAAGCGGTGGCGATGATGCAGCCGCAGGCCAACCGCGAACGCGTCATCATCCGCTCCAGCTTCGCCTCGCGGCTGCCCGAAGTGGTGGCCGACGAACGCTCGATCCGGCAGATCGCGCTGAACCTGCTGTCGAACGCGGTGCGCTTCACCCAGGCGGGCGGACAGGTGATCGTCTCGACGTCCTACGAGAACACCGGCGATGTGGTGATGCGGGTGCGCGACACCGGCGTCGGCATGAGCCAGAGCGAGATCGAGCAGGCGCTGAAACCGTTCAAGCAGATCAATGCGTTGAAGCGGCCGCGCGGCGACGGAACCGGACTCGGCCTGCCGCTGACCAAGGCGATGGTGGAGGCCAACCGCGCCCGCTTCTCGATCCACTCGACGCCCGGCGAAGGCACGATGGTCGAAATCACCTTCCCCTCGACCCGGGTGCTGGCCGGCTGAGCGGCGGCCGAAACGACGCCGGGAAAGCTGACTTCCACAGTTTAGAATTCTTCTAAACTACTGATTTTGCTTACAGACTTGACGCGGCCGGCAATTCGCGGCAATAGCTCCTGCATAAAAGTTGAGTGTTTTAGTCAACTGATCGCGGCGACGCCGCCAAGGAGAAACCGATGACCTCGATCCTGCGCCCAACCATCGCCGCCCTTGCGATCGCGCTCGTGTCCGGCGCCGCGTCGGCGCAGACCGTCAACATCTATTCCTATCGCCAGCCGGACCTGATCAAGCCGGTGCTCGACGCATTCACCGCCGAAACCGGGATCAAGACCGAAGTATTGTTCCTCGACAAGGGGCTGGAGGAGCGGATCGCCGCCGAAGGCGCGAACTCGCCCGCCGACGTGATCCTGACTGTCGACATCGCCCGCCTGACCAAGGCCAAGGACGCCGGCGTCACCCAGGCGCTCGACGACGCCACGGTCAACGCCAACATCCCGGCCGAATATCGCGATCCGCAGGGCCACTGGTTCGGCCTGACCAAGCGCGGCCGCGTCATCTACGCCTCAAAGGAGCGGGTGGCGGAAGGCCCGATTTCCTATGCCGACCTGGCCGATCCGAAATACAAGGGCAAGATCTGCATGCGGTCGGGCCAGCACGACTACAATCTGGCGCTGATCTCGGCGGCGATCGGCCACTGGGGCGAGGCCAAGACCGAGGAATGGCTGAAGGGCGTGAAGGCCAATCTGGCGCGCAAGCCCGACGGCGGCGACCGCGACCAGGCCAAGGCGATCGCGGCCGGCGAATGCGACATCGGCATCGGCAACACCTATTATGTCGGGCTGATGATGACCAATGACAAGGATCCGGAACAGAAGGAATGGGCCAACGCCATCCGCGTGGTGTTCCCGACCTTCGAGAACGGCGGCACCCATGTCAACGTGTCGGGCGCGGCGCTGGCCAAGAACGCGCCGCATCGCGACGACGCGGTGAAGCTGATCGAGTTCCTGTCGAGCCACAAGGCGCAGCAGATCTATGCCGAGCAGGTTTTCGAATATCCGGTCGAGCCGGGTCTGGCGCCGTCGGAGGTGGTCAAGAGTTTTGGCGAGCTGAAGTCGGACACGCTGCCGCTGGCCGACATCGCCAAGAACCGCAAGGCGGCGTCTGAAATGGTCGACCGCGTCGGTCTCGATGACGGCCCGGCAAGCTGAACCGCAACGCCGTGACACGGCGCGGCCGGGCCCTGCGATGGGCCCGGCCTTTGCCGTTTCGGCAAGTCCGATGACGGCGGCGCCCTTGCGCCGCGTCGCGCCGGCGCATGCGCGCGGCCAGTGGCTGGCGCTGACGCCGCTGTCTATCGCCACCGCCGTGGTGGCGGCGCCGATCCTGGCGCTGGTCGTCATCGCGCTGAGCGGATCGACCGGCGACTGGCCGCACCTGATGGCCAATGTGCTGCCTGGCGCGCTGCGCACCACGGCGCTGCTGCTGCTGCTGGTCGCCGCCGGCACCGCCTCGATGGGCGTCGTCACCGCCTGGCTGGTGGTCGGCTTCGATTTTCCGCTCCGGCGCACCATGTCGTGGGCCGCGATCCTGCCCTTCGCCGTGCCGCCCTATCTGGCGGCCTACGCATTCGCAGACTTCTTTCATTTTTCGGGACCGGTGCAGAGCCTGATCCGCGATATCTTCGGCTTCACCCGTCCGTCCGACTACTGGTTTCCCGACATCCGGTCGACGGGCGGCGCGGCGGTGGTGATGACCGCGGTGCTCTACCCCTACGTCTACCTGACGGCGCGGGTGGTGTTCATCATGCAGGGCCGCAACATCGCCGATGCGGCGCGCACGCTCGGCGCGTCGCCGTGGCGGGTGTTTACCCGCATCCTGCTGCCGGTCGCCCGGCCGGCGATCGCGGTCGGCGTGACGCTGGTGCTGATGGAGACGCTGAACGACATCGGCGCGTCGGAATATCTGGGCGTGCGCACCCTCACCTTCTCGGTCTATTCGACCTGGCTCAACCGCGGCAGCCTGCAGGGCGCGGCGCAGATCGCGACGCTGATGCTGGCGCTGGTGTTCATGCTGCTGGCCGCCGAGCAATGGGCGCGGCGCAACCAGCGGTTCCACGCGGCGCGCTCAAGCCAGGTGGCGGCGCGGCCACCGCGCCAGAAACTGCGCGGCTGGCGCGGCTGGCTGGCCCTGATCGCGATCACGCTGCCGGTGCTGGCGGGGTTCGGCATACCGGCGCTGTTTTTCCTGCGCTACGCGCTGAGGCGGCTGGAATATCTGCTCGACCCGGCGCTGGCGAGCGCCTTCCTGCACAGCGTGCTTGCCGCGTCGGCGACAGCGGTCGTCACAGTCGCCACGGCGCTTGCGATCGTCTACGCGGTGCGCATGGTGCGCTCGAGGCCCGCGGCCATGCTGGCCCGGATCGCGGGGCTGGGCTACGCCCTGCCCGGCTCGATCCTGGCGCTCGGCCTGCTGTTCGTGCTGGCGCGCATCGACAATGGCGTCGACCAGATAGCCCGCTCGCTGTTCGGCGTCTCGACCGGGCTGCTGCTGTCGGGCACCGCGGCGGCGGTGATCCTCGCCTGCTCGATCCGGTTCCTGACGCTGGCCGAAGGCTCGATCCGCGCCGGGCTCGACAAGCTGCCGCCGCACCTGCATGAGGCCGCCCGCAGCCTTGGCCGGACTCGACTGGGCAGCGCCCGGTCGGTGGTGCTGCCGCTGATGCGGCCGGCGATCTCGGCCGCCGCGATCCTGGTCTTCGTCGACACGGTGAAGGAACTGTCGGCGACGATCCTGCTGAGGCCGTTCGGGTTCAATACGCTGGCGACCTACACCTATGAGAACGCCTCGCGCGGGGTGATCGAGGACGGCGCCCTGGCGGCGCTGATCATCATCGCCACGGCGCTCGTGCCGGTGGCGCTGCTGTCGCGCGCGCTGATCGGCGACCGCGACGCTCAATTGTAGCGAGAGCGGGCGACGCCCGGCGCAAAAAGAAAGGCGCCTGACGGCGCCTCCAAAAGTCGAAACTGCATTCACACACGGGCCTGAGCAAAAGCTGCGTCCGGATTTCGGAGGCGAGATTTCTCCCTCAAGTTGGAGTGACTATCTGTTCAGACCTCTTAACAATTCCTTACCCGGGCGCTTTCAAGTTTACCAAAGTGTATCGAGTTTGAGCGATTGGTAAATTTGGCGGTCACAAAACGTTAACCCTGCGCGCCGGGCGCCCCATCCGGCTCTAGTTCCGCAACTCCGGGATGTCCCTGAACAGTTCCAGCGCTTCCGGATTGGCCAGCGCCTCCTTGTTCTTGACGCTGCGCCCGTGGACGATGTCGCGCACCGCCAGTTCGGTGATCTTGCCTGACTTGGTGCGCGGAATGTCGGCCACCGCGACGATCCTGGCCGGGACGTGACGCGGCGTGGCGCCGGCGCGGATCCGGGTTTTGATCTGCTGCTGGAGGGCGGCGTCGAGGCTGACGCCGGGCGCAAGGCGCACGAACAGCACCACCCTGACGTCGTCGTCCCAGCTCTGGCCGATGGCCAGCGCCTCGAGAATCTCGGGCATCTGCTCGACCTGGTTGTAGATCTCGGCGGTGCCGATGCGCACGCCGCCGGGATTGAGCGTCGCGTCCGAACGGCCGTGAATGATCATGCCGCCATGGACGGTCCATTCGGCGAAATCGCCATGGCACCAGATATTGTCGAAACGCTCGAAATAGGCGGAGTGGTATTTCGAGCCATCAGGGTCGTTCCAGAACTTCACCGGCATGGACGGGAACGCCCGGGTGCACACCAGTTCGCCCTTTTCGCCGACCACATGCCTGCCGTCGTCGTCCCACACATCCGTGGCCATGCCGAGGCCCGGCCCCTGGATCTCGCCGATCCACACCGGTTTCAGCGGAATGCCGAGCACAAAACACGCGGCGATGTCGGTGCCGCCGGAGATCGAGGCCAGGTGGATGTCGGACTTGATCGCGTCGTAGACATAGACGAAGCCTTCGGGCGACAGCGGCGAGCCGGTCGAGGACATAACCCGCAGCGTCGACAGGTCGTGGGTGTCCATCGGGCGAAGGCCGGACTTGCGCAGCGCGTCGATGAATTTGGCCGAGGTGCCGAAATAGGTCATCTTCTCGGCTTCAGCGAAATCGAACAGGACGTTGCCGTCCGGATGGAACGGCGAGCCGTCATAGAGCAGCAAGGTCGCGCCGCTCGCCAGGCCCGAGACGAGCCAGTTCCACATCATCCAGCCGCAGGTGGTGAAATAGAAGAAGCGGTCGCCGGAGCGCACGCCGGCGTGGAGGCGGTGCTCCTTGAGATGCTGCAGCAACATGCCGCCCGCGCCGTGGACGATGCATTTCGGGATGCCGGTCGTGCCCGACGAGAACAGGATGTAGAGTGGATGGTTGAACGGCATGCGCACGAATTCGACCGGGCAGGCGTCGAAAGCCGCGATCAGGTCGTCATAGACGACCGCGAGCGGCACGTCGGCGGCCGCCTGCGCGGCGGTTCGCAGATAGTCGACGATCACCACCTGGCGCAGCGTCGGCAGTTTTTCGACGATCGCCTTGACCTTGCCGGTGACATTGTTCTGCTTGCCGTTGTACCAGTAGCCGTCGACGGTGACGAAGACGACCGGCTCGATCTGGCCGAAACGGTCGAGCACGCCCTGTTCGCCGAAATCGGGCGAGCACGACGACCAGATCGCCCCGATGGAGGCGGCCGCCAGCATGCAGACGATGGTTTCGGGCATGTTCGGCATCATCGCCGCAACGCGGTCGCCGGCCCCGACGCCCGCGGCGCGCAGCGCCTGCTGCATGCTAGAGACCTGCGCCCGCAACTGCGCCCAGTTCAGCCTGTATGTCACCTTGTCCTCGCCCTTGAAGACCAGCGCGTCGGCGTCGCCGTCGAGCCGCAGCAGGTTTTCTGCGAAATTGATCGTCGCGTCGGGAAAGAACGCCGCGCCCGGCATCCTGTCGCCGTCGGCCAGCACGCGCCCGCCGCGTTCGCCAACCACTCCGCAGAAATCCCAGACCAGGGTCCAAAAATCCTCGCGGCGGTCGACCGACCAGGCGTGCAAATCGTCGTAGCCGGCGAGCTTCAGACCGAAGCGGCGGTTCGCCTCCTGCATGAACTGCGTCATCGGCGCGTTGCGCACGGCCTCGGCCGAGGGCGTCCAGAGCGGTGTTTCGGTCATCAATATCTCCTCTGGAAGGGCGTTTTGCACATTGCAACGCCGGCGACAAGATTGGTGAAACTACAGCGTTGCGACACAAAGCGGGGCAAAATCGGCGTTCGACTTTGACTTGCCTGCCCCGTCCGGTAGACGGTATGCGCAACCGGACCGCCCGGTTTCGAGGAAAGATGGATCGACTGAATCTCAACAAGCTCGCCTGGACGGCAGCCGCGCTGGCCGTGCTGGCGCTGGCGATCGTGCTGGTGCTGCCGCTGATCGCGTCCAACATGATCGGCGGCGCGCGGATCGTGCGCGAACTGTCGGAACGCACCGGCTACCGGGTGACGCTGGGCGAAGCGCCGGAAATCAAGGTGTGGCCGCGCTTCAGGGCGGTGCTTGAGAACGTCAAGCTGCACGACTGGGGCGACGACCGCGCCGTCGTGATGGCGGTCGATCGCATCGATGTCGACCTGTCGCCGTTGGCGATCCTCGGCGGCTTCTCGGATTTTTCGACCGTCAACCTGCAGCGGCCGGTCTTTGCCGTGGTGCGCCGCGACGGCCGCTACTTCCTGCCGCCGTCGACCGGATCGGGCCGCCTGGAACAGGCGATCGACAAGGCCGGCGATGGCGACGTCGCCAATCAACAGGCGCTTGGCCGGGTCAAGATTTTCGACGGCAAGGTCGTCGACCTGGCCGACGGTTCGGAGATCGCCACGGCGGTGAACGGAACGGCGGAATGGGCGACGAGCACGTCGCCCGCGACGCTCAACGCGGCCGCCACCTGGCGCGGCCAGCCGGTGAGCGCGACCATGTCGGTCGCCGCGCCGCTGTCGCTGATCCGCGGCGGCACGTCCGGCCTGGCGCTAGCGGTGCGGTCGGAACTGGCCAATCTCAGTTTCAGCGGCACGGCGTC
>Ga0209793_1001867_pt1 | contig 11478 bp, 10 predicted proteins | sample EBPBio122009_DNA_FD_185863 | JGI IMG/M metagenome (GOLD analysis project Ga0209793, IMG submission 185863) | Wastewater treatment Type I Accumulibacter community from EBPR Bioreactor in Madison, WI, USA - Reactor 1_2/2/2009_ DNA (SPAdes) (version 2) | ecosystem: Engineered > Bioreactor > EBPR >... | reverse complement strand
CTGCTGCGGCCGTCTACGCGTTTGGTATCCCACACTAAGCGATAAGAACCTTTGCCGAGCGAAACGCTGAAATCCTTGCTGCCATTGCGCGCCAGCGTAAAATGGCCCGTCTCGCCCACTTTTAACGGTTGTGCCTTAGTCGATGCTTACGCACCAACAGCGAGCCCCAGCGCACAGGCTAAAGCTACCAAGCACGACATTTTTCCCATTCCAATACGCCCGATTGCTTTTAAATTCATTCGTTCCCCTTAAGATAACGGCTGTGATGATTGGGGTTGGCAGGACGACATTAATAGCTCTGCGACAGTGTAGCGGCAACGGCCAAATCTGTTCTCTATGCTCTTTATACCTTGAAGAAACAGAAAATCCCCGCAGCCGAAGCTACGGGGTATTTCAAGAGGTGGCAAGTGTAATGATTGAGGAATTAATTGTCAGCAAAAAAGAACAGTTTTTCGCTCATTCCGAGTTGGCGCCACCGTTTTCATTCGGCTTGCCCAGCAAAGGGCTACCGGTCTTCTTACGCTCAATTGTTTCGCGCCCATCGTGATCGAGCACTTTGGCATCCAGCGCAACCGGACGATTAGCCGACTCGGCTTCCGCATGCTCTTCACGCGCTAACTGGCGCATCTCACCGGTTTCGACGTAGTAGATGTATTCCACGATATTAGTCGCGTGGTCGGCCACGCGTTCGAGGGTGCGGGCCACCAGCAACAAACGGGTGCATTGCTCCACTCGTGTGGGATCTTCGCGCATCTGGTCGAGCAGCGCGGTTTGCACCTGGTCGCATAAATCGTCTACGGCGTCATCGTCGCGGGCGACTTGCACGGCAAGATCGACATCATATGAGACGAATGCTTGCAGCGAATCGCCCACCATCTTGCGGGAAAGTTCTCCCAAACGGGCGATATCGGTGAGCGGTTTGGAGTAGGTCTGTCCGGCCAGCGAGCGCACGACTTTGGCGATATCCACGGCGTGGTCGCCGATGCGCTCTAAATCGACGACGATACGCAAGCAAGCGCCGATAATGCGCAGGTCGCGCGCCATCGGCTGCTGCAGCGCCAATAGTTGCATGGCTCGCGCCTGGATGCCGAAATCCATTTCATCGGCGAAGTCGTCGTCGGCAATCACCTGCTTGGCGGAAGCGAAATCCTGACTCACCAACGCTTCGAGCGATCGGCCCAGGGCCTCTTCCACAAAGCGCCCCAAACGCAACATATCGTTTTGCAATTCCTGCAACTGGTCTTCAAAAGTACGGCGAATGATCATTTTTTCCTCACTGCGTTCGGGATCTTAGAACTTGGATCTTAGATCTTAGGAGGTTCTCCACTAAGCTCTAAGATCTAAAATCTAAGATCTGTTTTTATCCAAAACGTCCGGTGATGTAGTCTTCGGTGCGTTTGTCGGTGGGGTCGGTGAATATTTTTGAGCTTGCATCCATTTCGACGAGGTCGCCGAGCAGGAAGAAGCCGGTTTCATCCGAGCAACGGGCGGCTTGCTGCATGTTGTGGGTGACGATGACGATGGTGAAGCGCTCTTTGAGTTCGCGCATCAACTCTTCGATTTTTAAGGTTGAAATCGGGTCGAGTGCCGAACAGGGTTCGTCCATCAAAATCACGTCGGGCTGGGTGGCCAGGGTGCGGGCAATGCACAAACGCTGCTGCTGACCGCCCGAAAGCGCCAGGGCCGATTTCTTCAAATCATCTTTCACTTCTTCCCATAATGCCGCGCCCTTGAGGCCGGTTTCGACGATCTCTTCCAGTTCGCTTTTACGCTTGATGCCGTGCAAACGCGGGCCATAGGCAATATTATCGAAAATGCTCATCGGGAAGGGGTTGGGCTTCTGGAAGACCATACCCACGCGCTGGCGCAGTTCGACTACGTCGACGCCTTTAGCATAAACGTTCTGGCCTTCGAGCGTCACTTCACCTTCAATGCGCACGTTCTCGATGAGGTCGTTCATGCGGTTGAGGCAGCGCAAAAAGGTACTCTTGCCGCAACCTGAAGGGCCGATGAGAGCGGTAATGGAGTTGGCCGCCAAACGCGTGCTGATGCCTTTGAGAGCCTGCTTCTGGCCGTAGAAAAGCTGGAGATCATTGGTCTCCATTTTAATAGTCCGGTTGGTGGCCGGTGTAGCGGCAGTGCTATGCGCGCCGTTCTTTCCCTGTGCAGGTGTCGGCACGGCGTTCAATTGCAAATCGGGCGAACTGGAAGTGGTTTGCGTCATAATATCCCTTGATACGGCTTAACTTTTCTTTTTATACCGCTGGCGCAGTGCGATGGCGAAAGCGTTCATCGACAACAGCACGCACAGCAAAACAATGATGCCGGCAGCGGCGATTTCCTGAAACGAAGCTTGCGGGCGCGAGGTCCAGTTGAAAATCTGGATGGGGAGCGCGGTAAAGCCATCTTTCAAATGTGAGGGTGGAAAGGCAACATAGGTGAGAGCACCCATCATGATGAGCGGCGCGGTTTCACCGATGGCGCGCGAAAGCGCAAGAATCACACCGGTGAGAATACCCGGCATCGCGACCGGCAGCACCTGGCGGCTGATGGTCTGCCAGCGGGTTGCACCCAGCGCATAAGAGCCTTCACGAAGCGAAGGCTGCACACCACGCAAAGCTTCCTGCGCAGCGATAATCACGATGGGGAGCACCAACAAAGCTAAGGTCAGGCCACCCGAAAGCACACTCCGCTCAAACGCCATGGCACGCACGAACAGTGCCAGGCCCAAAATACCGTAGACAATGGAAGGAACACCCGCAAGGTTGGCGATGTTGACCTGCACGAACTGGGTCACGCGATTGGCACTGGCATATTCCTGCAAATAGATTGCGGCACCCACTCCCAGGGGAACGGACACCACCAGAGTGATGCCCAGCACCCAGATCGAACCCATCAGCGCCGGAAAGATACCGGCCTTGTCCGCAAAGCGTGAGGGCGGCGAGGTGAGAAAGCTGGCGGAAAGATGCGGCAAGCCTTCCCGAAAAACGCCAAAGAGCAGCGAAGCCAGAGCGAATACCGCCAGAAGCGTAGCGCCACCGCAAACCACGGCAAAGAGTTTTGAAACGAATTTGCGCTTTTTGAGATGCGCCGAACTCTTCGTGAGCGAAGAAGTCATAGTGATTATTCTCTATTCAAGACCTCATGCTTAGTTCCTAAGATCTAAGGTCTAAGATCTAAAATCTTCAATCATATTTCTGGCGATATTTTTTCACCAGCGCAATCGACAGCAGGTTCATGCCTACCGTGATGAAAAATAAGAGCAAGCCTACGGCAAAGATCGTCTGATACGAAGTCGTGCCGTGCGGCACATCGCCCATCGAAATCTGCACGATATAACCGGTCATGGTCTGCACGCTTTCAAGCGGATTGAGCGTGACTTTAGGCGTGCTACCGGCAGCCAGGGCCACAATCATGGTTTCGCCAATGGCGCGGGAAAGAGCCAGGATAAAAGCTGCACCAATACCCGACAATGCGGCGGGAACCACAACTTGAGTGGAGACTTCCATTTTGGTCGCGCCCAGGGCATAGGCACCTTCACGCAAACCGGGAGGCACGACATGCAGGGCATCTTCGCACAGGGAAGAAACCAGGGGCAAGGTCATGATCGACATTGCAATCGAAGCGGAAAGGGCGTTGAATACTTCGGTTTGCGGAAATACCATCTGCAAAACCGGAGTAATGAAGATCAGTGCAAAAAAGCCATAAACCACAGTCGGCACACCGGCGAGAACTTCGAGAATGGGCTTGAGAACCGAGCGGGCGCGGGGCGAAGCGTATTCGGAAAGATAAATCGCCGAAAGCAGCCCCAGGGGCAAGGTGAAGCAGGCTGCACCGATTGTCACCAGGAAGGTGCCGCACACCAGTGGCAATACGCCAAACCGGGCCGGTTCGAACTGCGGAGTCCACTGCGTTCCGGTCAGGAATTCCGTGATGGGAACGTGCATGAAAAACGGCAGGCTCTCCTGAAACAGAACCCAGATAATGCCGAAGGTGGTGAGCACCGAAACCAGGGCGCAAGCCGCGAAAATCCAGCGCAGGAAACCTTCAAACGGACGGGGACGGCCAGACAGTTCAATCGCTGTTGCAGCCGGGGGAGTTCCAATAGATTCGGTCATAAATCAAGGGGCCGGAACGCGGTCGCCCGCGTTCCGGTGGTTTTCCTTACGGTGTTGCGGCAAACAACTGTTCGAGCGTTTTGCCCTTGGCGGCAGCGTGATCGGCATAGGCCGAACCGGTCTTCTTTTCTTCGAAGCGCTTCTTGGCGGCGACATACACACTGTCGGGCAGCGGCACGTAGCCCACCGATTTCGCCAGTTCCGCCGCGTTGTCGAGATAGAACTTGAGGAACGCGTTCACTTCGGGGCGGTCGATTTCCTTGGTGGAAGCGTAGATGAACATCGGGCGGGAAAGCGGAGCATATTTACCGGTGTTGATGGTCTCCTGGCTGGGCAGAACACAACCGTCGCCGCTGTTGACTTCCACCAGCTTTAGCTTGTCGGCATTCTCTTCATAGTAAGCAAAACCAAAGTAGCCTAGTGCGCCTTCATCTTTGCTGACGCCCTGCACCAGGGTGTTGTCATCTTCGCTGGCGGTGTAGTCGGCACGGCTGCGTCCGGCCTCGCCGTTGACTTCTTCGGTGAAATAGTCGAAGGTGCCGCTATCGGTGCCGGGGCCGTAGAGCTTGAGCGGCTTGTCCGGGAAGCCGGGACGGACCTGCTTCCAGTTGGTGATTTTGGAACCCTTGTCCCAGATTTTTTTCAGTTCGTCAACAGTCAGGCACTTGACCCAGGTATTTTTCGGGTTCACGATTACGGAGACGCCGTCGTAAGAGATGGGCAGTTCGACGAAATCGATGTCTTTGGCTTTGGCAGTGGCTGCTTCTTTATCTTTAATGGGGCGAGAAGCGTTTGAGATTGCGGTTTCCCCGGCACCGAATTTCTTGAAACCGCCGCCGGTGCCGCTCATTCCAACCGTAATCCGCACGCCGGTATTGGCTTTTTGGAACTCTTCAGCCACGGCTTCGGTAATCGGGAAGACGGTCGAAGAGCCATCGATTTTAACCAAACCGCTCAGCGCTTCGGTAGGAGCAGATGCAGAATCGCCTGCCGTTTCCGTAGTATTTTCAGTCGTTTGGGCACCGTTGCCACCGCATCCGGCGAGCACAAAACCCAGGCTCAAGGTACCGGCCATGCCCAACAGCATTGATTTCCGGATTTTTGTAATGTTATGCATTTTCATTTTTTAATCTTTTCTCTCCATCTAATTTCAGTAAAAATGTTAAGGTCACTTCATTAAGAAAAGATTAAGAGAATGCAAAGAGTTTCTTAACTTGCGAGGAACAACCTTTAATAGAGGTGTAAATCGTTAAGAAACGCAAACAGCAACAGGGTATTTATGGCTCGATTTCAAATTCTGCCGGCAGAAACAAAATTTTACGATTGGTTTGAAAAAGGTGGTGCAAACCTTTTAGAAGCTGCGCGCCTTTTCAAGGACCTTGTCGATAACTACGACCGGCCCGAATCGAAAGTCGTCCACATCACCGAAACCGAGCGTAAGGGCGATTTCGTGCTCCACGAGATCAACGACCTCTTGCACACCACGCTCATCACCCCCTTCGACCAGGAAGAGATTCGCGCCCTGGGCCATGCTATCGACGACGTGGTGGATATCATCGAGCAGGCCGCAGTGCTGATGATTCTCTATAAGATTGAAAAACCCACCGACGAAGCCCACGGCCTGGGTGAACTCATCGTGCGTTGCGCGGAGGAAGTCAACACTTCCATGACGCTGCTGCGCGACAAGAAGCTGCTCTCCAAAATCCACACTCACGTCGTGGAAATCAATCGCCTGGAGCGCGAAGCCGACTCGCTGCATCGCCGCGCGCTGGAAAACCTGATCGCCAATCACCGTGACAACTGGTTCGAGTTCATGCGTTGGAAAGAAATCTACGAAAAAATGGAAGATGCGACCGATTTGTGCGAGGATATCGCCGACGTGCTGCAAACCATCGTGCTTAAGCACTCTTAAATATCGCTTTTACGAGAGATAACTCTCGTAAACCAGACAGAGGGCAGCTTGCCAGATCTCCATCGACCTTTCACAGAACTCTTGCACAATCCTGTAAAGCTCAGCCTCTCTCCCGCAACTTCCCGTAATCATTAAAAAGAAATGGTCGATACAGCGCTCGTTCTTCTTATCCTCATTCTCGTGTTGGCGGTCGCCTTTGATTTCATCAACGGCTTCCACGACACCGCGAACGCCATCGCGACAGTAGTCGCCACCCGAGTCCTCACGCCGGCCCAGGCTATCATCATGGCGGCTTCGCTCAACTTTATCGGAGCCATGATGGGCACTGCGGTGGCTAAAACCATTGCTTCGGGGCTGGTCCCGGCGGCGCTCGCGACCCAACCGGCGATTATCTCCGCGCTGCTGGCCGCCATTATCTGGAACCTGGTGACCTGGTTCTACGGTATTCCTTCCAGTTCCAGCCACGCCCTGATCGGCGGTCTGCTGGGAGCGGTCATTGCCGAGAAAGATTGGAGTGCACCCTACTGGGGTTCGGTCCTAACCAAAGTCATTTTGCCGCTCTTCCTTTCTCCCGTCATCGGCTTTGTTTTCGCATTGGGACTCATGATCGTGCTGCTGCGAGTTTTTATCAAACACTCACCCGGCGACGTGCAGAGGCGTTTTGGCAAATGGCAGGTCGCTTCCTCGGCTTTTATGGCCTTTAGCCACGGCGGCAACGACGCCCAGAAAACGATGGGTATCATGACTCTCGCCCTGGCTTCCTATTACAATATGCCCGAAATGCCGATTCCCTTGTGGGTTAAGCTCACGGCGGCGATTGCCATGGGCCTGGGAACTGCCATGGGCGGCTGGCGCATCATCAAGACCATGGGCCATAAATTAGCCAAGCTTCAACCGATTCACGGTTTTGCCGCCGAAACTGCCGCCGCCTCGGTGATCGAAGTGGCCTCCAAGCTGGGCTTCCCGCTTTCGACGACCCACGTGATCTCCTCGTCCATTCTGGGTGCCGGTGCTTCGCGCCGTGCCAATGCCGTGAAGTGGAACGTGGCGGGGAGTATCGTGACGGCCTGGTTTCTGACCATTCCCACCTGCATGATTCTGGCTTACGGTATCTTTCTGGTTGTGAACTATTTTTTGCCGATGTCTTCACTACCGCCGCAGTAAATATAAGGACAGCCAAAATAAAAGAGGGCGCGCTCGTTATGAGCGCGCCCTCTTTTATTTTGGCTTCTGCCTACTATTCACTCCTGCGTAAGGTTCTCACAGTAACAACGGCGAAGTTGCCTGCTCCAGGCAAGCTTTCCGTCACCCACAGGGGATAAACTCCGCGAATGAGCATGCTCTCACCATCTTTAACTGTCAACACTGTGGATTGCTCCGTTGATTTCAAAGTCACGGTGGGTTGAGACTCCAATCGCGCCCGGGCCTGAGGCGCGCTCGGTTTCCACGATTCCGTAATCTGCAAATTCTGCACAGTAGCCAGTTCCAATGTCACCCTATCTCCATTAATAGCGGTCGGTTTCGCACGTAAGAAGGCATAGACACCCACCTGGGCTTGCGACTCCCTTGGCAGAGCGTCAAGCTGTTTCTGGAGATCGGCCAGAGCGCTGTTACTCTTATCAACCGTAAGTTGAGCCGGCACGGTTATCCGGCTTCCCAACTGGCTGGCCACCCGATACATGGTTGTGACACGCGGGCTATTCATAATGCGGGCTTTGCCCTGAGCCACCAGACTGTCTAAACGCTGGTGGAAATCGGGCGGTAGCGCACCGGTTTTCAATTCACCCACTTCAGGAGCTTGAGCGTTCATGAAATCGGCAATTCCTAATTGCTTGAATTCTGCCGGAGCGAGGGAGACGAACTTCGCCTCAACCTCAACCTGGGGAATACGGCGGTCTCGCTCTTCTACGATAGCCCGTAGCTGCTTCACTCCCTGGGGCGTTCCAGTCACTGCCAGAGTGTTCTGGGCATCAATGGAAGTTATAGAGACAATACCGGCAGGCAACTTAAAATCCGCAGGTAAGTCGAATAGGTCCACGGGGCGGAGCGTCTCGTCTCCTGCCTGTCGAACGTGACGCACTTCGATCGGTTCGGGGTTATGAGCCGGATCTAACATCCAGGCCATTAAGCCCGAACGCATGTTACGCACCCGAATTGACTCCAGGCCATTTTGCTGGATGTTAGATGCATTGGCACCAGCATTACCCGTTTGAGCAATAACTTGGCCCAGCGGGGCCATAAAAGCAGTGGCCGCTACAAATGCAGCGGCCACTTTCCATGAACGACCAACAGATTTTCGTAGCATAGCGTTATTATGCCACTTTCCTACGATCAATTGGGAATTGTTTAATCCTCAATTTCGATTGGCGGCGTGGTCTGCCACTTACCGCGGGTGAAGTCGGGGAACTTCTGCGGTGCGCTGCCCTGCTCGATGGAGTCGCGCGAGAGTGGTGTAATGGCGCTCCACAGAGCGGCGTCGTAGACGCTCTGGTCAAGCGGCTTGCCAGCACGCAGACATTCCTGAACGCGCCAGAACATGATGTAGTCCATACCGCCGTGTCCGCCATGCTCTTCGGCGTATTTACCGACTTTGCGCCACATCGGGTGATCGTAGCTGTAGAACCACGGTTCGAGGTGTTCATCCCACACGTGATAGTTGCTGCGGTCGCCCTTGGCGTTCTTGGGCACGCTGCCGCGCACGGCTTCGGGCAGGTCTTCCAGGGCGTAATCGACAGCGATACGGTTGGGGAACCCACCGAACGCACCACGCGTGCCCTGCAGGTAGTTGTGGCGGGAATAGGGGCGGGGCGAGGTTTCATCCCATTGCACCATCATGGTTTTGCCGGAAAGGAGCTTGATGATGGAGGTGTTCACATCGCCGCATTCCCAGTTCTCAATCTGGTTCCACTTGTGATCGGGCTCGAAGTTTTCGCGCGCAAACAACTCGCGGCCACGAGCCGGGCTCGACATCGACACAATATGGTCGAAATTGTCGCCACGGTTCACGTCCATGCAATGAGCAATCGGGCCGACGCCGTGAGTGGGGTAAAGGTTGCCCTGTCCCTCGGCGTAACGGTAGGTGCGCCACGAGCCGCAACCATGCTCCACTTCAAACATCTGACCGCGCAATTCGTGCAGATAGGAGGCTTCGCCATGCAGGATTTCACCCAGCAAGCCCTGACGCACCATGTTCAAGAGCATCAGCTCTTCACGGCCATAGTTGCAGTTTTCCAGCATCATGCAATGCAGGCCGGTCTCTTCGGCCACATCGACTAACTGCCAGCACTCTTCAATGGTGACGGCGGCCGGCACTTCGAGGAAAGCATGCTTCCCGGCTTTCATGGCGGCAATGGCCATAGGGGCGTGCTGATCCCAGGCGGTGGAGATGACCACGGCGTCGACATCGTCGCGTTCGATGACGCGCAGCCAGGCGTTGCGGTCGCCGTCGGCACCGACCGTGAACGGGTCGTTACCCATTTTCTCGCGCACATGCTCGGCAGATCGTTCGACATTGGGGGTATGGGTATCGCAGACGGCGGTAATCTGCGTATTTTCCAATTGGGCAACCGTTTTCAAATGCCCAAAACCACGGCCTCCCTGTCCGATAAACGCCCAGCGCACTTCTTCCATCGGGGCCACCGCTAAGGGCAGCGTTTGCTCAATTAACAGTTGATTACTCATATCAGGTTTTAAGAGTATCCGATTCCGCCTGAAACTACAAACAAAAAAGCGCAGCAATTTGCTGCGCTTTTTTGACTCTGTCGCCTATTTCGTGAGTCGGCTCTTTTTTAGAAGGCAACCTGGAAATTGGTGCGCAACTGCGTGCTGTCGTTGCGCGAACCGCTGGGCGCAAAATCGTCGCCGCTGCGCTTCACCAGGTTGGCCTGGATTTTGGCGTTGTTACCCTTGATGTAGTAGTTCAAACCGAGAGTCGCTTCGCTGATATCGCCACCGGATACGCCACGGGTGAAGTCGAATACGTCGTAACGCACTACACCTTCGAGCTTCTTGGTGAACTTGTAACCTACGCTACCGTAGTAGGAACGGACATCACGCAAATTGCCACCATCGATTTGGACGCCATCGCCCTTCAAATATTCGGCCTGGAGGGTGAGCTTTTCGCGCTGATAGGCAATGAAGGCGTTGAGAACATCGCGATTAAGACGTGCTGCACCGGAGGTGGGGTTGCCATTGTTGCCCTTGGCTGCGCTCACGCCCACCAACAAACCTTCAATACTCTTGGGACGGAATGCTAAACGCCCGACCACGGCTTTGTTGTCGCTTACCGAAGTGGTATTCTGGCGTTCGCCCATGCCGTTGAAGACACCCAATTGATACTCAATCTGGCCGAAGTTACCGCGAACGCGGGCACCGGTTTCGCGCTTATCGCCATAACCACCACGCCACGGATCGCGCGAACCGAACATCAACGCACGTTCAATGGTTTGCAGGGCACTCGACGAAACCTGGTCGCCTTCATAACCGATGGGCAACTTGAACTGACCGACATCGATGTAATGGGAGCTACCACGTTCTTTATTCTGATTGAGCAAGTAGCTCAAAACGATTTCCTGCAAAATGGTGTCTGCAGCGCGATCATTGCTGTCTTGCACTTTAGCCAGGTCGAGCTGGGCATAGGCAGAGATGCGCGGGGTGATGTTGCCACTGATTTTCAGTTCACCACGACGGATACGAAACGTATCGCTGGTGCGTGAATCGGGGCCGCTTTCGCTGGTCGTAGCCGTGCCGTGAAGCTGGAACAAACCGGAAATGGTGATCGGCAATTTCGAGCTGACCGAAGGCTTGGCCACTGCGGCAGCCGTTTTCTTCTGTTCGCCTTCCAACTTATCAAGACGCTCGGTCAACTGTTTCACCAGGGCGCGCAGTTCCTCTGTTTCGTTCGGCGCAGCAACAGTCGTAACCTGGGCCTGTTCTTCACTTGAGGCGGCTGCTTCCACAACTTTCACTTCGGATTTTTCAACGGCAACCGGCAATACCGCTTCATCAGCGATGGCAGGAGCCGCAATGGCTGCCACAACTCCCAATAACCCACCGGCAATCAAGCGGGATTCACGTTTGTGCTTCACAATAATTTCTCCTTAAAATTCACACGTCTGTTTTAGATAATGCAGATTAAGGCCAGATTAAACTTGCCTTAATGGTTTTTTAAGCTGTAGCGATTTCCGTTTTATTTTCCGTCTCTTGCACGAAAACCCGCACATGATGCGGGTAGACGAAGACCTCATCGTCTACGGATAAACCCAGTTCACGATCGCGCTGGTGATCGAGTTCGATCTCCAAATGCTGCTTGTCCGATTCCACTTCCAGCACTAATTTCACCAGCGACCCGCTCCGCGATACGCGAATGACTTTGGCTTTGATGGAGTTCTCTCCATGAGGCACGCGATCGATATCCAGTTCGTGCGGACGCACATAGGCTGTAGCTTC
>Ga0209793_1001864_pt1 | contig 11495 bp, 10 predicted proteins | sample EBPBio122009_DNA_FD_185863 | JGI IMG/M metagenome (GOLD analysis project Ga0209793, IMG submission 185863) | Wastewater treatment Type I Accumulibacter community from EBPR Bioreactor in Madison, WI, USA - Reactor 1_2/2/2009_ DNA (SPAdes) (version 2) | ecosystem: Engineered > Bioreactor > EBPR >... | reverse complement strand
GAGAACGACTCGCTTCGGCACCGGCTGCACCAGGCCTGGGCGCGGTCGACCCGCGGCCTGCTGGTCTCGCTGATCGCGGCCGGGATGGCCGATGGGTCCTTCACCGTCGCCGACGCCGATGCGACCGCCGACATCATCACCACGCTGTGGTACGAGGGCACCGACCGGGTCTGGCTGCGTGCCCTCGAACAGCCGGACGCCGCCGGCTTCGTCGAGGCACTGCTGCGCGGCGCGGACGCCCTGCAGCAGGCGCAGACCCGCATCCTCGGGATGCCGGACGGCACCGCGACCATCCCCATCACGCCCGACATCACCGCTGGGCTGCAGCAGGTCTATCACCAAGTCAAGGAGCTACGGGAATGAAGCGTTCGACCCTCATCGCGGGGGGTGTCGCGCTCGCACTGGTGCTGGCCGCCGGCGGCGGCTACGCCTACTCACTGGCCAACGCCCAGACCACGGTCGGGACGGCCCAGGCCGCCGTCGAGGCGCTCTCGGTCACGGTGAGCGCCTCCGGCACCGTGGAGGCCGCCAAGCAGCAGGGCATCCACCCGGCCACCTCCGGGACGCTGGCAACGGTCAAGGTGAAGGACGGCGATCAGGTCGCCAAGGGCGACACCCTGGCCACCCTGGACGAACGCCCGCTGAGACTGACGATCACCCAGGCCAAGTCCTCGCTCACCGCGGCCGAGCAAGCCCTGACCGCCGCCCGCGCCCAGGCGAAGCTGGTCGAGGACAAGTACTCCATCAAGCTGGAGAAGCAGGCGGCCCGGGAGGCAGTCACCTCGGCCGAACAGGCCGTCGCCACCGCAAAGGACGTCCTCGCCCAGGCCGAGCGGGAGCTCAAGGCCGCCACCCTCACCGCCCCGTTCGCCGGCGTGGTCACCGTCCCGGACAGCACCGAACCCGGCACAGGGGTGAGCCCGGCGGCACCGGTGATGACGGTGGTCGACACCTCCTCGCTGGAGTTCGTGGCCGCGGTGGACGAGAGCGACATCGCAGCCGTCGCCGTCGACCAGGAGGCCAGCATCGTCCTGGACTCGGCCCCCGACACCCCCTTCGCCGGCAAGGTGACCAGCGTCCGCACCACCCCGATCACCACCGCGACCGGCGGCACCGCCTTCCCGGTCCGGATCGCCTTCGACCCGGGCGAGGCACGGGTCTTCCTCGGTATGAGCGGCTCGGCCGACCTGACCGTGAAGTCCCTTCCGGACGCGCTCACCGTCCCGATCGAGTCGGTGATCACCGCCGGCGCCGACCGCTACGTCTTCGTGGTCACCGACGGCGTCGCCCACCGGACGGCGGTGACGATCGGCGCCGAGACCGACAGCCGCGCCCAGGTGCTCACCGGCTTGAAGGCCGGCGACCAGGTGGTCACCATCGGCGCGACCACGCTGGCCGACGGGCAGCGTGTCGAGGTGACGGCATGAGCACCCCACGCATGACCGTGACCGCCCCGCCCGTGGTAGAGATCACCGGGCTGACCAGGGTGTACGGCGAGGGCGAGGCCAAGGTCGTGGCACTGGACGGCCTTGACCTGAGCATCACCGCCGGTGAGTTCGTGGCGGTGATGGGGCCTAGCGGCTGCGGCAAGTCCACCCTGCTCAACCTGCTCGGCGGGCTGGACGGCCCCACCGCCGGCCAGGTCTCGATCGGTGGCGAGACGCTCGCCGACCTCAGCGACGACCGGATCACCGAGTTGCGGCGGCGCCGGCTCGGCTTCGTCTTCCAGTTCTTCAACCTGATCCCCGTGCTCAGCGCGCTGGAGAACGCCTCGCTGCCGCTCCGGCTGGACGGCAACCGCGACGCGAACGCCACAGCCTCCGAGTGGCTGCGGGAGGTTGGCCTGGGCGACCGGCTGACCGCCCGTCCCGACCAGCTCTCCGGCGGGCAGCAGCAGCGGGTGGCGATCGCCCGGGCCTTGTCGACCGACCCGGCGCTCGTCCTGGCCGACGAGCCGACCGGCAACCTCGATTCCCGCTCGGCCTCCGAGATCGCCGAATTGCTGCGCCGCGTGGCCACCGACTGGGGACGGACGGTGCTGATGGTCACCCACGATCCCCGGATCGCCAGCTACGCCAGCCGCCTGGTGCTGATGAAGGACGGCCGGATCGTCGACGACCTCCTACTGGACGGCAGCCACGAGACCCCGCGCCGAGCCTTGGAGAAGTCGGGGCTGCTGTGATGCTCTCCGGCGCACGCGACCCCGTCCTCCGCCGTTGGGTGGAGGTTTTCCCACAGAACTCGGTGCACAAAGCTCCACCTAGCGCTCTGTGTGGCCAGGAATCGAGCCGGTCATGATGCTCTCGGCCACCCTGGCGTGGCGGTATCTGATCGGGCGCGGGGCCCGCTCGCTACTCACCACGCTCGCGGTAGCGCTCGGCGTGATGCTCACCTTCGGGTTGAACGGCATCACCCCGGCGCTGGAGGCCGCGTTCACCCGCAGCCTGCTCAGCTCGGCCGGGCAGATCGATCTGACCGTCACCGACTCCTACAACCAGTCCTTCCCCTCCACGGTCGCCGACCGGGTGGCGGCCGTCCCGGGTGTCGCGGCGGTCAGCCCGGAAGCGCAGCGGACGGCTCCGCTTCCGCCCAGCGCCGACCCCGGCCCGGACGACGTCACCCAGCTGACCGTGATCGGCATCGACCCGGCCCGAGCCGCGAAGGTGCGCGACTTCCCGCTCGCCGCCGGACGCATGCTGACCGCCGGCGACGGCTTCTCCCTGGTGCTGCCGGGCGACCTGGCCGCCCGGATGGGCGTCGGGGTCGGGGACGCGATCGTCCTGCCGTCCGCGCTGGGCACCGCCCGGTTCAAGGTCGTCGGGCTGCTCAGCAGCGCGAGCGTCCCCGGTGAGAGCCAGGTCTTCATACCGCTGGCCGCTGCCCAGCAGGTGTTCTCGCTGGGCAGCCGGATCACCGTGGTGCAGGCCGCCTTCGCCACCGACGCCGACCGGGCCGCGACCGAGCAGGCGGTGGCCGCCGCCCTCGGCCCCGACTTCGAGGTCGGCGGCCTGTCGAACCAGACCGGGCTGATCGCCTCGCTGCAGGTGGCCAACTACGCCTTCCTCATGTTCGGCGTGTTCGCCCTTGCCACAGCGGGTTTCATCATCCTGAACAGCTTCCGGACGGTGGTCGCCGAGCGGCGCCGCGACATCGGCATGCTGCGGGCGATCGGCACCCGCCGGCGCACCATCGTGGCCATGTTCGCCATCCAGGCCGTGCTGCAGGGCCTACTCGGCACCGCGCTAGGGATCGCGCTGGGCTGGGCGATGGCCACCGCCCTGTTCGCGGCAATGAACGGCATGGTGCAGTCCTTCCTGCACATGGAGCTGGGCGAACCGGTGTTCAGCCCGGCGGTGTGGACGATGTCGATCGTGCTGGGCGTCGGGGTGACCCTGGCCGCCACCCTCGTCCCGGCCCGCGCGGCCGGACGGGTCACGCCGCTGGAGGCGATGCGTCCACAACTCGGCGAGGTCTACCAGCGCCGGGTCGGGGCCCGGGCCTGGCTCGGGCTGGGCCTGATCGTGGTGTCGGTGTTCGGGCTCACCGCCGGAGGCTCCGGGCTGGTGGGGCTGGGCGGCGTGCTCTTCCTGATCGGGATCGCGCTGGTCGCGCCGGCGATCGTCGTCCCGGTGGCGGACGCGGTGGGCCGTCCGCTGGAACTCGTCTTTCCCCGCGAAGGCGCCATCGCGCGCAGCAACCTGCAGCGCAACCCGGGACGCAGTGCGATCACGGTGACCGCGATGATGCTCGGGCTGGCCGCGATCGTGGCGATGATCACCGTGATCGCCTCGATCTTCGCCGGCTTCTACCGGTATCTGGACCGCTCGATGTCGGCCGACTACCTGCTCATCCCGCAGTCGATCGTCCTCGGTCAGGGCAATGTCGCGGCGGGCCCCCGGCTCGCCCAGCAGGTGGCGGACGTCCCGGGGGTCCGGGCGGTCTCGACCCTCCGGGTCTCTCAGGGCAAGGTGGCCGGCAGTGAGGTGCAGGTGCTGGGCATCGACCCCGAGCACTACCTCGATGTCGCCAGCTTCGACTGGAACAGCGGCTCGACCGACCAGGCCGTCCGCCAATTGGCCACCGGACGGTGGATGATCGCCAACGGCATATACGCGGCCCAGCACAGCCTGACCGTCGGCGAGCAGATCCAGATCGCCACCCCCAACGGACCGCGCACCTACTACCTGGCCGGGATCGGCAACGACTACCTGAACGCCAAGCTCTCCACCCTCTACACCTCCCAGGCCAACCTGGCCCGTGACTTCAACGTCACCGCCGACCTGATGGTGATGGCCAACCGCGAACTCACCGCCGACCCCGCGCAGGTCACCGAACGCCTGCAGCGGCTGGTGGCCGACTACCCGGCCTTCCGGCTGTACGAGTCGGCCACTTGGAAGGCCGAGCAGACCAACACCTTCAACAGCACCCTGGTGATCTTCGACGTGCTGATCGCCGCGCTGGCGATCCCGTCCCTGCTGGCCCTGATGAACACCCTGGCGATCAGCGTGCTGTCGCGCCGCCGCGAGATCGGCATGCTGCGCGCCATCGGCTCGACCCGGCGTCAGATCCGCCGGATGGTGATGGCCGAATCGCTGCTGCTCAGCCTGATCGGCACCGCGCTCGGCCTGGTCGCCGGGCTCTGGCTGGGCTACGCCCTGGTGGCGGCGATGTCGGCGATCGGCTGGCAGATGCCCTACGCCTTCCCCTGGGACGGCCTGCTGGTCACCGTCGTCGTCGGCCTGGTCTTCGGGCTACTCGCCGCGCTCGGCCCCTCCCGCCAGGCCGCCCGGCTGAACGTGATCGAGGCCCTGCGCCAGGAGTAGCCGCAAAGTCGGGGCGGCCCGTGCAGCAAGTAACCCTGGCGCGCCATTGATTGGCCAGTTCACCCGCGGCCGCCGAACTCAACGAGCGCGCAACGGCTGGGGAGGGACTGCGGGGGGTGGGTGCTTGTTATCATGACGCGGTGTCGGTCTCAAGCCTGTCGGCGAGCGCACAGGGCTATCTGAAGGCGGTCTGGAGCCTGCAGGAGTGGTCTGACGTGCCGGTCACGGCGTCCGCGCTGGCGGCGAAGGTGGGTGTGAAGCTGCCGACGGTGTCGGACGCGGTGCGCAGGCTTGCCGAGCAGGGACTGTTAGAGCACACCCCTTATGGGGCGGTGACGTTGACCGAGCAGGGCCGCACCCATGCGCTGGCCATGGTGCGTCGGCATCGGTTGATCGAGGCCTTCTTGGTCAGCGCTCTGGGCTATCGCTGGGACGAGGTGCATGACGAAGCGGACATCCTGGAGCACGCGGTGTCCGATCTCATGGTGGACCGGATCGATCAGTTTCTTGGCTTCCCAGAGCGGGATCCTCACGGTGATCCGATCCCCGGTGCCGACGGACGAGTGGTGGAGATCCCGGAGGCGATCCTGCTTTCTCAGGTGCCGCCCGGGACGGTTGTGCGGGTGGAACGGATCTCTGATGCCGTGCCAGAGTTGCTGCTGTTCTTCGCCGATCACGGCATCGGGCTTGGGATCTTGTTGACGGTGCGGCCGGGAGCACCGTTCTCGGAGTCACTGGCTGTGCTGGTCGACGGGACAGCGGAACCGCTTGCCCTGGGCGGCCCGGCGACCGACGCGGTCTGGGTGACCCCGCTTGGCCCTGCCCCTGGTTCACCTTGACCGACCAGCGTGGCGGGACAGTGTCAGCGGATCAACGTCGTCCGGCTTGGCGAGGTGCTCAGCTCACTGGTAGCGGTTGCCGTCTGGCTGCCCGCCGACGGTGCCGGCGGTCGAGCCGCGTGCCGAGCAGCGTGAGCGTGAAGCAGAGCCCGCAGAAGACGGCCATTCCGGCACTGGTCGCTGCGTCCAGCGCATAGGCCAGCCAAAAGCCAGCCAGGGCACCTCCGGCGGCGATCCCGACGGTGAGGGCCAGCATGACCAGAAGCCGGCTGGCCAGCAGATGGGCGGTGGCCGCCGGCACCACTACCAGCGCCACGACCAGGATCGCACCGGCGGCATGGAAGGCTGCGGTCACGGTCAGGGACACCAGGAACATGAAGACGGTATCCAATCGCCGGACGCCGATCCCGAGCGACCTGGCGAACAGCGGGTCAAAGCTGGTAACCGTCAGCCGGGGATAGCAGGCGGCGATGAAAGTCAGGTTCAGCAGCAGCACGCCGAGCATCACGTAGAGGTAGGACGGCCCGATCGAGATCCCGGCGAGAGTGGCCTGGTCGAAGGCGGCCAGGTTGAGGTCGCCGACCAGCACCGCGTGGGTGTCGAGGTGGACGTTGGCGAAATTCAGGGTGACCAGGATCACCCCCACGCTGAACAAGGCGGGAAAGACCAGACCCTGGGGGGCGTCCCCGGTCACCAGCCCGCTGCGGCCGAGGTACTCGCTGCCCAGCACGACGACGAGCCCGGCGAGGGCGGCACCCAGGATCAACAGCGGCGAATCCAAGTCATGGGTGAAGAAGTAGCCGACCACGATTCCCGGCAGGACGGCGTGGCTGATCGCGTCCACCAGCATGGAGCCGCGTCGCAGCACGACGAAGACGCCGGGCAGAGCGCAGGCGACCGCGGTGACCACCGCGAGCAGCACGGTGCCGACCAGGAAGCTCATGCCGCTCCCGTCAATGATCCGAGTTCGTGTCGTAGCGCGGTCCGGGCACGGGCCCGGGCGAAGGCCCGGGCGAGAATGCCCCGCCTGGGCGCGCACAAGAGCGAGACCAGCAGGATCGCGAACAGAGTGAGCACGATCAACGGCCCGGTCGGCACCTTGCCCAGGGCGATCGACAGATAGGCGCCCACGCCGCTCCCGACGGCCCCGAACGCTGCCGCCACCGCTACCGTCCCGGGGAGGCTGCGGGTCCACTGCCTGGCGGCCGCCGGCGGGGTGACGACGAAGGCCACCATCAGCACCAGCCCGACCGCCTTCACCCCACTGACGGTGGCGATCGCGATGATGGTGAACATCAAGGTGTCGACCGCGCGGCCACTGAACCCCACCACCTGGGAGTGATCGGGGTCGAAGGTGCGCAGCGCGAACTCCTTCCAGAACGCGACCATGATCGCCAGCGCAACCCCGCCCACCACCAGGCTCGTGACTAGGTCGGCGACGGTGATCACCGAGGCATTGCCGAAGAGGTAGTCCTGAATGCCTCCCTTGCCGGGGAAAACGCCGTTGGCGATCACCCGCATCAGCAGCATGCCGACGCCGAAGAAGATCGTCAGCGTGATCGCCATCGCGGTGTCGATTCGGATCTTCGAACCGTGGGCGATGCCGTTGGCCGACCAGACGGCGGCGGTGCCGGCCAGCACAGCGCCCAGGATCAGTGCGGGCATGGCGCGTCCATCAGCCCCGATCGCGACCGCTACCAGGAAGGCCAGGAGTGTTCCCGGCAGCGCGGCGTGGGAGATCACGTCACTGATCAGCGACTGCTTGCGCAGGTAGGCGAAGCTGCCCAATGCGCCGGCCACCAGGCCGATCACCGCGGTACCGAAGAAGACCATCCGGTAGGTGTGGTCGCCGAAGAACTCGATCGGGCTCATCGCAGGAACCCGGAGTCGTCCGCGTCAGGCACCTCGTAGGCCTCCCGGATGTTCGCTCGGGTGAACGCCTCCGCCACCGACCCGGCGGCGATCACCCGCCGGTTCAGCAGGGTGACATGGTCGCAGTAGTCGGCCACGGTCGCCAGATCATGGTGCACGATCACCACCGTCCGGCCCTGTTCGCGCAGCCGATGAAGCACGCCGAGGATCGCCTGCTGGCTACGAGCGTCGATGCCCTGGAAGGGTTCGTCCATGAAGTACAGCTCGGGAGCCTGGGCGAGCGCGCGGGCGAGGAAGACCCGCTGTCGCTGGCCGCCGGAGAGTTCCCCGATCTGCTGTCCAGCCAACTCGGGGATACCGGTCTGTTCCAGCGCCACCAGGGCACGGTCGCGTTCGGGACGCCCGGGGCGTCGCAGCCAGCCCAACCCGCTGTAGGTGCCCATCGTCACGACGTCCAGCACCCGGGCGGGAAAGTCCCAGTCCACCGTGGTGGACTGCGGCATGTAGCCCACCTTCTGACGTACCGCCGCCAGCGGCTGGCCGAAGAACTCCGCGCCGCCGTTGAGTGGCCGCAGCAGTCCGAGCATGGCCTTGATCAGCGTCGACTTGCCGGCCCCGTTGGGCCCGACGATCCCCATCACGACACCGGTTGGGACGACGAGGTCCACCCCACGCAACACCGGGTCCACGCCATAGGCGAAGCTCAGATCGCGGGTACGGCAGGCAACGGGGCACACTGGGTGAACCGACGAGGGCGCGGCCCTCGGGCGATCGTCTGTTGCGGTCACGGCGTCCCCAGCGCTTCGGCCACCGCCCGGGCATTGTGGGCGAAGACGCCCAGATAGGTGTCGACGCCCGGTTCGGCACCGAGCGAGTCGGCGTAGAGCTCCTGACCGGAGACCTGCACGTCCCAACTGAGGGCACGCACGGCCTCCTTCAGGCTCGTGATCGCCTGCGGGTTGGCCTGGTTGTCCTGGAAGATCACCGGAACCTGCCGCTCGGCGATCAGCGCCGCCAACTGGCTCAGTTCCTGCGGACTGAGGGCGGCCTCCGTCGAGACGAAGTCGGTGGCGTGCACCTCAAGGCCGTAGGTCGCGCCGAAGTAGTTGAAGGCATCGTGACCGGTGATCAGGATACGGGATCCCTCTGGAATCGTCGCCAGCAGGCGCCTGGCCTCGGCGTCGGCTTCCTCGATCTTCAGCACGTAGGCGGCGGCATTCTCCCGATAGCCAGCGGCGTTCTCTGGATCGGCGTCGGCGAGCTTCGCGGCTACCCGTTCGACCACCATGGACCAGGCCGCAGGGCTGTTCCAGACATGCGGATCGTGCAGCGGGTTGCCCTGGTCGTCGGTCTCCGGCCAGTCCAGCAGCAGGTCGGCCGGAAGTTGGTCTCCCACCGCGAGTTGCCGCTCGCCCAGCGAGGTCAGTTGATCGATCATCTGCGCCTCCAGGTGCAGCCCGTTCCACAGCACCACATCGGCCGACTGGATCGCCTCGATGTCCTTGGTGGACGGCTGGTACGTATGCGGATCACCGCCCGGCCCCACCATGGTGGTGACCTGGGCATCGGGAGCGATGTTGGCGACCGCGTCCGCCAGGTAGCCGGTCGTGGCGTAGACCGTCAATGGCCTCTCCGCTGGACTCCCGGGATCGGCGGCCGCGGCGCAACCGACGAACAAGCAAGTGCCCACAGCAAGGGGGACCAGAACCCGAACAGGGGACCAATGAATCATCAAGCACCTCATCCACTCAACCAGGCCGGACTGTTGATAGTTAGGCTAGCCTAATTTTCATTATTAGCCATATCGAATATCTACCGGCGCTTCGCGACGACGGCGGCAGCTGACGCCCAGGCAGACGTAGAATCAGGGCGCCTGTGCGATCGCTCAGCTCAGGGTGCAGTAGTGCCCTGCGGTCGGTAGCGTCGCCTCGACCTGGCGAATGTTATTGACTAACATTTGTGGGGTGACTGAACTGGCAAGCCCTCGTGCGCTGCGTAGCCGTGCTCGGATTCTTGCTGCCGCGCTGGATCTGTTCGAGGAGCGGGGTTACCGGTCGACGACGGTGGCGCAGATCGCTGCTGCTGCCGGGGTGACGTCGATGACCTTCTTCCGGCATTTCCCGACGAAGGACTCGGTCCTCGTCACCGACCCTTACGATCCGTTGATCGCGGAGGCGATTGCCGCCCAGCCGCTCGACCTGCCCGCGCTGGAGAGGGTCCGCCGGGGTCTTCTTGCCGCGCTGGACGGGATCACCCCGGTGGAGGACGCGACCGCTCGGCGGCGGGTGGCGGTGGTCGCCGGTCTTCCTGAGTTGCGGGGCGCGTTGATGGCGTCCACGCAGGCCACCCAGGATGCGATCGTGGATCGGCTGGTCGGCCAGGGTGTTGATCGTCTCGATGCGGCCGTGGTGACCGCTGCCTGTCTGGGTGCGATTTCGGCCGCGCTGCTGGTCTGGCCCAGGCTGGGCGATGACGTCACGCTGGGGTCGCAGGTCCGTTACGCCCTGGGGCTGTTGGTGGCCGGTGAGGCGCGATGACGGCGCTGGAGCTTCACGGGGTCCGGCATGCGTTCGGTCGCCTGCGTGCGCTGGATGGCTTCGACCTTCGTGTCGCTGGCGGTGAGGTGGTGGCGCTGGTGGGCCTCAACGGTGCCGGCAAGACCACTGCGTTGCGGGTGCTGGCCGGCAGGCTGCGGCCCGATGCGGGTGTTGCGCGCGTTCTGGGTCACGATCCAGCGACCCTGCCGGCCGAGGCCGCCCAGAGCTTTGGGCAGTTGGTGGGCGCTCCACTGGTGTACCGCGAACTGACCGTGCGGGAGAACCTCGTGGCCGCCGCCCGGCTGCACGGACTGAGTCGTGCGCAAGCCATCGAGTCCGCGACGACTGCGGTGGAGCGGTTTGAGTTGGGGCGCTGGGCGGGCCGGGCGGCCGGCGGGCTGTCGTCCGGCAACAGCCAGCGGCTCGGTCTGGCCTGCGCGAGCCTGCATCGACCAACTGCGCTGATCCTCGATGAACCGACCAGCGCGCTGGACCCGGCAGGCGTCGTGATCGTGCGCGAGCTCGTCCGCTCTCTCGCCGACGACGGCGCGGGCGTGCTGGTCTCCAGCCACCACCTCGATGAGGTATCCCGGATCGCCGACCGCATCCTGGTGGCACACGCCGGCCGGATCGTCGGCCCCCTTGCCCCAGGAAGCGCGGAACTCGAGCAACAGTTCTTCGCCATGGTGCTGGCCGCCGACTCCTCCCCACGGGAGTCCGCATGAACTTGTCAGGCGCCGACACAAAGTTCAGGGGCGGATTCGGCGCGGCGTGGGGTTGGGAGCTGCTGAAACTGCGACGTTCGCTGGTTGCCCGGCTGATCACGCCCCTGCTGATCGGGTTGGTGCCACTGGCTTCGATCGGGGCTGTCGCCCTGGCACGGTCACCGGAACTACCAGGGACGGCAGCGGTGAAGTTCGCACCGTACGCCACCGGTGATCTCGCCGCCACCCACCTGCTGGTGGCCGGCCAACTGCTCTCCGTCGGGGTGCTGCTCGCCGGCGGATTCGCAGTGGCGTGGAGTTATGGACGCGAGTTCAGCGAGGGCACCGCCGGCGCCGTGACCGGGCTCGCTGCGCCCCGATGGACGATCGGGGTGGCGAAAGCCCTGATCATCGCGGTCTGGCTGACCGCCAGTGCGATCATCTCGCTCGCCCTCACACTGCTGCTATCGGCAGCCGTAGGTGGCCAACCAGGTGAGGAAGCCTGGCAGAACACCGTAACCGCGACGCTGGCCGCGCTGCTTGTCGTGGCCCTGGTGATGCCCTTCGCCTGCGTCGCCACGCTCACCCGCAGCCCGCTCGGCACCATCGGCGTGCTGATGGCGCTGTACGCGGCGGCGCCGGTGCTGCTGGCGCTGCATGCCGGGCGCATGGCCGACCGCCACGGCTACCACCGGCCGGTGCGCCTGGCCATCGCGCTGT
>Ga0209793_1001863_pt1 | contig 11495 bp, 9 predicted proteins | sample EBPBio122009_DNA_FD_185863 | JGI IMG/M metagenome (GOLD analysis project Ga0209793, IMG submission 185863) | Wastewater treatment Type I Accumulibacter community from EBPR Bioreactor in Madison, WI, USA - Reactor 1_2/2/2009_ DNA (SPAdes) (version 2) | ecosystem: Engineered > Bioreactor > EBPR >... | reverse complement strand
TGCGCGCCCTGCAGGCCGAGGGCCGCCTCACCAATGCCGAACTGGCAAGCCGGATCAACGCCAGCGCGGCCACCTGCCACCGGCGCACCCAACGCCTGTTTGACGAGGGATACATCACCGGCGTGCGGGCCGAACTGGCGCCGTCCCGGGTCGGGCTCGGCGCGCTGGTCATGGTCGGCGTGGTGCTGGATCGCTCGACCCCCGAAAGCTTCGGCGCCTTCGAGGGAGCCGTCCTGGCGATGAAGGAAGTGCTCGACTGCAATCTGGTTGCCGGAGACTTCGACTATCTGCTCAAGATCCGTGTCCGCGACATGGCCGATTTCAACAAACTGCATGGACAGAAACTGATTGCGCTGCCTGGCGTGCGCCAGACGCGGACCTTCTTCGTGATGAAGGAAGTCAAAGAGAACGCGCGGCTGTCGTTCTGACGGCGCCGGACGTTCTGATTCATCGTCCAGACGCCGGCCGGCAGGCGGAACCGGTGATTACATGACTTGCGCCAGCACTCGCCTGCCCGCGGTCAGTTCCATCACGGAGGCCGCGATGGAATGCCGATCGAGCCGGAAATAGCGGTAGAGATCGCCGATCGCACCCGTCTGTCCGAAATGCTCCAGTCGATGATTGCGATAGCGCCGTGATGCCGACGCCAAGGCCGACTGACCCCGTCGAAAAATCGACGTCGTCGATGTCCTGGTTCGGCTCGGATAGCTCTGCGCCCCGCCATATCCGCGAAAGTTCTCAAGTTTTTCGCGGTTCTGCTGGCCCATCAGATACTGGATGGCGTGGAAGACCGGCGAGGCATGCGGCTTCACCGCAACCCGGTCCTGGGGCCGCAGCGCCGAGAAATACAGCGCCGTCATGATCGAGACCATGGAAGCCGAACTCGCCTGGTGCCCGCCGGTCTTGATGCCGTCGACTTTCGGCCGGACATGGTTCGCATGGTGGATCATCCAGTGCGAAAGCCACAGCAGGCGCTTTTCGATCGTCTTGAGATGGCTCCCGTCAGTCATCGCAACGGCTCATTGTCCAAATCGGTAACGGCGGGCGGGGTCTCTTAGAGCGCCGCGCGTCCAATTGGACGCGCAAAGGACGCTCGAATACTTTGAATCTGCTGCATCGTGCTTTCGAAAAGCGACCCCGATTTTCGGGCCGATGCAGGAGGCTCAGCCTTCCTTGTAGTAGTAGCTGTATCCGTTGAGCGCCGGCGCGCCGCCGAGATGGGCGTACAGCACCTTCGATCCCTTCGGAAAGAATCCCTTGCGGACCAGGTCGATCATGCCCTGCATCGATTTTCCCTCGTAGACCGGATCGGTGATCATCGCCTCGGTGCGGGCGGAAAGGCGGATCGCCTCATTGGTTTCCTCCGACGGCACGCCATAGGCGGGATAGGCGTAGTCGGGGTTGATGACGATCTCGTCCTCGCGGATCGCCCGCCCGAGTCCGACCAGGCTGGCCGTTGCATCGACGATCGAGCGAACCTGGGCCCGGGTTTGGGCCAGCGTGCCGGACGCATCGATGCCGATCACCCTGTCGGCCCTGTCCTGCGCGGCAAAGCCGACGATCATGCCGCCCTGGGTCGACCCGGTGACGACGCAAACGATGATGTAGTCGAAGCTGAAGCCCAGTTCCCGTTCCTGGGCCTGGACCTCCTCGGCAAAGCCGACATAGCCCAGCGCGCCGAATTTGTGCACCGACGCGCCGGCCGGAATCGGATAGGGATTGCCGCCGGCGTCCTTGACCGACTGGATCGCATCTTCCCAGCTCTTGCGGATGCCGATGTCAAAACCGTCGTCGACCAGGCGGCTGTCGGCGCCCATCAGCCGCGTCATCAAGATGTTGCCGACGCGGTCGTAGACGGCGTCATAGTGCGGCACCCATTTTTCCTGGATGACGACGCATTTCATCCCGATCTTGGCGGCCGTCGCCGCAACCATGCGGGTATGGTTGGACTGAACGCCGCCGATCGAAACCAGCGTGTCGGCGCCCGACGCAATGGCGTCGGGAACGATATATTCGAGCTTCCGCAACTTGTTGCCGCCCATCGCCAGGCCGGAATTGCAATCGTCGCGCTTGGCGTAGATTTCAACCTCGCCGCCCAGCGCCGCTGTCAGCCGTGGCAGGTGTTCGATCGGCGTCGGGCCGAACGTGAGAGGGTAGCGTTCGAACTTATCAAGCAGTGACATCGATCAGGGCCTCCGTGCCAAATTTCTGGCGGAAGCTATCGGATGTAACGTGAAAGGTGCTCTCTAATTTCGTCGATTTCCTTCCTGTTTCTCGACAGCCGGATGAATGCTTGCGCGCTTTCATCCGAAAAATCAGGGAGAATGAACGATTCTTCCATCCCTGCCCCAATCGCATCGCCTCGCCGAGCCGTGAACCGGACGCTGGACGCCGGAGACTGTGGTCCGGCAGCAAAAACTCGATCAGACGCGACGCGTCTAGTTCTCCCGAGCGCAGACCTGGATGATCTGCTCGCGTAGCCAGGCATGCGCCTGGTTGCCCTCGAACCGCCGGTGCCAGATCAGATGGTTGGCGATCGGGGTGATGTCGAGCGGCACCGGCACCGCGACAAGGCCGTTGCGCTGCACATAGTAGTCGCTGGTGCGGTGGGTGAAGACGCCGACCAGGTCGGAGTTGTTCAGCAACTCCGGCACGATGGTGAAGCTCATCAGCGTCGCGGCGATCCGGCGTTCCACGCCCTGGCGGTCGAGCAAGGCGTCGAACGCCGCGCGGCGGTCGCCGGTCGAGCTGACCACCAGATGCGAATAGCTCAATATGTCCGTCAGTTCCGGCTTTGCCGACGCCGCCAGCAGCGGATGGCCCTTGCGGCACAGGCAGACGAAACGGTCCTCATAGGCGAACTGACGCCTGAGATGCGGCGGCGTCGGATCGAACCAGCCGATCGCAAGATCCACTTCCTCCGACTCGATCAGCCGGATGGCATAGTCGCGGTCGGTCGTGCGCAGGTTGACGAGCAGGCCAGGCGCCACCTTGCCCAGATGCTCCAGCAAGGGCAGCAGCACCGGCAGCGAGAACCGGTCCGGCGCGCCGATCGAAAAGCGCGCATCGGCGGTCGCCGGGTCGAACGCGGCCGGCCGCGCGATGCAGGCGCCGGCGTCCTGCACCAGTTTCGCCAGCAGCGGCGACAGTTCGACCGCGCGCGGCGTCGGCGACAATCCGTCTGGCGTGCGCACCAGCAGCGGGTCCCCAAGCCGGTCGCGCAGCCGCCGCAGCGAGTTCGAAACGGCCGACTGGGTGCGCCCCAGCCGCTGCCCGGTGCGCGTCACGCTGCGTTCTTCGAGCAGGACATGCAGCACGATCAGCAGGTTGAGATCGAAATTATGCAGCATTTTCAATCATCCATCACCCACGATGATGTAGTATAACACGACTATCCATTTCACAAATTGAGATGCTTGCCGCACAGTCCTGACCGTGGAGGATTGGCGATGAACGCAGGCGATACGATGCTGGGCGGGCCGGCGGTGCGGACGGATCCGGACCATCTGCCGTTCAATCCCAGCCCGTCGCGGCCAACGTTCCGCATGCCGGCGGGCGCCGTCGACGCGCATTGCCACGTTTTCGGCCCAGCCAGCGTGTTCCCCTATGCCCCCGCCCGGCGCTACACGCCGGTCGACGCGCCCGCCGAAACCCTGTTTGCCTTGCGCGACCATCTTGGCCTGTCGCGCAATGTCATCGTCCAGGCGACCTGCCACGGCAGCGACAATTCTGCCATGCTCGACGCCATCGCGCGCGCCGGCGGCCTCGCTCGCGGCGTCGCGATCGTCGACGCCGAAATCGCCGACGAGGACCTTCGCCGGCTGCACGAGGCCGGTGTGCGCGGCGTGCGGCTGAACTTCCTCAAGCGCCTGGTCGGCAATGCTCCGCTCCAGCACTACGCCAGGATCGCCAGCCGCATCGCCGAACTGGGCTGGCACATCGTCGTTTATTTCGAAGCGCCGGAACTCGACGAGCTCGCGCCCTACATCCGCTCGCTGCCCGGCCGCGTCGTCATCGACCACATGGGTCGTCCGGACGTGCGCGAGGGCGTCGGAGGCCCGAGCTTCGCCCGGGTGCTCGACCTGCTGCAAAGTGACCCGCGCTTCTGGATCAAGGTTTCCTGCCCCGAGCGGCTGACGGTCGCCGGACCGCCCTATGACGACGTCGTCCCGTTTGCCCGAACGCTGGTTGAACGCTATTGCGACCGTGTGCTGTGGGGCGCCGACTGGCCCCACCCCAACATGACGTCGCATATGCCTGACGACGGCGCGCTGGTCGACTTTATCCCGCGCATCGCGCCAACCACCGACCTGCAGCGCCGATTGCTGGTCGCCAACCCGATGCGGCTCTACTGGCCGGAGGAACTGACGTGACGAGCGCGGCGAACAACGACCGCAACTGGATTGGCTGGACCATCGCCGCGCTTGCCACGATCATGTGCCTGGCTTGCATTGCCTGGAACCTGGAGGTCCACACCCGCCTCGGCGTCGCCATCCTGCGCCAGCAATACATGGCCCTTCAGCTTGGACTTGCGCTGGCGATCGCCTTCCTGCGCTACGGCCCGTCCGGCCGCCGGGTTGACAAGCCGTCCATCGGCGATCTCACCATCGCCGTCATCTGCCTGGCGACGCTGATCTATGCCGCGTTCGACTTCAAATGGCTGCTGCAGGAGCAGTTCTATCGCCCCTGGCAGATCACCCTGATCGGGACGGTCGTCGTCCTCGCCGTGATGGAAGGCATCCGCCGCCGCGCCGGCATGATGCTGTTTTCCATTGTCGCGGTGTTCCTGATCTACGCGCTGCTGGCCGACAAGGCGCCGGGCCAGCTGGTCGGGCGCGAACTGAGCCCCACCCGCCTGGTCGACTATGTCGGCTTCGATTCGTCCGCCGTTTTCTCCGCGCCGCTCGCCGTCGGCGCCATCACCGTGCTGCTGTTCGTCTTTTTCGGGCAATTGCTGTTCGCCGCCGGCGGCGGTGCGTTCTTCACCGACCTGGCGATGGCGGCGGCCGGCCGTTCGCGCGGCGGCAGCGCCAAGATCGCGGTCGTCGGCTCAGCCCTGTTCGGCTCGATTTCAGGTTCCGCCGTGTCCAACGTCGCGACCACCGGCGTCATCACCATTCCCCTGATGCAGCGCGGCGGCTATTCGAGGGAGGACGCCGGCGCGGTCGAGGCCGTCGCCTCCACCGGCGGCCAGCTGACGCCGCCGATCATGGGCGCGGCCGCCTTCCTGATGGCCGAATTCCTCGAAATTCCCTACGCCACGGTTGCCGGCGCCGCGCTGGTTCCCGCCATTCTCTACTACCTCGGCGTTTTCGTGCAGGTCGACCTCATCGCCGCGCGCGACCGTATCACCGCGCCCGACGACGCCCGCCAGACCGCGCGCGACGTGCTGAGGCAAGGCTGGCACTTCCTCATCCCCTTCGTCGTGCTGCTCTACGGCCTGTTCTGGACCCGCATGGACCCGGAAGACGCCGCCCTGCTCGCGTCGCTGGCGATCGTCGCCGCGGGCTTCCTGCGCGGCTATCGCGGCAAACGGCTGACGCTCCGCTCCTTCGGCCAGGTCTTTGTCGACACCGGCACGTCGATGGTGGACCTCATCCTGGTCGTCGCCGCCGCCGGCTTTGTCATCGGCGTGCTCAACGTCACCGGCCTCGGCTTCGCCTTGACGCTGCTGCTGGTCAATTCGGTCGGCTCGAGCCTGGTCCTGCTGCTGCTGATGTCGGCGCTGGTGTGCATCATCCTTGGCATGGGCATGCCCACCTCCGGCGTCTATGTGCTGCTTGCGGCGCTGGTCGCGCCGTCGCTGGTCGAAGCCGGCGTCACACCGGTCGCGGCGCATATGTTCATCCTCTATTTCGGCATGATGTCGATGATCACCCCGCCGGTGGCGCTCGCCTCCTTCGCGGCGGCGACGATTTCGGGCGCCGGTCCTCTCTCCACCGGCCTGGCGTCGATGCGGCTCGGCTGGGCGGCGTTCATCCTGCCGTTCTGCTTTGTCGCAACGCCGGCTTTGCTGCTCGCCGGGCCGTTGCAGGACACCCTCGTCGCCGGCGGCCTCGCTGCGATCGGCATCTGGTCTGTCACCGCCGGCATCACCGGCTATTGGGGCGGCGCGCTGTCGATCCCGCTGCGCGCCGCGATCGTCGCGCTGGGCGCGCTCGCTTTGCCGCTCGGCTTCCTGCCTGTGCCGCTGGCCGTCCATCTGGCGGCGGCCGGCGCGACAATCGCCCTCGGCGCGGCGCTGCTGTTTCGCAAGTCGGGATCGGCTTCGCGGTCCCCGAAAAATTTCAGGCAATCAATCTAGGGAGGAATAGCATGACCGGTTTGAGAACATTGGTGGGCGCGGCGCTCGCCTGTCTGGCGCTCGGCGCAACCGCGCAGGCGCAGGTCGTCTCCATGGCGACCGGCGCGCAGGGGTCGCTCGCCTATAATTCGGGGCAGGCGGTGGCCCGCCTCGCCAATGACAACGGCGTCACCGTGCGCACCCAGCCGCTGGTCGGCTACATGCCGATGCTCCAGAATGGCGAGGTCGATTTCGGCTACGCCAACGGCGCGGAGGCGGCCTTCGCCTACACCGCGACCGGAAATTTCGATCGCAAGCACGAGAACATCAGGATCGCCGGCGTCATGTTCCCGCTCACCACCGGCATCATGGCGCCTTGCGACATGAATCTCGCCAGCGTCAACGACCTTGTCGGCAAGGCCAAGGATCTTCGCATCGCCTCCGAATACGCCTCCTCGACGATCATTCCGTTCTACATCAAGGGCGCGTTGGCCTCCGCCGGGCTGAAATACGAGGATTTCAAGCAGGTTCCGGTGGCCAGTTTCGTCGACGGCATCAATGCGCTGGGCGACGGGCTCGTCGACATCGCGCTGGTCAGCCTCAACGCCGGCGCCGGCCAGGAGGCGGCGGTGAAGCTGAAGGATCGCGGCGGCCTCTGCTACATCTCGGTCAACAACACCGAGCAGGGCATGGCCGAATTCTCGAAATTCCTGCCCGCCGGCTATGTCGCCGAATTGCCGAAGAACGAAAACGTCAACGGCCTGCAGACCCGCGGCGCGGTGCTGATCCGGGTTCCGTGGATGCTGCTCACCAATGCCGGCGTCAGCGACGACCTCGTCTACAAGATGGTCAAGCTGGTCGCCGAGAACAAGGACGCGCTCGGCGCGGCGTTCGGACCCTTCAAGCAGGCGGATGCCAAGATCATGGCGCCGAAGAACCTGATGCCTTACCACCCCGGCGCCCTGCGTTATTACCACGAAGCCGGCATTGCCACCGACAAGTGATCGAACCGGGCCGGCGGCCGCCGCCGGCCCCCGCCGTTCAATCGAGGATCATTGACGATGATGACTGAACTCACGGCCGCCGACGGCCACAGGCTGCAGTGCTGGATGGTCGAGGCGGCAGGCCCCGCGCGCGGCGGCGTCGTTATCCTGCAGGAAATCTTCGGCGTCACAGACCAGCTGAAGGGCGTCGCCGACGCCTACGCCGCCGACGGCTACGACGTCGCCATTCCCGCCTTGTTCGACCGCCAGCAGCCCGGCGCGGTGATCCCCTTCTCGGAAGGGCCGCGCGGCCGCGACCTGATGCTGAACGCCAGGCTCGACCAGACCATGCTCGACGTCGACGCGGCGGCTAAGGCGCTCGCCGCCCGCGGCCAAAAAGTTGCGGTCATCGGTTTCTGCTGGGGCGGCGGTCTTGCCCTGCGCGCCGCCCAGAAACTCGACATCGACGCCGCCGTCGCTTTCTACGGCACCCGCCTGCCGCAATATCTCGACAGCCCGCTGAATGCGCCGCTGCTCGGCCATTTCGGCCGCTCGGACGACCACATCCCGCCGCAGATGCTGGCCGAGGCGCAAGCCTATCTGCCACAGATGCAGGTGCATCTTTACGACGCCGGCCACGCCTTCGCCAATGACGCGCGCCCCTCCTATGTCGCCGACGCCGCGGCGCTCGCCCATCGGCGCACCCGCGACTTTCTGGCCAGGCATCTGGGCGACTAGCGTCGCCTCAAGGCTTGACCGCCGGACGCACTTTCCGCCATCGTCCTCCCATCGTCGGAGGAGATCGCGGTGGCGGAAAAATACGACGCAATCGTCATCGGCGGCGGGCTGGCGGGACTGGTCGCCGCCGCCGAGCTTGGCGACGCCGGCAACAAGACGCTGATCCTCGAACAGGAAGGCGGCGACTGGCTCGGCGGCCAGGCCTACTGGTCGCTTGGCGGCCTGTTCATGGTCGACACGCCCGAGCAGCGGCGTCTGCGCATCCGCGACAGCCGTGAGCTCGCTCTGCAGGACTGGATGGGCTCGGCAAAATTCGACCGGCCGCACGACGCCTGGCCGCGCCGGGTGGCCGAGGCCTATGTCAATTTCGCCGCCGGCGAGATGCGCTCCTGGCTGCACGCAATGGGCATGCGCTGGTGGCCGGTGGTCGGCTGGGCCGAGCGCGGCGGCGCGCTGGCTGACGGCCACGGCAATTCGGTGCCGCGCTTCCACCTCACCTGGGGCACCGGTCCCGGCATCGTCGCGCCATTCGAACGGCGCGTGCGCCAACACGTCGCAAGCGGCCTCACCACGCTCAAATTCCGCCATCGCGCCTCCCGTCTGATCAAGACGAACGACGCGGTCACCGGCGTCGCCGGCGACATCCTCGCCCCGACCGACGTCGCGCGCGGCCGGCAGTCGAACCGCGACATCGCCGGCGATTTCGAATTCTCGGCCGACAATGTGCTGGTGACCTCCGGCGGCATTGGCGGCGACCACGAACTGGTCCGGAAAGTCTGGCCGACCGATCGCCTCGGCCCCGCGCCGAGATCCATGGTCGCCGGCGTGCCCCACCATGTCGATGGCCGCATGATCGAGATCAGCCGCCAGGCCGGGGCCGACATCATCAACACCGACCGCATGTGGCACTATGTCGAGGGCGTCAGGAACTGGGACCCGATCTGGCCGAACCACGGCATCCGCATTCTCTCCGCCCCCTCGCCGATGTGGTTCGACGCCGACGGCGTCAGGCTCGAGGCGCCGTTCTTCCCCTCCTACGATTCGCTCGGCACGCTGCGGCGCGTTCTCGCCACCGGCAAGGACCATTCCTGGTTCATCCTGACGTCGACGATGGCGGCCAAGGAATTCGTCCTCTCCGGCTCGGAGCAGAACCTCGACTTCACCGGCAAGGACTGGCGCGCGGTGCTGAAGAATCGCCGTGGCGGCAGGACCCCGCCGTCGGTGCAGGCGTTCCTCGACAAAGGCGAGGATTTCATCGTCCGCGACAATCTCGGCGACCTGGTCGCGGCGATGAACGCGCTGGCGGGCGACCAGGCGCTCGACCATGCCTCGATCCGCGACCAGATCGAGGCGCGCGACCGCGAGACCGCCCACAAATTCTCCAAGGACGCGCAATTGCAGGGCGTCCACAATGCCCGCCGCTACATCGGCGACAAGATATTCCGGGTGACCAGGCCGCACCGGATTCTCGACCCGGCGCACGGGCCGCTGGTCGCCATCCGGCTGCACATCCTCACGCGCAAGACGCTGGGCGGCGTGCACACCAATGTCGACGGCCAGGTGCTGGGCGCCGACGGCGAACCGATCGGCGGGCTTTATGCGGCCGGCGAGGTCGCCGGCGGCGGCGGCGGCGGTTATCACGGCTACAACGCGCTCGAAGGCACGTTTCTCGGCAGCTGCCTGTTTTCGGGCCGCAACGCCGGACGCCACGCGGCGCGGCGCTGAATCCAGATGGGAACGAAATCATGCTGAACGGCGTCAGGATCGTCCAGATCGAGGGCCTCGGTCCCGCGCCCTTCGCCGCCATGCTGCTGGCCGACCTCGGCGCCGATGTCACCGTCGTCCATCGCAAGGAGAATTCCGGCGCCTCGCCCGGCGCTGCCGGCCGCTCGATCCTTGATCGCGGCAAGCGGTCGATCGAACTCGACCTGAAGGACGCCGCCGACATCGCCTTGCTCAGGCGCATGATCGAACGGGCCGACGGGCTGATCGAGGGCTTTCGCCCCGGCGTCATGGAACGGCTGGAGCTGGGGCCAGACCAATGCCGCGCGATCAATCCGAGACTTGTCTATGGCCGCATGACCGGATGGGGCCAGGACGGGCCGCTGGCGCGCGTCGCCGGCCACGACATGAACTATATCGGCCTGTCGGGCGCGCTGTGGTATTCGTCGCTGCCCGGCGAGCCGCCAATGGCGCCGGCGACGCTGGTGGGCGACATCGGCGGCGGCGCGCTCTATCTGGTGGTCGGTATGCTGGCGGGACTGATTTCCGCCCGCGCATCCGGCGCCGGAACGGTGGTCGACGCCGCGATCGTCGATGGCTCGGCCCATATGATGAACCTGCTGATGAGCCTGAACGCCATCGGCGCGCTCAGCTCCGCCCGTGGCGCAAGCCTGCTCGACGGACCGCACTGGTCGCGCAGCTACGCCACGGCGGACGGCGGTTTCATGAGCGTGCAGGCGCTCGAGCCGAAATTCTACGCGCTGTTTCTCGAACGCCTCGGCGTCGCCGGCGACCCTGACTATGCGCGCCAGCACGACAAGAGACTGTGGCCCAGGCTTTGCGCCCGCACGGCGGAGATTTTTGCGACAAAGACCCGGGCGCAATGGGCCGCGATTTTTGAGGGCTCGGACGCCTGCGTCGGCCAGGTCCTCACCCCGCAGGACTCGTCGCAACATCCGCACATGGCGGCGCGCGGCACGTGGCAGACGCTCGACGGGCTGCTGCAGGCCGCGCCCGCGCCGCGCTTCGGTTCCGGCCCGCCGCCGACGCCGGGGCCAATCCCGGCGCGCGGCCAGCATTCGGCCGAAATCCGCGCCGAGTTCGACGCTTAGATGTGCAGCGCGTGGCCGAGCGCCTTCAGCACTGATTCCGCAAAACCCTCGCTCTGGGTCGGATGGGCGTGGATGGTGCCGGCGATGTCTTCCAGCCGCGCGCCCATTTCGATCGCCAGCGAAAACGCCGCCGACAGTTCCGACACGCCGGCGCCGACCGCCTGGATGCCGAGCACGACATGATTGTCGGCGCGCGCCACGGTGCGCACGAAACCGTCCTCCGACTGCAGCGTCATCGCCCGGCCATTGGCCGAGAACGGAAACAGCCCGATCTTGATCTCGCGGCCCGATTTTTTCGCCTCGTCGGGCGACAGGCCGACCGAGACGATTTCCGGGTCGGTGAAGCACACGGCGGGGATCGACTGCCTGTCCCAGCTGCGCTTCTGGCCGGCGACGATCTCGGCGACCATTTCACCCTGCGCCATGGCGCGATGCGCCAGCATCGGCTCGCCGGTGACGTCGCCGATGGCGTAGACGCCGCGCATCGAGGTGCGGCACTGGTCGTCGATCCTGATGAAGCGCCCGTCGAGATCGACGTCGATCTCCTCGCGCCCCCAGCCGTCCATCACCGGCTTGCGGCCGACCGTCACCAGCACCTTGTCGGCCTTGACGGTCCGCTCGCCGCCGTCGGCGGTTTCGACCAGCAGCCCGCCGACG
>Ga0209793_1001862_pt1 | contig 11507 bp, 13 predicted proteins | sample EBPBio122009_DNA_FD_185863 | JGI IMG/M metagenome (GOLD analysis project Ga0209793, IMG submission 185863) | Wastewater treatment Type I Accumulibacter community from EBPR Bioreactor in Madison, WI, USA - Reactor 1_2/2/2009_ DNA (SPAdes) (version 2) | ecosystem: Engineered > Bioreactor > EBPR >... | reverse complement strand
CCTATCTCTGGAACGAAATTGACCGACCCCTCGAACGCTTCAGGCCGATCCGCGCTAACCGTTTCAATCCAAACAACTTCGCTTTCCCTTAGCGGGTATTATTGCAGAAATGCCCACGGAGCCCCGTCAGGGGCTACCGATGCCGTTGAGACGTGGGCGCGCACTTCAGAAATCTCCTTCAGCGCAGTGCCGAATGGTGACAAATATGCAGAGAAGGGCAGCTTCACCTACCGCTACCGGGAGTTCCCGCAGAACGGTTCCGGGGCCGTTTTGATTTCACAGCGCCAGGGTAATTGAAGCTGCATACACCAGGACACATATGCTTTCCACACCCTCTTCCACGCGGACTGTTATGACAACCGATGAGCTTCGCGCGCAGCTTGAGCAACTCTTTCCCCCGTTCAGCGCGTCTTGCGCGGGTTCCCTGTTCAGGAGCAAGGATGGATGCTTTACGCCACATGGCCTGTGCGCTGAGTTCAGTCGCTTCTACCGCGCACACGTTGCCGACTTCGGCCTTGTCGAGAAGGTCGAACTCTTCCGCCTCGTTGAATCGATCGTCGCCTCGGACCCTCACGACAGCAATCCGCTGGCGAATTCGGTGTGCACCTGCTTCCTGGAAAACATCGCCGACACCGAAGCCGGAGAAATCAGCCGACCGCTCATGGGACCGTTCAGCCGGGCCTATTTCGACCCCTGGCATGTGCGGCCTTCCGGCTGACGGCGGCGTTCGCGGCTGATGGATGCGCAGGAGTTCAGCAAGTACGGCCATGTGTTCCGGCCGGGCTTGTTCCGGCGCAGGCGAGCATTCTGGCTCGATGGCGACATTCTCCACTGGCGCAAGGGCCGCGTGAAAGGGCATATCGCCTTGTCGGCGATCACGGACGTGGTCGTGCTGGAGCAGGCTGGAGGAGCCACCTGCCGATTGATCGAGGCGAATGGGCGCAGACATCGGATTTCCGAACGGCATTGGTTCGGATGGGAGGTCGGAGAGCGGCATCGCTTCGGCACGAGTGAGTTGCGCTGTGCTACGTTCGCCTCGCTTGTTGCGGCCATTCGCCGGCGCATGAATAAAAAACACCCGGCTGAACGCAAATAATCGCCGCCGACTCGTGGCCCTGAAAAGCCATTCAATTCGGCCTGGAGCGGATCGATTTTCCAAGCCATGCCGTGATGTCGCCTTCCGCCCGGTTCTCGTCCTGGCCAAAATGCGCGGCCCGTTCATGCTGTAATTCTGCGCCCAGCGGGCGACGTGCGCGGGGTCTGTCGGAGGCCTCGGCAAGACGGCCGCCTTCAAGTCGAACGAACCCTGCTTCCAGTACGACGCTGCCGGTTCCCTCGTCTTCATAAGAGGTCAGCGCGATGTCGCAACCCGCGCGTCCCGGTATCGCCGAGACAATCGACGAAGGCCCCCAGTCATGCACCTCGCCATACCAGCCGAGCGGTTGCCATGTGTTGGAGAAAACATGGATCGTCCATGAATTGATGCGCCATTCGGTTTCCTGCCCGTTCCACAAGGCGACGACCTGTTCTTCCGCGCCATCGGCATCGAGATCGACGCGGAGCACATGCCACGCGTCGAAACGTCCGTCCGCCAGCGTGTCGCGATATGACTGGATGGGTTGTCCCTCACGCATGACCAGCAGCGCGTGCGACCAGGCATATTTCGACATGATGCTATCTGGCGCATCTTGCACATCGACGCGGCAGCGCCACAGCGTAACGCCGGCCTCCACCGGGAAACGGCGGCCTAGTCCGCAGCCGGCCGGGTTTGGGGGCACACTTTCCAGCACGGCCGCCGCCGGTGGACGCAGCAATCCGACACCGGAGCAAGGCGCTATCGTGCCCGCCATGGCGGAAGACATCAGCGTGGCGGCGAAACCTGCGGAGAGAAGAAAGCTCAGCACTGTTCGGCTTGGCAATCGCTTCATCCTTGAACCCGCCTCAGATAGGAATATGCGGTCGACCATCCCGTCGTCTTCGCCAGTTTCCCTGCCGCCTGTTCTGCCATGCGGTGAGATGATCGCGGTTCAGGGCACCACATAATCCACCCTGGAGACCACGAGCCGATCATCCTCGATACCGAAGGCAATCACCGCGCTGCCACCGGTGGGACAGCAATTGCCGTCGTCCGATCGCCAGAGACCGGTGCGGGCGATCATTCCAGACCACGGGTCTTGAAACTCGAATTGAACGCCCTTCCAGATTTCAAGCCCTGCGGGCAGTTTCTCCCCGATCGTCTTCAGCCATGTGCCCATGTCAATCTGTCGCCAGCCTTCCCGAGCGACGGCATCGCCAGGATCGCGCCATTGATAGAGCCGGTCGGCATTGTAGGCGCCGGTTCCACCGCCATATCCGGCGATATGCAACAGGCCAGTCTCGCTGAGCTGGGGCGGCGAGAAGCGCCAGCCATTAAAGCCGGCATCCATCACGGTCCATTTGCCGGAAGCATGCTGAAACAGCACGAACCCGCCCATGACGCCGTCTTCGGGGGTGAACCCGGTCTGGGTCTGCCAAGCCAGCATCGGCTCGCCATCCCGGTCGCCGCCGTCGGCATTGACGTAGCCGGCCGTCAGGACCCGACAATTGCGCAGGATGGTTTCGAGACATGTCGAGCCAATGCCCTCGATCGGCATATGCGACCCCGCCGATGCGGGCATGGCGGCACCAAGGAGAGCAAGCAACACGGCGATCACGAGTGGTTTCATTGGCATCCTCCGGAAGCGAGTGGGCGATATTCTACAACATGGTCTCGGGCCGCCCCGGCAGGCACGTCAGCTAAGGGCGATCTCGACATACTGCTGCGTCTGAGGCTCACGGCGGGCGAGGTCGACACCAGCGTTTGTCTTGCCGCGCCGGAGCTCGCTGCAAGCAGGAGTGCGAGAATCTCCTGCCAGCGTGCAATCTCGTCCGATGTATCGCCATCCCATTGCGGCAGGGCGTCGCGTTCGCGCGCAAGCCTGTCCAGTTCATCCAGAATCTCGATCACGTCCGAGGCTGCGAGGCGGCTCCCCACTCCCGCCAGGGCGACGTTGTCCGGTCGCGCGAATGGCGTTGCATCGCCCCTGACTTCGTTCAGCAATTTGCGAAAGCGCTGCATGAAGTCTCATTTCCCGTCGAAACACCACCATAACAGCACAAAGCGGCGTTTCTCATAACGATGGTGGATTGGGACCAGTACATCAAGATCGCGAAGATCGAAGCGCAGTAACGCCCAGTTGCCTCACGCCAGGCCGCGGCGGATCGCCTCGCGCGCCGCTTCCGCGCGCGAGGTAATGTTGAGCTTCTGGTAAATCGCCTTGACGTAGCTCGCGACCGTCTGCGGCTTGAGCCCGAGCCGGGTGGCCGTCTCGGCAACGGTAAGCCCTTTCGACAACAGGCTCAGGGTCTCGATCTCCCGGTTGGTCAAGCCAGCGTTGTCACGCACCGGAGACATGGGACGCGGCGTCCGGAAATGCGCCAGCATGCGGTGCGCGATCGAGGGGGACAGCGGCGGCTCACCCTGCTCGATCCGGCGCAGGTAGCCGATCAGGAGATCGACGTCCTCGTCCTTGAGCAGATAGCCGCGCGCGCCGGCCGCGATCGCTTCGAACAGATGTGCGTCGTCGTCATAGATCGTGGCGACGATCGACAGGGTGTCCGGTCGTTCGGCCGCGAGCCGGCGCACAATGTCGATCCCCGATCCGTCGGGCAGCCCGAGATCGATCACGGCGAGAGTGAAGTCACCGCCAAGACCGGACGCCGCATCGAGGCAGGCCTGCGCCTCGTGCAGTGATGAGGCCGTGACAATGCTGATGCCGGGAAACGCGCTTGTAAGCGCACCGTGCAGCCAGTCGCGCGTGCGCGGCTGATCCTCGACCAGCAGGCATTTGTGCGCAGACAGGTTGGTCGCCAGAGCGGGCATCATCCGCCTCAAGCCTACCGGATTTCTCCCCGACGCCAACCCCTGTTCAGGGGTGCCCCGCGGTCTTCAACGGGACCGCAATAGCCATCGAGGTACCGCCGGGCGTCGATGTTGCCGTCAGGCTGCCGCCGATCTCCTCGACGCGCCGCTGGACGTTACCCAGTCCGAAACCGCGTCCCGGACCGTCCGCAGGCATCCCCCAGCCGTCGTCGCTGATGCGCAGGGTAAGGTCCGTGCCGGTGAGCGCGATGTCGGCACGCACGCGCGTTGCATGGGCATGGCGCATGACGTTGCTCACGATCTCCCGCACCGACGACACCAGGGCCTTGGTCTGGCGATAGTCGAGTACGGCATTCTGCGCGAGCTCTTCTTCCATGGCAGGCCATTCCAGGGCGATGCCGACCGTCTCAAGGCGCCGCGCGGTCTCATGACGCGCTTCGGCCAGCACGCGATCCAGCGCTGCCTCTTCGCCGTTCAAGCCGCTGACGATCGAGCGGATGTCGGACAGAGCGGCATGCAGAACCGGACGCGTGCGGTCGTCGACGCTGTGCAGCCCGGTGAGCAGGCGGGCGCCGACATCGTCATGCAGGTCGCGCGCGATGCGCTGACGCTCTTCCAAAACACCGCGATCATAGGCGTCGCGGTTGGTGTCCGCCTGCATCACCAGGGCGACGAGTTGCTTCGCCAACTGCAGGTCGTGCGGCCCGAACATCCCCTTGCCAGCGAAGGGATAGGACAGGCGTAGCGCCGGTGAGTCCGCGACCGGCGGGATCAGCATGTCTAGGCCGTCGTCTACCACGGCCACGTCGCCGACCGGCGTCTTGGCCGGCACGATCTTGAGCGGATCGTAGAGCCGCGCGAGCAGCGCGCGCCAGCGTTCCGTGCGTTCCGCGCGAGTGAGGCTGAAGGCGACTTCCATCGCGCCGGCAAACAGCTCGTGCACCGGCGGGAGGCGCTTGCTGTAGATGCCCCGCCACAAGGCATCGCGCAGCGGCAGATAGCCGAAGCTGGTGATCAGCAGCGAGATGCCCAGCGCCGGCCCGCGCTCGAGGTGGAGGAACCAGATCAGCGCCGCGTCGAGCACCAACAGCACGACGGCACCGCTGGTGTAGAACAGGATGCGGAAGGACCAGTCACCCAATTCGAACAGGCGATAGCGCCGGATGCCGAGCGCGATGCCGCTGTATATCAGCAGGAAGAAGGCAAAGGCGAAGCCCTGGCTGATGGCCGGCTCGATCTCCAACAGCAGTGGAATCGCGATCGCCGCGACGAAGGCGCCTGCGCCGATGACCACAGACAGCCCGAGCCAGCGCATCGCGGCGCGCGTCACCGGCATGTCGCGCGCGAGCCAGCGCTGCAGCAGGATCAGCGCGATGATCGCCAGCATCTCGAGGAGCATCGGCACGTACATCCCGGTGACGGGATCGGGTAACAGGCGCGTGACGTCGGCAGTCAGCGTTGCCGCAAGGATCACAGGGATCGCCAGCAGCCAGACGGGGCGCACCAGCGGCCGCGGATAGCTGAGGAACAGCGCGATCATCGCGCCGCCGAACATATGCGTTCCGAAATGATTGAGTACCGACAGGCCGAAGAACGAACCGCCGTCGATGGCCAGCTCGCGCGTGCTGTAAATCGCGGCCGGCAACGCCGACAGCAGCAGCCCTACACCCGAGAGGGCGAACATTCCCGCGGCGAGATCGCCGCGGCGCATCGACCAGACCCAGGCGCCAATGGCGAAACCGGCGAGGCCCGACAGAAGCTGCACCCAGAAAACCACGGGCAGGTCGGCGATAGACCGCGCGCGCGGTTGGATTGTCGCAACATACGTCGTGCGGGTCGCATTGTCGGTGAAATCAAGCGCGACCGTCTGCCCGCTGATGATGCCGGCAAGCTCCGTTTGGCGCTTCATGAAATCCGCGAGCGCGGCGTAACTTTCCAATCCATCCGGATCCTCGACTAGGTCTCCGGCGGTGAGTTGCACTACTGCCGGTACCTGCCCCGCCGACGCGCTATCGCGCGCGGAGCCGATGGCGGCGAGCTTCGTGCCTGGCGAGGCTCGCAACCCATCGGCCGGTCCACCCAGAGCAACAGACTTGACAGTGATGGCATTGCGAACGGGATCGGCGGCAAGTTCTAGGCCAAGATATGGCCGGGAGATCGCAATCGCAACCGTCACGACGGCTGCGGCAATGCAGATCAGCATCACGCGGAGCAAGATGTTGCCCGGCGACAACCGCCGGGCTTCGCCCGCTGCCTGACCGGCAACATCGCATCCACCGGTCGGCAGGCGCTGCTCCGCCTCGCTGATTGTCCCCGTCGAACTCACGCCGATCCCCCAGTCCCCGCGGGCTTATACCATCGGGCTGTTCGCCTGGGTAGCACTTTGATTCGGCAGCGCGGCGCCGAAGTCATCGTTTCATTTTGCAGACACGAGGTGGAAAACTAGAACGTTCCGCTCATGCCGCGACGTTGAGTTTCCTCATCCTGCACCTCACCGTCGGTGATCCGCAGCAGGCGCGGGAAGGTCGAGGCCAGTTCCGATCGGTGGGTGATCACAAGCAGCGTCCGTCCGGCCATGGCGCGGCAAACATTGCTGATGACGGCGCGTTCCGTCTCGGCGTCGAGCGACGACGTCGCTTCGTCGAGAATGAGGATGTCAGGCTCGCGCAGCATCGCCCGCGCGATCCCGATCCGCTGGCGCTGCCCGGCTGAGAGCGGTTCACCACTGCTGGTGAGGCAGGTCGCCATCCCGTCGGGCAGGCCGCCGATGACATCGGTCAATTGGGCGAGCGACACCGCCTTGGTCACGGCGGACGCCGGAAAGGCGTCGTCCCACAGGCGGATATTGTCCTCGATGCTGGCGCTGAAGATGTCCACCACATGCGGCACGACGAGGACACGGCGACGATAATGGCCGAGCGGAACATCCGATGCGTCACGCGGTCCCACATGCATGGCGCCGTCGTTTATATCGACCAATCGCGCGATGAGATGCGCAAGCGTGGTCTTGCCGCCGCCCGACGGCCCGGCAATGGCGACGTGATCTCCGGCTTTGATGGCGAGAGTCACGCTCTTCAGGGCAGGCGCGCCGTCACCGTGACGATACGTAACGTCCGCGAGCGACAATCCTTGGTTCAGCCGGACGGGGCTATCCGCGCCGCCGTCTATATCCTCAAACTCTGGCCCCACCAGAACAACGGAAACACGGTCCAGACTCGCGAGCGAGCGTTGCGCCACCTCCCAATGGACGCAGATGTCGCCAACGGGGCCGGCAAGCGAGCCGGATACCATCAGGAACAGCACGAGCTCACCGGCGCTGATCTGTCCCTGCATCGCGAGCCATGCGCCGACGCAACCGACGACGCCGGGTGCGACGGCGATCCACGCACGATTGACGGCGTCGGCCGCGCCGAGGCGTTCGCGCAGCACACGCAAGCTTCCTCCCTCCGCCTGCTGGTGGCTCGTGAAGCGCTCATGGATTGGTCGATGCGCACTCAGCGACTTGATCGTCAGCAGTGATGTGACGCTTTCGACGATCAGCGAGAAGCGGCGATCGCGCTCGACCAACCATCCGGCGAACCCAGACCGCGTCAGGCGCGCTAGTTGCGTCGATGTCAGCAGCGCGAGCGCAAGCGTCACCAGCGCGACGGCCGCAAGCCGGATATCGATGACCACGATCAGCAACGTATAGCTGAGCGTGAGGATCGCGCTGGTCATCAGGTCCGGCATGGTGCGCGCCACCATGTCGATGACGTCGTCGAGATCGTCGAAGGCACGGATCGCGCCGGCATGGCCGTCGCTTCGCAGGCGCGACAGAGGCAGCCGCAGGATCGAGGCGAACAGCAGCGGGGCGATGCGCCGCCGCAGGCCGACCTGCGCGCGGACGATCAGGCGGTGCCGAAGCAGGACGAGCCCGGCATCGGCGAGCGCGCAGGTGAGAAAGCCCGCAGCGATCAGCGCGATCAGTGGCAACGTGATGGCATGGGCGACGACGCCGTCGACGAGCCGCGCGATCAGCAGCGGCGCGAGCACCGCGACGCCGCCGAGCGCAATCGCGATAACCACGGCCAGCGACAACGGCGCGAACGGCCCGCGCAACTCGGCGCGGAACAGCGTCCAAAGCCCCGAGAACCCGCTACCCATCATGCCGGTCCGCGCCTCATGAATCAGGACAGAAGGAGGTCGGTCATGGCGTCGACCATCGGGGCGCCGGTGAGCAACTCGATCCACAGCCACTGTCCATTGGGATTGAGCTCGAGAAACACCGTCTCGTCCTCAGGCGTGACGATCAGGTCGAAAGCGCCGAAGCGGAGATTGCAGAGCCTCAGCATCTCGCGCAGGCGGTCCTCGACCGCGGGCTCGAGGTCGATCAGGCTGTGCGCGACCTTCTCCGGGCTGACACGTCGCCAGTCGGTTTCGGCACCAGGCGTACGCTGCGAATCCAGCCGACAGGCAAACACCTTGTCACCGATGATGGTGACGCGCAGCTCGTAGGCCTTGGGTGTGTATTCCTGCAGTAGTGTCGGGCAAAGTGCGATCCGATCGAGGTTGTCGTCGAATTCCTGCGTCCCGACCTTGCGGGCGAAGATGAAATAGATCTCGTCGTCCGTGGTGAAGCCCGGCTCCTTCATCGGCTTGCACAACAAGTCGCCGCCAACATCCTGCTGGAACGTTCGCGCGCGCGCAGGATCGTTGGTCACCAGGGTGCGCGGGACCTTGAGGCCCAGCTCGCGCGCGAGGCGGAGTTGCGGGAATTTGCGCTGCGCGACGCGATTGTCCTCCGGGTTATTGTACCAGGGGATCGTGCGGATGCAGCTGAGATAGCTCATCAGTTCGATGGTCTCGGTGCGGATCGTGGTGCGTGCCGCCTCTTCGGTTACGCCCTCGGGCGGATTTGGCTCGCGGGGCTTGCGATGCCACGCTGCATGCACGCCATCGGGAAAGCGCACCGACCGGCCCCAGCGATCATGGAAGGACATCACACCGTCGCGCCCGTCCAGATCGACATAATAGTCGATATGGAAGTCGTCCGAATTGAGCCGGAAGAACGGACGGTCGCGCTCACGCAGCTTCTCGATCACCGCATCGGCATGCGGATCGAATTTCTCGGTAACAATAAGAATGGGCTTGGACATGGTGACGTTCGAAGGTGCACGAAACGTTCGCCGCCCCGGATCGTTGGCGCGGCGAACGGTCGATGGCGTCAGTCGTCCTGGGTGTTGGTGCGGTCGCCCGACGCGGTGCCGTTCACCGTCGAGCGATCGCTGTAGGTCTTGCCCATCGCGTTGATGCGCCCGATCCAGGTCTGAGTGACCGGGTCGTAGTGGCCCACATTCTCGACATCGCTGGTGCTCGGGTCGAAGAGGTGGGCGTTCAGCATGACGAATGCACGCTGTGCAGTCTGAGTCTGATGTTGCACCTGAGTTTCCTTTCAGTCTGACGATGGCCCCCTGAGCCGCAGCGAACGGCGCACACGCGTTATCCTGCGGTCGAACGGCCACCTCTCAGGATTAGTGATCCAGGACACCGCCGCAACCCCGGTTCAGGGGGGCTGATCTCGTATCGAAGCGTGATCTTTTCAGCCCGCAGGATCGGTCGCGTGCACTGGGACGATACCCGTCGCACGCAAAAATCGTGCCGCCCAGTCGTGACCAGTGCGCGCGCGATTCGCAGGCCAGGGCGTGGCCCCACTCCTCATGCATATCGAGTTCGGCATCGGCCCACCGGGCGACGCCCTGATTGTGCGGGTCGATCGAATCGTCTCAGTGAACGCTTGAACAACCCTTGTGCTTGTGCTGCGACTACCAACAGTCGTGGGCGTTGATGTCTAGCAGTAGGGCGTATTCATTTCGCAAGGGCATTTGGATTGCGATGCTTTGGAGTGAGGGCGTGGTTGTTCTGGAGGCTGGGTTCCGATTGGAAAACGGCGACGACGACGCCGACCGTCCGCGCGCCGCCCTCTGGGCGCAGCGTTCCAGCGCGAACGGATAGGACTGGCACCGAGGAAGGAGATGGAGATGAGACACTACCGGCCGTCAATCATGAATCAACCAGCAGCTAAGGGGGCTCTCGTATGACCCTGATTTCCCTCACTCTCTTGACGATTCAGAGCGTCGTCTTTCTGGCCTGGATCGCCCTTGCCTTCCGTTGGCTGTTTGCCCTGCGTGCCGATGCTGTTGCCGAAAGTGGCACCGCGTTGCCTGGACCACGATGGGCAATCCGCGCCTTTCGCGGCGGACTGGTGGCTAAGTGTTACGCTAGAGACAGGCTTTGGCTCGGCATTTTGACACGGTGTTGTCACATAAACACGGCGTCAGTGAATTGAGCATAGAGACGGTGGGATGAAGACTCCTGCCGTCAGCTACAAGCGCCACCGTTTCCCGCAAGAGATCATCTCGAATGCGGTCTGGCTGTATTTCAGGTTTCCGCTGAGCTTACGCCTTGTCGAGGAAATGTTGCTGGAGCGCGGAATTGTTGTCTCTTATGAAACGATCCGTCGATGGGGTCGGAAATTCGGACCAGCCTACGCAAAGCAACTTCGTCGCAGGCGACCCTCGCGTCAGGATGTGTGGCATCTGGATGAGGTGGTGATTTCCATCGCCGGCAAAAAGCACTGGCTTTGGCGTGCCGTTGATCAAAATGGCTTTGTTCTCGACGAGATTGTTCAGAACCGACGCGATACGAAGGCTGCCAAGCGATTGCTCATCAGACTGCTGAAGAAAGCAGGCATGCCGCCCAAGCGGATCATCACCGACAAGCTTCGCTCATATGGCGCGGCCAAGCGTGAGGTTATGCCGGCTGTGGAGCACAGATCCCATAAGGGTCTCAATAATCGAGCGGAAAATTCCCATTTGCCACTGCGGAAACGGGAGAGGACGATGCAAGGTTTCCGATCACCGGGAAGTCTGCAGCGCTTCATCTCGATCTTCTCCGCACTTCGAAATCTCTTCGTCGCCCCACGTCACAAACGATCCGCACTGGCCACTCATATTCATCGCATTCGCGCAATGGCGCACTGGAAGGTCGTCACCGGCGCGGCTGCCTGATCGCAGACCCCTGCGACGAAGACCGCTCGCCGCTTGATAACGTGACAACTCCGCCGCAGCTTCTCCACCGCCGGCTGGCCTTCCCAGAGGCCTGTCCCGGTCTGCGCCCAGTAGGCGACGTCCGACTGGCTGAACCCGGCCTCCAGCGTGCCGCCGTTGATCGAGTTGACATTGCCGACCGAGCCGTTCGAGGCGACGGCGGTGGCCACGAGCCCTGGCACGCCGCAGGAGCCCCCCTCCTCGCAAGCGCGCGAGCCGGGCGGGTTCGAAATGGCGTTCGCGATCAGGCCGCCGATCGGATAATAGGTGCCGGCCGTGCCGCCGGTGCCGATGCGGAAGAACTGCATGTCCTGGGCGCCTGCACCCTGGAACATCAGGCCGACGGCAAGCGCCGCACCGGCCATCGTCTTGAACGAAAAGAATTTCATATCTACCTCCCAGCGAGAATTATCGGTCTTCGATGCCGCCTTTCGGCGGGCATTCGGGAAGACTAGGCGGAAAGGGTAAGGCGGGTCCACCCCGGGGAGCAGGGTATTTCCGGCGCTGTCGTGTTCGCCACG
>Ga0209793_1001859_pt1 | contig 11521 bp, 8 predicted proteins | sample EBPBio122009_DNA_FD_185863 | JGI IMG/M metagenome (GOLD analysis project Ga0209793, IMG submission 185863) | Wastewater treatment Type I Accumulibacter community from EBPR Bioreactor in Madison, WI, USA - Reactor 1_2/2/2009_ DNA (SPAdes) (version 2) | ecosystem: Engineered > Bioreactor > EBPR >... | reverse complement strand
GTCGAGGTAGACATTCCAGTAGTCGGTCACCAGCACTGTCGTACTGGGCTTCTTCGACTGGTCGATGACGCCGAGGACGGCGTCCAGCCGAGCCGCCATCGAAGCGATCCCGGGTTGGTAGCAGTGCGCATCGCAGCCCTGGTCGCAGGAGTCGAGCGAGGGCTGGAGGTCGTTGGCGCCGATGGTCAGCACGATCACGTCGGCCTGCTCGAGCTGGGCGATGGCCTTGTCGTCGGTACGCAGTTCGTGCAGCAGATCGGCGACGGTCGCGCCGTTGACACCACCGTTGGCCGTGGTGACTCGCCGACCGGTGTCGTGGCGTACCTGGTCCGCAGCCTGCACGAGGTAGTCGTCGCAGTCGCAGCCGGCACCGGCCAGCACCGAGTCACCGAAGCCGACCAGCTGCAAGGGCGCGGAGTCCTGCTCGGCGCGATGATCCGCCGATGAACCAGGACTCGTGCTTGTGGTGGCACCGAGGCCGAGAGCCCGGGGTGTCAGCCACCCGAGAACCGCCAGGATCACCAGCAAGGCAGTGACCATCGCCGCCCAGACAGCCCGAGTGTCCTGGCGTCTGCTCATCAAGCCAGAGTGCAACCCGCGGACAAGCCCGAGCGATGAGCCGGGAGGAAGAGGCACTGCTATCTTCTTCTCTTCTGACGACATAGAAAAGAAAGGCGTTCATGTCCCTCTCCGTGGGCTCACCACGCGTGCATCCCGCCGTTGCCACGCTCGGAAAGCTGGCGGCACTCGCGTTGCCGATTGCCCTCCTGGCCTGTGCACCAGCCAACTCAGTGTCTTCGAGCTCGCCATCGGCATCCGAGACCGCGTCTCCCGGGCCGACCGCTCTCACCGACGAGCAACTGGATGCCGAGTTTCGCGCTGCCGTGGTCGATGCCAGCGTCGCCGAGCCCGACGAGATCTCCGATCAGCTGACTGCGATCGATCCCGAGAACGACGACGTGGTCTGGAACAAGAAGCGCGATCATGTGCTGATGACCACCTGGACTTCCTGGGATGGTTATGACGATCAGATGGGAAAGAAGGTCGTCCTGCAACGCGAGGCCTGGGTGACCGCCGCGCCGGAGTTCAAGAGGTTCTGCGCGAGCTATCAGCCCGACGAGACGACTCCGCTGACGCTGCGCCTGGAGCAGCTCCTCGGACTGCCGCCGCACAATGGCAAGACCAAGGTGGTCGAGATGTGGATGCCGGCTGACCAACTCTTCCGGCCCAGCCCCGATCCCGAGATCGACGATCACACCGCGGACCTGGAGATGCCGCCGGTGAAGGACTTCGCGTCCAAGGCCGACTATGAGGCGCACAAGGATTGGTTCAATCTCCAGCGGAGTCTGTCCTACGACGAGAAGAACGGCTACCCCTGGACCCGGCTGGGCTACACCTACGACTGGGGCAATCCGGACAGCGAGGTCGGGCTGAGCGAGTTCGTCACCTGGGCGAAGACGCCGGTGAGGATCAAGCAGGTCGCCACGACCGAGGACTACTGCGGTTCCTGACGCAGATACTGCTCGAAGGTGACCCGGCCGACCGCGTGGTCCGGGGTGAGGTTGGCGCCGTGGCGGAGTGCTGCCGACGTCGCTCCCGGAAACGGCAGCGCCAGCACGCGGCGAGGTGAGCGGCCGATCGAGGAGCGATAGCTGGCGGCCAGCTCTGGCAAGGTGCGCACCTCGGGTCCGCCGAAGTCGGGTACGCGTCCGGCGGCTGGTTGCCGGGCGAGCGCCACCAGCCGGTCAGCCACCTCGCCGACCTCCACCGGCTGCACCCGCCAACCGGCCGGCAACGGCGCGATCCACGCTTTGGTGAGCGCGGCGACCAACTGGTATGCCAGGTCGTGGAACTGCGTGGCGCGCAGGATCGTGTACGGCATTCCGGAGGCCTCGAGCTGCCGTTCGGTGGCCAGCTTGTTCTGGTAATACCGGAACGGGATCCGGTCGATGCCGACAATCGAGATGTAGACGAAGTGTGCGACCTCGGCGCGGACCGCTGCCCTGACCACCTGGTCATCCAGCACCCGCCGCATGCTGTTGGCGCAGTGCACCACCGTGTCGGCGCTCGCCATTGCGGCCCGCGTACTGGACTCGCTGCGATAGTCAACCTGGGCCCACTGGTACGCCAGGTCGCGATCCGGGTGCGCCCGGCGGCTGGCCACCCGGACTGTGCTGCCGGACCGCAGCAGTCCCTCGACGACCGGCCGGCCCAGTGTTCCGGTGCCGCCGGTCACCACGATCGGTCCTGTCATTGTCCGACTCCTTCCGCCGAATCCGTGGTGTCTGGTTTGGTCCATGCGATCGTGTGGCGAAAACCCAGTTGGCGCCGGATGATCGCCCCGGGCAGGACGTCGTCGAGGAGCCGCCGCAACTCGTCGAAGGAGAGCATGGGGTCGCGGACGGGAAACGGCGAGGGCTGCGGGCCGTCTGTCCTGCTGGGCCACGGATGCTTCACGTATCCGATGATCGGGTTGGTGATCATCGAGGCGATGTCCCAAGCGTGGTCGCGGGCGGTGTGAGGTCGAGCCAGCCCGACGGCCAGGAAACGCCCGCCGGGACTGAGCAGCCGCCGCACGTCGTGCAGCGCCTCGGCCACGTCGAGGTGATGCAAGACCGCGACCATCGTCACGAGATCGAACTGGCCATCGCTGTCGGTCCAGTCGCCGCTGGTGATCGTGACATTGGGCAGGCCTGCGCAGCGTTGACTCGCCTGCTCGCGCATCGCCGGATCGGCGTCGTTGCCGACCACGTGGTCCGCGTGGGGTGCAAGAGCGGCCACCAACTCGCCACGACCGCAGCCGACGTCGAGCGCCCTCCGGCATGGCCTCGGCATGGTGGCCAGGATCCAGCTGTGGAAGTGATCGTTGTGGCTCCACGGGTGCCGGGCATTGAGCTCGGCCATTCCCGTCAGGAATGTGCCACCGGCGAACGTTTCTACCCACTGCCGTAGCGTCACGGGTCCGATCCTGCCACCTGCCTACCGGCCGCTGGTGGTGCCGACGTCGGTCACCGGAGCAGTGAGCAGCGGCTCACCCGAGCTGCCACACGCAGCGAGACCTCCGGTGCGTCACTGTTCCGGCGGTCGTCTGGCACGCTCGTCACCCTCGTGACAGCGGCGTGTGCGTACGGTGTCAGCGCCTCGCGTCAGGCTGCTGGGTATGAACGTGATTGAAGCAACCGGACTGCGCAAGCGGTTCGGCACCACCCAGGCCCTCGACGGAGTGGATCTCGCCGCGCGCGAGGGCACCGTCTTGGGTGTGCTGGGTCCCAATGGAGCCGGCAAGACCACGGCCGTACGCGTGCTGGCCACCCTGCTGCGGCCGGATGCGGGCAGTGCCCGGGTCGGCGGGTACGACGTGGCGACCCAGGCCGAACAGGTCCGCGCCACGATCGGACTCACCGGCCAGTACGCCTCGGTCGACGAGGATCTGACCGGCACCCAGAACCTGGTGATGATCGGGCAGCTGCTCGACCTCACCCGTCGTCAGGCCAAGTCCCGGGCGGCGGAGCTGCTGGAATGGTTCGACCTGACCGCGGCGGCCAGGAAGATGGCCAAGACCTATTCCGGCGGCATGCGTCGCCGACTCGACCTGGCGGCCAGCCTCGTCGGACGACCGGCGGTGATCTTCCTCGACGAGCCGACCACGGGGCTGGACCCGGCCAAGCGCGAGGACATGTGGGCCGTCATCCGCAACCTCGTGACCGAGGGATCGACCGTCCTGCTCACCACCCAGTACCTCGAAGAGGCCGATGCGCTGGCCGACGAGATCAGCGTCATCGACCACGGACGGGTGATCGCCCACGACTCCCCGGAAGGGCTGAAGCGGATCGTCGGTGGCCAGCGGATCGCGGTCCGGCCCACCGATCCCGACCGGCTGGCCGAGGTCGCCTCTGTGCTGGCCCAGATCGGCACCGGCGTACCGGAGGCGTCCGGCCGCAACCAGCTGTCCGTGCCGGTGGCCGACGAGGCGAGTCTGCCCGTGGTCGTGTCCCGGCTCGGTGAGCTCGGCATCGCGGTGACCGAGCTGTCGTTGCATCTACCCAGCCTGGACGAGGTCTTTCTCACCCTCACCGGCCGCCGCGCCGGTGACGACGAACCCGACGATGCCCCGGTGGAGGAGGCAGCATGAGCACGACCACTCTCGACACCACGACCAACCCGGCACCACGACTCTCCGTCTCAACGCCCCCGACGGAGCGGACGCCGGTCAGTTACCTCCGGCACGTGTTCGTCGTTGCCCAGCGCAGCCTGATCAAGACCTGGCGGACGCCCGAGGCACTGATCGACGTGACCTTGCAGCCGGTGATCTTCCTGGCCCTGTTCACCTACATCTTCGGCGGCGCGATCGCCGGCGGTTCGCAACACGACTACCTGCAATTCCTGCTGCCCGGCATCCTCGGCCAGACCATCGCGATGGCCGGCATCGCACTGGGCACCAACCTCAACACCGACATCGAGAAGGGCATCTTCGACCGTTTCCGCTCGCTGCCGATCGGGCGGTCGGTGCCGCTGGTCGGTGCCGTGGTCGCCGACGTGGCCCGCTACCTCACGCTGTGTGTGGTCACCATGGGGGCCGGGTTCGCGATGGGCTTCCGGGTGCAGACCGGTCCGACGCAGGTCGTCGCCGCGATGGCCCTGTGTATCGGCTTCGCGTTGTGCTTCTGCTGGATCTCGGTGTTCATCGGGATGATCGCCCGCACCTCCGGTGCCGTGCAGGGAATCGGCTTCCTGATCGTGTTGCCGCTGAGCTTCGGCAGCAACACCTTCGTGCCGACCGAGACCATGCCGGGCTGGCTGCAGGCCTTCGTCAACGTCAATCCGATCTCGCATCTGGTCAGCACCGTACGGACCCTGATGCTGGGCGGCTCGTACGGCACCGACCTCGCCTGGACACTCGGCTGGATGGCGGTGCTGCTGGTCGTGTTCGTCCCGCTGGCGTTGTGGGGCTACCGGAAGCGGGCCTGAGGCTCATCCGGACCGGGGCTCCTCACCGGATCGAGATGTCTGAGCGGGTCGAGGTGCTGGAGCGCCTCGACCCGCGCCAGCGCCTGTCCCTGCTGATACAGCGACCAGAACTGCTCACCCAGGGCGACCTGAAGCCGTTGCCTGATCAGGGCGGCGGTCCAGTTGCTGCGGTCCTCGGCTCCGCGGACGGTGGTGGCGGCCCCGAGCACGATCGCCGCTTCCCGGCTGCGCCCGGTGGCAGCCAGCCAGGCGCCTTGGGCCACGCCGATGGCGGAGATGATCGGGCCGTCCATGGTCTGCATGGCGGCCGGGTAACCTTCGCGCAGATCTGCCGCCGCCTGCTCCAGATCCCCGTCGTCGGTCAGGCACTCCACCACAGCCGCGGCCGCCAGACCGATGCCTTGGACGTGGTCCAGCATCACCGTCGACTCGTGGCGCTCGCTCAGTGCGCGACGCAATTCGGCGACCAGCAACCGGGCCTGATCGTGCCGGCCGACCTGCAGCTCGAGCACGGCCAGCGAGGCGGTGGTGAACAGTTGCCGCTCGGGGTGCGGGCCCAGCGGTCCGCTGGTGGCCAGTTCGTCCAGCTCGGCGCGGGCAGCGGGGATGTCCCCGGAGCGGACGTACACATCCGCGATCTGCAGATGCAGGAACAGCTCGTCCTCGACCGACCCGAGCTCGCGAATGCAGCGTCGGGCCTGCAGATAGTCCGCCAGCGCGTCGGCCAGCCGGCCATCGAGGGTGGCGAGCTGGGCCCGCGCCATCAAGCAGGTGGACAGTCCCCAGCGGTCACCGAGGGCGACGAACGCGGGATAGGCGAGGTCGACTGCCGCACGCATGCGTTCGATCTCGCCGGAGTTCTCGTACAGGTTCGCGGCGGTCGCCTGCGACGCTGCCCGTAGCCAAGGGTCGTCCGACCGTCCGGCCTCGGCCAACAAGACATCGGCCAGGTCCAGCTCGCCGGCAAAGGCCGCGACCATCGGCCGGAGCACGCCGAGACTGGGAAACGGCGGGGGACCGGCCGTGGCCAGCTCCTCGGCAAGCGCGCCCAGCCGTTGTCGGACCCGATCCCAGTTCGGCCGCTGCGTGGCGGTCCGCTCGCCGAGGTCGGAAAGCAGCCGGGCGGCACGGGCGTAGACGAGGTCGGGCAGGTCCTTGCCGTCGTTCGCGGCCAACACGAACGCGGCCCAGTCGGCGAACTCGGTGCGAGCATCGAGCAGTGTCCAGTACCAGGTGAGCGCCAGCAGCAGTTGCAGCGCCTCCTCACCTCTGCCCGAGTCGCCGAGATAGCGCAGCGCCGCCAGGACGTTGTCGCGGTCCATGCTGAGACTGGTCAACGCGATCAGCTGGTCGCGACCGCGCAGCATCGGCTCCCAGCCGATCGCAGACGCCGCATAGTGCTCGGCATGCGCCAGCCGTACGTCGGCCAACTCGTCGCGTTCGGCCAGCCGCTCGACGCCGTACTCGCGGATCGTCTCCAGCATCCGATAACGCACCCCGGTGGCGCCGGTGGCCTCCGGCAGCTCGGCCTGCAGCAAGGACTTGTCGACCAGCGAGGCGAGCAGCGACTCGATCTCGCCCGCAGGCAGCCGGGCGTCGGCGCAGACGGTCGCCGCGCTGTCCAGATCGGCGCCGGCCGGGAAGACCGCCAGCCGCTCGGCAAGCAGCCGTTCGTCGGGTGCCAGCAGATCCCAGCTCCACTCGACCACGGCGCGTAGCGTGCGGTGTCGAGGCAGGCTGGTCCGATTGCCCCCGGTGAGCAGCCGGAACCGATCCGACAGCCGGGCAGCGATCTCAGTCACCGGCAGTAGCCGGAGGCGCGCGGCCGCCAGCTCGATCGCCAGCGGCAGACCGTCCAACCGGCGGACGATCTCGATCACTGGCCCGAGGGTTTCCGGGTCCAGCGCGAACGCCGGACGTACGGTGGTCGCTCGGTCGAGCCAGAGCTCAACCGCCGGATAGCTGACGGCATCCGACAGTGGTACGTCGGCGGCAGGCAACGGCAGCGGCGGCAGAGCGCACAGCGCCTCGCCGGTTAGTCCGAGCAGTTCGCGGCTGGTGGCCAGCACGACGACACCCGGCGCGGCGGCCAGGATGTCGTCGATGAGTTGGGCGACCGCGTCCAGCACGTGCTCGCAGTTGTCCATCACGAGCAGGCAGCGAGCCTCCCGGAGCCGGTCCAGCAGACGTTCGTGGGCACCCTGCGCCGAGCGTTCGGCGCGCTCAGTGACTCGCGCATCCCGCAACCCCAACGCCCCCAGCACGGTGGCGGCCAGGTTGTCGGGGTCGGTGACCGGTGCCAGCTCGACCAGCCATGCCGAGTCAGGCTGAACCGCGAGCCAGCGGCGCGCGGCCTCGATCGCGAGTCGGGTCTTGCCCGCACCGCCGGGTCCGATGACGGTCGTGAGCCGATGGGCGGTGACCAGGTCCAGGACCCTGCTGAGGTCGTCCTCGCGACCGACGAAGCTGGTCAGCGGCGCCCGCAGGTTGCTCCGCCGGGCCGGTGGGGAGGGGACGGTGTCCGGTGCCGGACCCAGCTCGCCCCGTAGCAATCGCAGATGCAGGGCCTGCAGTTCGGCCCCTGGCTCGGTGCCGAGCTCTCGGCGCAAGAACTGCCGGGTCTCCTCGTAGTTGGCCAGGGCTTCCGGCACCCGACCTGCGGCGGCCAAGGCGCGCAGCCGACTGGCGATGATCCGCTCGTTCAGCGGGTGGTCGACGGCCAGGGCTTCTGCCGTGGAGACCGCGTCACCGATCCGTCCGGCGGTCAGCAGAGAGGTGAGGCGTTCTTCCTCAGCTCGGAGTCGCAGCCGTTCCCAGGTCGTCCGGTAGCCGATCGCGTACTCGGCGTCCCCGGCATCGGCGAGCGGCTCGCCACGCCAGAGCCGCAGTGCCGCATCGAACCCGGCGATCGCCTCCTGCGGTTGCCCGGAGCCGGCCTGCTGTTCAGCGTCTCGCACCAGCTCTGCGAAGCGGGCCGCGTCCAGCTCGGTCGGGGAAATCGCGAGCCGATAGCCGGTGGCCGCCTGACTGACGGCCTCCGGGTCAGCGAGCGCCCGGCGCAGCCGCGACACCAGCGACTGCAGCGCATTGGCAGCTCCGGAGGGCGGGTCGTCGGGCCAGACCGCCTCGACCAGCTCGGCAGTGGACACGACCCGGCCCTCGGCAACCGCCAGCCGGGAGAGCAGCGACCGCAGCCGACCGCCGGCGATGGGGCGGGGCTGGCCACCGACGGCGACCTCGAGCGGTCCGAGCAGGGCGATGTCCATCGCCGATCATTCTCGCCTGAGCGACCAAGAGGTGTGAGATCGGCCACCTCACCCCTCCGAAGGTGGCGAAAAACACCAGTAGACAGGGTGGCCTTACCTGTGTCGCACGCTCAGTTGGACTTAGTGTGACCTCGTGGCGACTACCTCTCTCACCCGGTCGCAGCAGGCGGCTCGGACCACCGTGGCGATGAAGGCCATGATGGCGGTCAGCGGGCTGATCATGATCGGCTATCTGCTGGCCCACATGTACGGCAATCTCAAGGTGTTCGCCGGCCAGGAGGCCTTCGACGACTACGCGCATCATCTGCGCACCATGGGTGAGCCGATCCTGCCGTACTCCGGTGCCCTGTGGGTGATCAGGATCGTGCTGCTGGTGGCGATCATCGCGCACGTCTACTCCGCGGCCACCCTGTGGAAGCGGGATCGGCGCGCCCGCGGCGGCACCTCGCGCTACGTCAGCAGCAAGGGCAAGAAGGGCGTGCAGCGCACGTACGCGTCGTTCACCATGCGGTGGGGCGGGATCGTGGTGCTGCTGTTCGTCATCTATCACCTGCTGCAGCTGACCTTCCACGTGGTCGGTCCCGGCGACGGCGGACCCGAGAACAGCCCGTACGTCCGCGTCGTCAGCGGCTTCCAGGTCTGGTGGCTGGTCGTCTGCTACACGATCGCCCTGCTGGCGGTCGGCTTCCACCTGCGGCACGGGACCTGGAGCGCGCTGACCACCCTCGGCGCCAACACCAGCCCCGCCACCCGGCGCCGGCTCAACATCCTCGCCTACCTGGTCGCGCTGGCGGTCACCGTCGGCTTCCTCCTCGTTCCCTACGCGATCCTGTTCGGAGTGGTCAGCTGATGAGTGACACGATCAACTCGGTCGACGCGGACTCGCTCTACGTCGACGGCCCGGACATCGGCGACACCAAGGCGCCGGCCGGCCCGATCGAGGAGCGCTGGGACAAGCGTCGCTTCGGCGCCAAGCTGGTCAACCCGGCCAATCGCCGCAAACTCAACGTGATCATCGTCGGCACCGGACTGGCCGGGGCCTCGGCGGCCGCGACGCTCGGTGAGGCCGGCTATCAGGTGACCAGCTTCTGCTATCAGGACTCCCCGCGCCGGGCGCACTCGATCGCTGCCCAGGGCGGCATCAACGCCGCCAAGAACTACCGCAACGACGGCGACTCCATCTACCGACTCTTCTACGACACCGTGAAGGGCGGCGACTTCCGGTCCCGGGAGTCCAACGTCTACCGGCTGGCTCAGGTCAGCGTGGAGATCATCGACCAGTGCGTCGCTCAAGGCGTCCCGTTCGCTCGGGATTACGCCGGGCTGCTCGACAATCGATCCTTCGGCGGCGTACAGGTCTCTCGTACCTTCTATGCGCGCGGCCAGACCGGGCAGCAGTTGCTGATCGGCGCCTATCAGGCGCTGGAGCGGCAGATCGCGGCCGGCACGGTGACCATGAACACCCGGCACGAGATGCTCGAGCTGATCGTGGCCGACGGGCGGGCCCGTGGTGTGGTCGTTCGGGACATGGTCACCGGCGAGATCGAGACCCACTTCGCCGACGCGGTGGTGCTGTGCACCGGCGGCTACGGCAACGTGTTCTTCCTGTCCACCAATGCGATGGGCTGCAATGTGACCGCCACGTGGCGGGCCCACCGCAAGGGCGCGTACTTCGGCAACCCGTGCTACACCCAGATCCATCCGACCTGCATCCCGGTCACCGGCGAGTATCAGTCCAAGCTCACCTTGATGAGCGAGTCGTTGCGCAACGACGGCCGGATCTGGGTGCCGAAGTCGGGGGAGGACAAGCGCGATCCGCGCCAGATCCCGGAGTCCGACCGCGACTATTACCTGGAGCGGATCTACCCGGCCTTCGGCAACCTGGTGCCGCGCGACATCGCTTCTCGAGCCGCGAAGTACGTCTGCGACGAGGGTCGTGGTGTCGGTCCCGGCGGTCTGGGCGTCTATCTGGACTTCGCCGACGCGATCAAGCGGCTGGGCCGCCCGGCGGTCGAGGCGAAGTACGGCAACCTGTTCGACATGTACGCCCAGATCACCGGCGAGAACCCGTACGAGACGCCGATGCGGATCTATCCGGCCGTGCACTACACGATGGGCGGGTTGTGGGTGGACTACGACCTGCAGTCCTCGATCACCGGCCTGTACGTGGCGGGGGAGGCCAACTTCTCCGACCACGGTGCCAACCGGCTCGGCGCGTCGGCCCTGATGCAAGGGCTGGCCGACGGCTACTTCGTGCTGCCGAACACGATCAACGACTACCTGGCCGCCGGGCCGTTCGAGAAGATCGACGCGTCCCACCCGGCCGCGGTCGAGGCCGCCGAGGCGGTCAAGTCCCGGATCGACAAGCTGCTGTCGATCAATGGCAACCGTACGGTCGACTCCTTCCACAAGGAACTCGGTCGGGTGATGTGGGAATACTGCGGGATGGAGCGGACCGAGGAGGGTCTGCGCAAGGCGATCACGCGGATCCGTGAGTTGAAGGCGGAGTTCTGGGCCGACGTGAAGGTGCTCGGCACCAACGACGAGCTCAATCAGGCGCTGGAGCGGGCCGGGCGGGTGGCCGACTTCTTCGAGCTCGGTGAGCTGATGTGCATCGACGCCCTGGTCCGGCGGGAATCCTGCGGCGGCCACTTCCGGGCCGAGTCGCAGACCGAGGACGGCGAGGCGCTGCGGCACGACGACGAGTTCGCGTACGTGTCGGCCTGGGAGTTCGGCGGCGACGGCGGCAAGCCGATCCTGCACAAGGAGCCGCTGGAGTACGAGTACGTCGAGATGAAGCAGCGGAGCTACAAGTGATTACTATCCGACGCTCGCACGAGCGGAGCGCCGACTCTGTCTGGACGAACGAGTCGAGCAGACACGCTTTTCGTCTGCGAGCGAGAGAGGAAGACAGAGTCTTGAGGCGCGGAGTGAGTGCGAGCTTGGAGGAAACGCTGTGAACATCACTGTGCGGGTTTGGCGGCAGTCTGGGCCGGAGGCGTCCGGGAAGATGGTCTCCTACGACGTGCCCGACGTGAGCGAGCACATGTCGTTCCTGGAGATGCTCGACGTGCTGAACGAGCGGCTCACTTTGAAGGGCGAGGACCCGATCGCGTTCGACAGCGACTGTCGTGAGGGGATCTGCGGCATGTGCGGCGTGGTGATCAACGGCATCCCCCACGGTCGCGGCGAGTCACCGGTGCAGACCACCACCTGCCAGCTGCACATGCGCTCCTTCACCGATGGTGCGGTGATCGACATCGAGCCGTGGCGAGCCGACCCGTTCC
>Ga0209793_1001854_pt1 | contig 11537 bp, 9 predicted proteins | sample EBPBio122009_DNA_FD_185863 | JGI IMG/M metagenome (GOLD analysis project Ga0209793, IMG submission 185863) | Wastewater treatment Type I Accumulibacter community from EBPR Bioreactor in Madison, WI, USA - Reactor 1_2/2/2009_ DNA (SPAdes) (version 2) | ecosystem: Engineered > Bioreactor > EBPR >... | reverse complement strand
CAATCTCGATTTCCACAGGGAGCCGCCGGCGGGCTGACCGAAAGCTCACTATTGGTGAGAATGGGTTGACCCGGCGATCTCCCGGAGTGCGGCGACATGCATCGTCAGGGCCGCGCGCCCCTTGCCCGTCAGGGACAACCCGGTGCGGGGCCGCTTGCCGACGTAGCCCTTCTTGACCCTGACATAGCCAGCCGCCTCCAACGTGCTGACCTGCTTGGAGAGCACCGAGGCAGTCACTTCGTCAGATTGAACCATCCGATGCCCAGTTCGCGCACCAGGTCCCGCAGCAAGGGCAGGGAGAGGCCGACGACGTTGTGGTGATCGCCCTCGATGGCCGTGACGAAGGCACCGCCGAGACCGTCGATTGTGAAGGCCCCCGCCACCCGCAGCGGCTCACCGGTTGCGACATAGGCCTCGATCTCGGCATCGTCGAGGTCGGCGAAGTGCACCACCGTCGAGGCCGTCCCGCCGACCATCCCGCCGGTGCCACCTTGGCTCGACTCCCTCTCGTCGACCAGCCAGTGCCCGGTGTGCAGGGTCCCCGTCCGACCGCGCATTCGCCGCCAGCGGGCGATGGCTTCCGCGTCATCGCCGGGCTTGCCGTGCACCTCCCCGTCGAGTTCGAGCACCGAATCGCACCCGAGCACCACGCAGGGTTGGTATGCCGCGGGGCCGCCCCCGCGGCATACCTCCTCGGCTTTGGCGCGGGCGAGGAGCAGCGCGACGTCGGAGGCGGCGAGCGGCCCGTGGAACGCCTCGGCTGCGGCGACGGCGGCCTCCTCGTCGACGGCGCTGACAATGACGGTGGGATCGATTCCGGCGGCGCGCAGGGTCGCCAGTCGCGCGGGCGAGGCCGAGGCGAGGACGAGGTGCACCAGGCTCATCCGAGGACCTCGTCGACGAAGCACCAACGCCACGACTCGCCCGGCTCGAGGCTTCGCATGACCGGGTGGGCGCTCTCGTGGAAGTGGGCGCTGGCGTGCCTGCCCTGTGAGGAGTCGCAGCAGCCCACGTGGCCGCACGTGGTGCACAGTCGCAGGTGCACCCAGGTCATCCCGAGAGCGCGGCACTCCTCGCAGCCCTCGGGAGTCGTCGGCACGGCGAACCCTTGATCGTCGCGCAGGTGGTCACAGTTCCCCGCGACCTGGCTGGGTGTGTTGAGACCTCGTCGCGAAGGCGTTCGTGTCGGGAGACCCGATAGGCGAGCGCAGCCTCCTCGGCGTCGAGTTGCTGGAGCACCGTGCGGAGCACGGCCTGATCGACGCTGTCCTCGTCCCGAATGCGCAGGAGTTCGGTGCGCTCGGCCGCCAGCATCTCCAGTCGGATCCGCTGGTAGGTCTCGCTCGGGGTTTCCTCATCGTCCCGTCCGCTGCCGAGGCGCTCCCACACCCGGTTGACGCGCGCCGTCGCCTGGCGCTGGATGAGTTCGAAGGTCGAGGTGTCGACCTCCGTCCGGGACTCGATGGCACGCAGGCCGGCCGCGGTCGTCGCCTGCACGACGGTCGCCTCTTGGAGGGCGTCCTCGCGGGCGTCCGGTCCCCGCACGCCGAGGCGCCGGGCGACGGTGGGCAACGTGAGTCCCTGCAGCACAAGGGTTCCCACCGTGACCATCAGGGCGACGAGGATGAACACGGGCCGATGGGGAGTGTTCTGGGGGAGGGTGAGGGCGGCTGCGAGCGTGACCACGCCGCGCATCCCGGCCCACGAGACGACGAGGGTCGACGTGTTGTCGGCGGCCTGCTCGTCGCGACCGACAACCCGACGCAGCCAGGTCACCGGGAGCAGCCAGAGGGGGCGGGCGATCATGGCCGCGACGAGGACGGCCAGGCCCAGCAGGAAGGCGTTGCCGAGGGCGATGTCGTCCTCCCGGACAGCGGTGATGGTCGCCTTCACCTGCAAGCCGATGAGGAGGAAGACGAGGTTCTCGAGGATGAAGGTGATGCTGGCCCAGTTGATCCGCTCGGACAGTCGGGAGGAGGCCGTCTGCAGCAGCGGTGCCTTGTGGGCCAGGAGCAGCCCCGCGGTCACGACCGCGAGCACGCCGCTCGCCCCGAGCTCCTCGGCGGGCAGATAGGCCGCGAAGGGCGCGACGAAGGACAGGGCGGTGTCGGCCGCGCTCTCGTGCACGCGCCGGCGCAACCAGCCGACGAGCAGGAACACGACGACCCCGACCCCCACGCCGCCGACCACGGCGACGGCGAAGGACTGGGCCACATCAGCAGGGCCGACCGGCTCGGGGTGGGTGGCCGCGCCCTCACCGTGCGCGACGGCCAACCCGGCGGCGGCCAGGGCGGTGCGCAAGGTGACCAGCGAGGTGGCGTCATTGAGCAGCGACTCGCCCTCGAGGATCGTCGTCACCCGGCGGGGCAGCCCGACCCGGCGGGCCACGGCGGTGGCTGCGACGGCATCCGGGGGAGCGACGATCGCGCCGAGCGCGATGGCGACTCCCCAGTGGACATCGAGCACGTAATGCGTGATCGCCCCGACGATCAGCGCCGTGAAGAGCACGAGCCCGAAGGCCAGGCTGAGGATCGAGCCCAGGTTGGCGCGGATGTCGACCAACGACGTGGAGAGCGCCGCGGCATACAACAGGGGTGGGAGGAGGCCGAGTAGCACGACCTCGGGCGACAACTCGATGACCGGGACCCCCGGGACGAGGCAGGCGATGACGCCCACGCCGAGGAGGAAAAGTGGCGGCTGGATGCCGAGGCGTTCGGCGAGCTGGGCCGCGACGATGACGACGGCGACGAGCACGACGACGGTGAGGGCGATGGTCACGCGCTGCATCCTCGCATTGACGTGTGCGCTCCGTCGTACGCCGCGACGTCGGTGCGGGTCACTGCCTCAGGACGGCATCCCGGAGCACGTCGAGCCCCACAGATCCCAGGTCGAGGGCTCGCGCGTGGAAGTCCTTGAGCGAGAACGCATTCCCCTCACGGGCCCGCACCTCGTCGCGCAGCTGCAGCCACAGCCGCTCGCCGATCTTGTAGCTCGGCGCCTGTCCCGGCCAGGTGAGATAACGGTCGAGCTCGAAGCGCAGCATCCCCTCGGACTCGAAAGCATGGGCCGTGAGGAAGGCCCACGCCTTGTCGTAGTCCCACGCCCCGCCACCGACCTCGGCCGGTGCCTCGAAGCCGCAGTGGACGCCGATGTCGAGCACGACGCGCGCCGCCCGGAGTGACTGCATGCAGAGCATGCCCATCCGGTTGCCCGGGTCGTCCATGTGTCCGAACTCGGCCATCAGTCGCTCGGCATACAGCGCCCAGCCCTCGCCGTGGCCGGACGTCCAGCACATCATCCGCCGCCACTTGTTGAGCAGCTTGCGCTGGAAGACCGCCTGGGCCACCTGGAGGTGATGCCCGGGCACGCCCTCGTGGTAGACCGTCGACAGCTCACTCCACGTGCCGAACTCGGTCTCGCCCGTGGGCACCGACCACCACATCCGCCCAGGGCGCGAGAAGTCGTCCGACGGACCCGTGTAGTAGATGCCGCCGGTGTGGGTCGGCGCGATGAGGCACTCGATCCGGTGCGCCGGCTCGGGGATGTCGAAGTGCGTGCCGTGCAGCATCGCGATCGCCTCGTCGGCCTTGCCTTGCATCCACGCCTTGAGCTCGTCGGTGCCGTGGAGCTGGTAGGCCGGGTCGGCCTTCAGGTGGGCGATCGCCTCGGCGACCGTGGCACCTGGCCGGATCCGCTCAGCCGTCGCCTCCATGTCGGCGGTGATCCTCGCCAGCTCCTCCTGACCCCATTGGTAGGTCTCCTCGAGGTCGACGGTGGCGCCGAGGAAGTCCCGGCTGGCCAGGGCATAGCGCTCGCGACCGGCGGCATCCGCGGCCGGGGCGTGGGGGAGGACCCGCTCCTCGAGCCACTCACTCAACGATCGGTATGCCGCGGCCGCGGCTTCGACGTTGGTGCGGAGGTCGGCCGCGACCTCCTCCGGGAGAGGAGAGCCGTCCGAGAGCTTCGCACCCGCGAGCAGGCCGGCGTAGTAGCCGTCGGGGCTGGTGAACTCAGCACACTGGTCGATGCACGCCTGCACGCCGCGCCGCGAGGAGACGACGCCGCGGTCGGTGCTCTCGGCGAGGGTCACCTTGAGCTGCTCCAGCGCGGCCGGCACCTTGCCCATCCGGGTGGCGATGGTGGCCCACTGCTCGGCGGTGTCGGTGGGCATCAGGTCGAAGATGTCGCGGCAGCCCTGCACCGGGGAGGCGAGGTTGTTGAGGGCGGCGCGGTCCCAGCCCGCGTCGGCCGTCTCGAGCTGCAGGCCCAGGCGCTCGCGCATGGCGGCGATCGTCACCTCGTCGATGGCATCAGTCGGCTCGACCTCCGACAGTCGCTCCAGCGTCCGGCGGGCCAGGTCGACGTGCGCGTCGAAGCCGGCGGGCGACAGGTCGTCGATGTCCTCGTCGTGCCCGGGGATGCCCAGGTAGGTCGCGAGGTTGGGGGAGAGGGCGATGGCGGCGTCGAAGTACTCGTCGGCGATCGCGTCGACGGCGGTGGGCTGGCGGGTCGGTGCGGTCTCAACAGTCACCCGGGCGACGCTACCCGGGGAGGTGGGCGCGCGGCATACCCTGTGCCTCATGGGGTTCGTGCGCAGCGTCAACGTGGGTCGGCTCACGGCCTCCACCCACGCGAGCTCCCGGCGCGGGACGGCCATCGACAAGCAGCCGGTCGATGCGATCGAGGTGCGGGCCCCGGGACCCAAGCGCGGTGGCCTGGGCAGTGGGGTCGTCGGTGACGCGATCGGCCACCCGCGTCACCACGGCGGCGACGGGCAGGCCGTGTATGCCGTGGCGCGCGAGGAGCTCGATTGGTGGGCGCACGCGCTGGGGCGCGAGCTGCGGGATGGGATGTTCGGGGAGAACCTCACCACCGAGGGCCTCGATGTCGATGCCGCCGTCATCGGCACGACGTGGGCGATCGGATCGGCGGTCCTCCAGGTGGAGGGACCGCGGATCCCGTGCCGGACGTTCGCCGGGCACATGGGTGAGCAGCGATGGGTCAAGCGCTTCAGCGAGCGCGGCCGGACCGGCGCCTACCTGGCGGTGATCGAGCCCGGCCGGATCAGCGCCGGGGACGAGATCCGGGTGCTGGAGGTGCCTGCGCACGGGGTCAGCGTGCCGCAATCGTTCCGAGCGCTCATGGGCGACCGCGACCTGGCCGGGCAGATCCTCGCCTCAGGAGCGGGGTCGGAGACGCTTCGCGCCGAACTGGAGGGCCGACAGTAGGGGAGTGCGGGGATCAGCCGGCGCGGCGGGCGCGGGCGTTGCGGCGCTTGAGCGCGCGGCGCTCGTCTTCGGAGAGGCCACCCCAGACTCCGGCATCCTGGCCGGACTCGATGGCCCACTTCAGGCAGGTGTCGACGACCTCACAGCGGCGGCACACGGCCTTCGCATCCTCGATCTGCTGGATCGCCGGGCCGGTGTTCCCGATCGGGAAGAACAGCTCGGGGTCCTCGTCGAGGCAGGCAGCGCGGTCGCGCCAATCCATGGGGGGTTACTCCTTGTCGGTGGAGGTGAGAGCTCCTGAAGGGGTCCTGCAGTCGGGTCGCGATGCAGGCAGGAAGCCAGCGTGCATCGTTGCACCACGGATGCAGGCACACACGCATCCAACACAGGATCTTACCCCTGACGTCCCAAACACACCAGAGGTTGTGGTCCGGTGCACCCGTTTGCCGTGATCTGTCCGTCCATGCGCAACGTCGGACTGTGCAGGCAGGTTCCCGCCTGCAGATCCTGAGCCTGTCCGGGCGGCCGGGGTGATATAGTTGTATCGTCAATCAAAGCGTCTGGAGTGCATTATGGCCCGGCCGGAACCGAAGTGCCCGATTCGCGTGGGCGACCCGTGCTCCCTGTGCTTCCCCGGGGCCAGCGGACCGCAGGACTGCGGGCTGGTCTACCTGGTCCAGTCCGACCCCGAGTTGCGCGAGCAGCTGGCGGCCAAGCGCGGCGAGGCCCGACAGGCCCTGGCCGGCTGACGGCCGATCGGGGGAGGTCATACCCTCGTGGGCATGTCGGCGAATGAGACTCCCGTGACTCCTGCATGGGCCCGCCCGCTGGCGGCCCTGGTCTGTGGGATTCAAGGCGTGGTGCTGCTGGGCTTCTGCGCTTTCTACCTCTACGAACTCATCATCGGCGAGGGTGACGATGCCGCGCGCGTGGTGATGTCGATCGCCCTGATGGCGCTCACCGGAGTGGCGCTCCTGGCCATGGCCAGGGCCTGGCGGTCCGGCGGCACCTGGCCGCGGACCCCGACGATCCTGTGGAACCTGCTGATGTTGCCCGTTGCATGGAGTATGCACGGCGGTGGCTTCTGGGGGGCCTGGCCGCTTGCTGTCGCGGCGATTCTGGCGATCGTCGCTGCCCTGATGAGTGGTCGCCACGAGAGCGACGCCGTCGTCTGACCTCATCTCGCTGCCGACTACAGGTATGGGTGTGTCGCGGTGCGAGATGTGTTCGGTCGGGGACTCATCTCGCAGCCGACTACAGGTATGGGTGTGTCGCGGTGCGAGATCTGGGTGCCGCTGACGACCGCGTCGTGGGTGGTCAGGCAGCAGGTGTTGGCTCGGCGGCTTCGTCGGCGGAGGGCAGGGCGATCTGGATCTCACTGGTCCGTCCGCGGCGAAGGAAGACGCCGCGGCCCGGTGTCAGGGTGGCGGCCGGCTCGATGCGTGACCCAAAGGGGTCGCCGTCGTGTGGGCTCGCCGGTTGGAGGAGCACGGCACATCCGCGGGCAAGAAGCCCCGGGAGCGCGCCGCGATACGCAGAGGCCACGGTATGCCGCAGGGCCGACACGACCACGACGACATCGGCTCCCGCCTGGAGGCATTTGACCAGCGCTGCCTCACCGTCAACCCCCAGCCCTTCGACGTCGTCGATCGAGACCAGCCAGGATCCTCGCTCCAGATCCAGTGCCGCCGCGGCGTGCAGGTCATCGGGAAGGTGCAGGATGCGACGTCCGGCGCATGCCGCTTGACGCTCCACGACCTGCACCGTGGACGTCCGACCTGATCCCGCTGGTCCTGTCACGACGAGCACTCTTCCGTCGCGCATCGGATCCCACGAGAGGATCTCGACCGACGGGTCTCCGACCCCCAGTCGGACTTCCCACGATTGCCGGGAGGACGGCCGCCCCGGCCCAGATGCATCGACGGCCAGGAGTGCCGCCAGGTCGACCAGCGAGGGTAGGTCTTCCACCGCACGGACTCGTCTCCGTCGCCGTCGTGGGATGGCTCGGCAACCGTCGGCGACCGCGAACTGGACCAGAGCCCCGTCCTCGACGCGGAGACCACGTCCGGGCCCGGTGAGTGTCTGGGCCACCGAAGGCCGGATGCCGAGGAGCAAGAGGTCGCCGCTGTCCAGCCCAGGCAGACAGATCGTGGGGCCGCCGTCGACCAAGCGTGTCGTCGCGAGGGACCGGGCGCCGGCCAGGACGAGACTCACCCGGCCGGTGGAGGGGTCCGTGGCCATCCGCACCAAATCCTTGAGGGCACCCGCAGCGGGAGTGTCCGGGCCGGCGCCCAGCGCGACGTCGTCGATGAGGAGCAGAAGGTGGTCATCCGGAGCGGAATCACCCTCGAAACCCCGCACGAGTTCCACCAAGCGGCGCAGTCGCCCGATCTGGTCAGGCATGATCACCGCACCGACGGTCGAGAGCGCATCGAGGGGTGAAACCGCCGGTGACGCCGAGACGGCATACACGTGCAGTCGGTCGCCCAGAGCAAGCGAGGCCGCGGTGGCGATGGTGGCCAAGGCAGTCGACCGGCCGGACCGCGGCCCGCCAATGATCCGCCAGGGCGGGTCATCCGGAGCCCAGGTGAGCCCGAGCTGGAGTTGTTCGTCGGGGAGATCGACCAGCCCGACGGGCCACGTGTCAGGCACGGGTGACTCGAGGTCGTCGATCGAGATGAGCGCCCGCAAGGGTGGCAGCCATGGGGTGCGGGGGAGGCCGATGCCCCGACGGGCATGTGCTGCCTCGACCAGTGCGACGAGGGCGTCCTCCACGGTCTCGTCGGACTCACTCGGACCTGCGCTTTCGGTGGGCAGGGGTGAAGGCAGGTCGTCGGGAGGGACGGGATCGAAGCGTGTGGGCTCCTCGACCGGAGTCGGAAGGATGCGGGTGATGTGACATGCACGCACGGGGGCGAGATCGCCGTCCGTCGATCGGGTGAAGCCAGCGCCGGGAGAGCTCCGCGGCACCTGAGAAGCCCTGGAGTCACCGATCACCTGCACTGACTCCTGATCGTCCCGCACGCGCAGAGCAATCCGGGTGCCAATGTTGGCCTGGATGTCGGGAGTGATGGCTCCCGCCGGGCGCTGGGTGGCGAGAACGAGGTGAATGCCTAACGACCTCCCGACGGCGGCCAGGCGCACGAGGCCGTCGAGGAACGAAGGGATCTCCTGGGCGAGGACGCGGAACTCGTCGACGACGACAACCAATCGGGGAAACGGGTCGTGGGAGGTGGCGGCGTTGTGGGCGTGGATGGTGTCCGAACCCGTAGCCTCGAGAGCTGACTCGCGCCGTTTGACCTCGGCGCGCAGGGATCGCAGTGCGCGTTCTGCAAGTGCGGGATCGAGATCCGACACCACGCCGACACAGTGGGGCAGGCGTCTGGCCAGGGTGAACGTGGACCCGCCCTTGTAGTCGATGAGGAGGAAGGTGAGTGACTCCGGTGGCAGCCTGAGAGCCAGGCCTGAGACGAGCGAGCGCAAGGCCTCTGACTTGCCTGATCCGGTCGTGCCCGCGATCAAGAGGTGAGGACCATCGGTGTCCAGGTCGATCGTCCACGGACCGTCGCCGCTCTGTCCGACCACGGCTGCCGCGCGTGGACCGGTGCGGGGACCGAAGTGTTCCCACTGGGTGAGCAAGGCCTCCACGGACGCGGGCTCGAGCGAACGGATGGCCAGCACCTCACAACGTAGATGAGCCCACGGGGCATGCTCGTGAGTTGCGGTCGACGCAAGCAATGGTGCCTGCCCGGCCATCGCCCGCGCCAAGCGCTCTGCCCACCACGGGCTGACTCCGTCGGTGACCAACGACGTGTGCCCATCGGGGTGCCGCAACACGTCGTCATCAGAACCCAGAAGGAGGTCAGCGAATGAGCCCTGGTTGCCGACCCGGCGCAGGGTCACCGCAGGCCCCCCGGGACCAGTCTGTGCCCGGACGTCATTCGCGAAGGTGATCGACAGGACCACCCTCCCGGATTCGACGGTGCGCGCGGCAGCGTCGGAATCAGGGCCGATCCATGCCGTGTGCGGCAGCCAGCGAAGCCAGGCCGCCTCGCTCTCACCTGTCGCGCCGAGGTCCACGACGAGGGCGAGTTGGGAGGGTGGATGCCGAGAAACCAGACCCCCGACAACCTGTCGAAGGGCGGCGTGCGCGCGTGAGCGATCGCCGAAGAAGCGGAGTCCGCCGACAGTCTGGAGGTCGATGACGACCGGTGCATCGGCGAGCGTCGGCGACGTCGCCTGACCATCAGCGCCCGTGATGCGCACGGTGCGGCTCGCCGGCGATCCCAAGCCCAGGCGCACGGGCAGACCCCGAGGCCAATTCACGTTGGTGACCCCGGCGCATGATTCGCCACCTGGATCGGTGGCCCACCACGGCGGGCGGCAGGCATGGACGGATTGGAGGACACGGTCGGTGTCCCCCGCCAGATGGTTCAGAGCAGTGACTTCGCGGTCCGTCGCCTCGACGATCGCCTGCATTGCCCGATGCTGCTCCGCGCCGAACAACTCGGTGCGGGCGATTTCCTCCCGGTGTCTACGGCGACGGTCCTGCCACCACGACGCCCCGGACGTCACCGGTCCCAGCAACGCGAAGAGAAGGAACTGCGGTCCGAAGGCGACGGCGAGAACCGCGGCGATGGGCAGGGGCACGAGCATCGTGATCCACGGAAAGGCGGCCGCGCTCACAGGTTCGGGCGGCCGTGGCTGCGTCACCGTGACCACGGGAGGAGGGTCGGGTGGGCACGCACCAACTGGCAGCAGTCGTCGCCCGTTGGCGACCTCGACCGGCGCAGGCGGAGGCCCAGCAGCAATTCGCGGACGAAGCTCAATCACGCTGTGGCCCAACTTGATTCGATCATCAACAGTAATGCCGGTCGAGTCGGTGCCCGGATCGTTGCTGATCGTGGATCCGTTCGTCGAGCCCAGGTCGACCAGTTTGAGATGGCCGGACTCGACGCTGATCCGGGCGTGTCGCCTGCTCAGCGTGTCGTCGTGGAGGGATAGGTCGACGTCACCCCGTCCGACCGTGATACCGCTGCGAGACAGGGTGATTCGCCGGCCACAGTCCGGTCCGGCGGTGGCCACGACGTCGAAGGGCGTGGAAGGTCTGACCGGAACACGGGCCGGTGCCAGCGCCACTTCGGGGTGTGCGACGACACTGGCTCCGTGCACGAGCGGCCACCGACCGACGAGCTCGGATTCACCCACGGCGATCCCGGACACGTGAAGGTGGGCCCGCGGCATACCGAAAAGGGTTGCGGCACAGGCGGCCAACTCACCGGCAGTGACAAGCTCACCACGCACTCGTAGGTCGATCGCCGGAGGTGCCCCGGCCACGTCGGTCGGCAGCCTTCGCACACTCAGCACCAGGTCCATGCGACCCGACGGTAGGTCTTGTGCCAACCCTCGCGGCGGCTGTCCACAGGGTCTGCGTGCATTGGGTGCTCTTGGTCAAGAAATGGTCAGGGCCTGTGGACAAGGTGCGAGTGGGCCGCTTCGTTTGATTTGATGGCAGGAGAGTTGGGGGTTTCCGCCAGGGGGAGGTGGCTGCATGGACGCGTTGGCGACGGTGCGTTCCGAGGTTGAGGAGTTGATCCGGCGTTCGGGCCTTGATCCGATGCGGGACGAAGCCGCGACCCGAAAACTGGTCCGCGACGCGGTGGCGGACTACGACGCGCGCTCCCTTCACGGGGGTATGCCGTTTCTCGACGACGTCGACTCGGTCGCCCGAGAGGTGTGGGACAGCGTCGCCGGTTTCGGACCCCTCCAGAAGTATCTTGACGACCCAGAGATCGAGGAGATCTGGATCAATCAACCCACTCGTGTTTTCGTCGCCAGGGGTGGGGTGTCGGAGTTGACGAGCACGGTGTTGACTCGTGACGAGGTTCGCGACCTGGTCGAGCGCATGCTCAAGTCCTCGGGACGCCGGGTTGACCTCTCGTCGCCGTTCGTCGATGCCACATTGCCGGACGGATCTCGCCTCCACGTCGTGATTCCCGACATCACGAGGGAGGACTGGTTCGTCAATGTCCGAAAGTTCGTTGTGCGGGCGGACCGACTCGAAGACCTGGTGCGCATCGGCACCCTCACGCCAGCGGCCAGCGCGTTCCTCGAGGCCTGCGTCGCAGCGGGGCTCAACATCCTGGTCGCCGGTGGGACGCAAGCAGGAAAGACGACCCTGCTCAACTGTCTCGGCGCGGCCATTCCCCCACGCGAACGGGTGGTGACGGTCGAAGAGGTCTTCGAACTGAAGATCCCGCTCAGAGATGTCGCAGCCATGCAGTGTCGGCAGCCTTCGCTCGAGGGGAC